>ENA-OQAZ01000306-OQAZ01000306.1-human-gut-metagenome-genome-assembly--contig:-NODE-306-length-27901-cov-5.341218_pt1 | contig 27901 bp, 29 predicted proteins | sample MGYA00242737_ERZ504531 | MGnify/ENA primary metagenome ERZ504531 (study PRJEB26092, sample SAMD00036244) | human gut metagenome | host: Homo sapiens | study: EMG produced TPA metagenomics assembly of... | reverse complement strand
TAAAAAAAATCAAGTCTATAGCTGTTTTGAAGTGAGGAGAAAAGCGTATGAGAAATGTGTTGGCAACGGACATAAAAAACAATATTCGAAGCATTCGCTTTATTTTGGGGATTTTTCTAATCGTTTCGGCTACCCTGATGTCTGAGCATGAGATGTTGCAGAAGATCATAAATGCAGGCGGATCTGCAGAAGGACCAGGCTGGTTCGTAGCATACACCTATTGTATGAACAGCGTTAATATGCTTCTGTTTGTTCCCATTGCCGTTGCTTTTGCGGGTGGAGAGAATACGGAGGCTGAGCTGCACAGTCGTTTTTTTCTGTTCAGTTATATCCGTTCAGGGAGAAAACAGTATCTCGTAGGAAAAGCAGCAGGATTGTTGGTCTCCGGAGGTTTGACAGCTTTTTTAGCCATGGTGTTCCTTCTTGTAATCTGTATACTGAGGTTCGGTCAGTATCCTTCTCTGATTGACGGAAATTATGAGATGGCAGTGCTTGTGGGCAGAACGGCGGTAAGCTTTCTGAGATTGTTTTTAAATGGCGCTTTTTGGGCGCTAATTGGCGGTACGTCGGCTGTCATAACAAAAAATCGCTATATGTCCTATGCCGTTCCTTTTATTCTTTATTATGTCCTGACCGTATTTCAGGAGCGTTACTATCAAAAAGCATTCTTTCTGAGTCCCCGCTATTGGGCGGCGTCTATTTACTACAATGATATCTTCTGCATTGCTATATTAGCGGTTGGAAGTTTTTTAACGGCACTGATCTTTATGTGCGCAATAGAAAGAAGGTTGCGGTATGCGTGATATTAAACAGGCTTTTTGGATTGCAGGCCAGAATTTCTATGGATGGAAAAAAAGTCCGAGGATCTGGATGACCTTTATTTTGGCAGCTATATTATGTCTGATGCTGTCGGATCAGATTATTTCCCATGCGATAAAATATGAGACAATCCTTCAGGTATTCGAGCCGTTTATTTGGACATATGGGGATGCATCCTCTGTTATGCTGTCCTCCCTGCTTTTAATCCTGCTCTTTGCGGACATGCCATTTATCAGTCAGGCAACTCCGTATTGGCTTGTACGCACAAAACGGAAGATATGGCTTGCGGGTCAGATTATCTATGTGATCCTGGCGACTGTGATCTATAATATTTTTTTGGCTGTGATGCTTGGAATTATGGGAGCTCCCTTTTCCTTTACGGGAAATGTGTGGAGCGAAACAGCGGCAATGTTGGGCTATGGCGGTGGGGAGAGCATAACCGTTCCTGTTTCCATAAAAACAATGGAAAGCTCAACTCCTTATATGTGCGCAGCAATAGTGTTTGGACTTGTACTTTTATATACTCTTTTTATCGCAGTTCTCATGTTGTTTTTAAATCTGGCTGCGGGAAATATGGCAGGGGTGATCGGTGCTTTTGCAGTCAGTCTGTATGGGCTCCTGCTGAACCCAGATGTTTTCCGGAAACTGTTTCATTTTACAGAAAGTCAGGAATATAGGGCGAACGTGTTCTGCGGCTGGCTGTCTCCGTTGAACCAAGCTACCTTTCCCATGCACAGCTTTGGTTATGATTACCTGCCAGGGATCGGATGAGCATGTTCATATTTGCAATATTAATCATAGCGCTGATCGGCTTGTCAGCCGTCCGAATTAAGGGCTATAATTTCTCTTTTACGCAGACAAACGAATAAATGGAGGGCAAAATGGAATATGCAATCAGGTTGAAGGGACTGACAAAATCCTTTCAAAAAGAAAAAGTATTAAAGAACATTACCCATGATTTTGAAAAAGGAAGATTCATGGATTATGGGGTTTAACGGTTCAGGGAAAACCGTAATGTTTAAATGCATCTGTGGATTTTTACAACCTGAGAGCGGCACAGTGCTCGTAGGGGGAAAACAGATCGGGAAGGAGCTGGACTTTCCAGATTCCGTAGGCATTATCATTGAAAACCCTGGCTTCTTTCTGGATCTCAGCGGTTTTGCGAATTTAAAGAGACTGGCGTCTCTGAAACACCGTATTTCCGATGACGATGTGAGGGCGACGATGCGTGCCCTAGGGCTTGATCCTCTGTCTAAAAAGAAGGTAGGACAGTATTCTCTTGGAATGCGTGAACGTCTTGGTATCGCACAGGCAATCATGGAAGATCCGGAGCTTTTGATATTGGACGAGCCTTTTAATGGTCTGGACAAGCAGGGGGCAGGAGAGGTCTGCGAGCTTTTGCGGGGATTAAAGGAACGAGGGAAGACTATTCTTATCGCAGCACATAACATGCTGGAGATCGAATGGCTCTGCGATACGATCTGTGAGATGGATGCAGGTGTCCTGACGCAGATAAAATAAAAATACGGGGGAAAGAATATGGGAAAGGTATTAATTAAATGCATTCAAACACCAATGCAGAAATATTTTTATGATCGTTCTTTGGATTCTGTAGTTATGGTGAATGATGAAGAATATCAGATATTAAAAACTGTGGAAAAGACAAAATTGGTTCCTGATGGAGTGTTAAGACGGTTTGTGAAAAGCGGATTATTGCGTGAGACTGCGATAGAAGAAATTGAGCATCCTGAGACAGAAAACTTACATTTGTTGGCAGAACATTATATGGGCAATCTGATTTTGCAGGTAACTCAGCAGTGTAATTTGAGATGCAAATATTGTGCATATTCTGGAAACTACTATAATCGTTCCCATACGTCAAATAGGATGGATTTCGAGACAGCCAAAAAAGCAATAGACTTTTATTTGAAAAGAAGCGAAAAAGCGGATCAACTTGCATTATCATTTTATGGGGGTGAGCCTCTTCTGGAATTTGAATTGATTAAGAAATGTGTTTCCTATATTTTACAACGTAAAGGGGATAAAAAAATTCTTTTTACTATGACGACTAATGGGACTTTAATGACAGAAGATGTCATAGAATTTTTGGTAAAATATGAATTTAATCTTATGATTAGCCTTGATGGTGATAAGAAAAGTCACGATATAAATCGAAGATTTAAAACAGGAAAAGGTTCATTTGACATTATTTTAGAAAATTTGAGTAGACTGAAAGCTTACAATGAAGAGTACTATTCAAAAGTTTTGTTTAATTGTGTTATTAGTTCTTCATCAGATCTTGAAAATATATATCGATTTTATTCGGAAGAAGAGCTGTTTGAAGCAGGGACAGTGAATTTCAATTATGTAAATCCAGTTGGTTTAAAAGATGAGACATTGTCGCGCATAACACAAAAAAATTTCAGAGTACATCGACTAGCATATATAAAGATGATTTTATCTGTATTAGAGAAGCGAAAATGGGATGCACAAAGTCGATTGTTGCGAAGAGAACTGCAAGATATTGAGTTATTATATGAACAGCTACATAGTCATGTTGCTGAAGGCAAAAAAACACATCATGGTGGTCCATGCATTCCTGCAGTTAGAAGACTATTTGTGGATACAAAAGGTGAATTTTTTCCATGTGAAAGAGTTTCGGAAGAAGATTCAGAAATGTGCATCGGAAGTTTGGATTCGGGATTTGATTTTGATAAAATGAGTTTCCTACTTAACCATGGTAAGATGATTAAAGAAAAATGTTTAGGATGTTGGAATTTGAGAATGTGTGCATATTGTTTGGCGCAAATTCCAAAATAAATAAGGTAGTCTGTTTCTAAAAAATATACGAAAACGTTAATAGTGTCAGGAAGGTATTTATAAGTTAAAGAGTTTATAATTGAAGTTTCGTGAAAAAGCGACAATTCTATAAGATATATGGAGGAAAAATGAAAAAAAGTGTTCTAGCAATTATGGTAGGTGCGTTGTGTATTATTCTTTCCAGCTGTCAGGAAACACCAGAGGAGAGTTCGGTAGTCAGCAAAGTGGATGGGATTAGCGAGGCGGCTGTCTGTGAACCTCTTAAAAAAGGAGAAAAGAGAGAGACAAATGTTCCAACGCATTGGAAATTTGAAGAAAAGAAAAGCAACGACCGTGTGGTTATCCAGGCAGATATTAAGTTGGGCGAACAAAGCATTGGCAATCTTCCAGTCATAGAGATGCAAAATCACGAGTTAACGCAGGAAGAACTGAATGGATTGATTGATTATTTTACGGACGGTGAGGAACTATATATGCCACAGATGGTGACAAAGGATGCGTATCAGGAAGTGTTAGACAGGATTTCCAGCAAGGAAGGAAGTTACTTGCAATCAGCATATTCTACATCGATTGCAGGGATTCAAAACGCAACCCGAGAGGGGATGGAGCTTGCACCGGATGAAGCGTCTGCACCGGAAAAGATGGAGATAAAATTTCAAAAAAAAACAGAGGATCACGGTGTGGAAGCGGCACGGAGTTGGATGAGTACTGAATTGGAAAACACAGATACAGAGGATTATTTTACTGCAGATGTGGGCGAGGACAGGAAGGCATATATAGAAGCAGAGCGGTATAATCAGGAAATTGACAATGACAGTAGTTTTCTCTGGATGGAGGGTTCTAATTTTATAGAAGAAGAAACAATAGAAACTGAGGAAATGCAGAGTGAGTATTACAGTAGCTTTGGCATGGATACCAACGGCTATACAGAGAAATTTCATGAACTGGCAGATGCGTATCGAAAGTGCATGGACAAGATCACCTTTACAGAGGAAGATGGAAAGGAACAGGCAGAACAAGTTTTAGAGGATTTAGGTATCGATGGAATGGGCCTTGTAGATTCTGATCGTACCGTGTGGTTCCCGAATGGCGCATGTTCAGAGCGCAATGGTCTGGGACTTGGTAGTGATGCTTTGTGGCAGGGAGATCTGGATAGAGGATTACCGGGATATCTGTATTGTTTTTCGAAAAGTGTAGAGGGTATTACTTCAGTTCCTGATGGCGTGGTTGCGGAAGAAACAGTGGATAGTTATGTGCCTCCGTTCCAGGTAGAAACAATCTCTATTCTGATAACAGAGGAAGGAATTAAATATTTTAAATGGGATGGGATATCGGAAGAAGTCTGTACGGTGACGGAAAATACAAAGCTTCTGCCTTTTGAAAAAATACAGGCAAAGCTGACAGATCAGATTTTTTATTGGTATTCCGGAAAAGGCCAGTCTGCCAACGACACTACCGCACTGGAGTATGATGTGGTAAACGCAAAATTGCAGTATACTTATACCACAGCCTATCAGGAGCCGAAACACGCATGGTTGGTTCCAGCATGGATTTTTACTGTCAGGGAAAGTATTGGTGGAAATTCTCTACAGGAGCTTTCTTATGTGATCAATGCTTATGATGGCAGTGTGATTGGAGAAGCATATTAGGGTTCAGCGACACTTGAATTTTTATTGACCATAGAATTACAAGGTTTATCATGAGAATAATAAATATGCGATATTTGGCTTGGATATATAACAGGTAAGAATAGGAATAGTGCAAATGATTAAGCTCGCATTGATTGATAACGGTATACCTTATCATATGAGAAATAACAGGAATCAAAGGATTGTTCATAAATCTTTTTTGGCTTCTAAATGCGATCCAAGTGAGTATAAAGACGATAAATCATTCCATGGCGCTGTATGCGTCGGAATTATCACAAGCATATGTAGTGATATAGAATTATGGGACTTGAATGTGACTGACTCTGCAGGAACAACACAGATCACAGTTTTGCTGGAAGCTTTGGAATGGTGTATTCAAAATAAAATAAAGTTAATTCACATGAGTCTTGGAACAATCAATTATTTTGATATTAAACCCTTATGGATTCAAATAAAAAGATTACTTGATGCTGATGCGATTATAGTAGCAGCATATCATAACAGAAATATAAAGACTTATCCAGCTGCATATCCAGGTGTTTTTGGTGTCAGGCAGGATCGTTATGGTCTTTTGGGAAATGGTCAAATTCTGTTTCAAGAACAAAAAGGTTATAATATTGAGAATTCTATTATAGCAAATTTTTCGTGGAATGGGATCGTAAATCAAGCCAATAGTTATGCGGCTCCTGTTGTCACTGGACATATTGCTACATATTTAAACAGAAAGCCCACAGCAGGATTTGATGATGTTATGGACTTTTTGATGACTATAGCAACGCATAAATCTGATTATCCGGATATACTAGAAAATGTAATAAGGATAAAACCAATATAGAGATACCGGTAATTGCCGGTATTGATTTAGATTACGAGGAAATGATACAGCTAAAAGTGATGTTTAGTCAGAACGGTTATTACGCAATAAATCTGCAGAAAAATCCTTTAGATGAAAATGTAATTCCTTTAGAATATTATGACGATTCCAATGAGTCATTGAACGATATCCTTTATACAGTATATATAGCTTATGAACCTGATATTATTCTTTTGAATCAAGAGGAAGAAATATTTGAAAGTAGTAAGGCATCAGATATAGATATGTATATTGTGCGTAAAAATAATATGTATGAATTGTATGCAGAAGATCGAATAGGAATAACTTACAATATAGAGGATATATATGAGCTTGTTTGTCAATATTTTGCTTAACGAATAGTGAGGATGGCAATTGGATATGAGAGAAAATGGGAAAACATGGTATCGAATTTGTAAAATGTTGTGTGAATATAAAAAGTATTTTCCAGGGATTATCTGTTGCCTTTTGGGTTCATCATTCATAACGTTTATACACCCACTGCTTATAAGACAAATAACAGATTGTGGTATATTGCAGAAAAACATGAAATACATTCTTTTATTTTCTGTTATATTAATAATAATTTCTTTAACCCAGCAAGAGTTAAATATAATCCAAACAAAATTATTTTCAAATGTACATAATCAGTTTACACATTCTCTCTATAAAAAGACTTACTGGAAAATCAATAGGATGAAAATACAGTATTTTGCTGAAAGAGGAAGTGCAGAGATTATAAATACAATTGGTATGGATATTGATAATGTGTCATCTGTTGTGGATCAGATTACTCAGTTTTCTATATCATCAATTCTCCAAATAATAGGAGGAGTAGTTGGGCTGTCCTTATTAGACTGGAAATTAGCAATATTGATAGAAGCAATTATTCCACTGAAATTTATAATAGTGTCCTATTGTGCAAACAAGAAACGGGAAGTGTTTGAACAGTGGATTGAGGATAAACGAAAGTTTATGAGTTGGTTTGCCGAGTGTATAAATGGAATTCATGAAATGAAGCTCTGGAATCTGTTTCAGGTAAAAAAATCTCAATTTGAAGGTCTGCAAAAAGATTTGATGGATTCATATAAAAAGAACGCAATGCTAGATGAATATAGTACTGTCAGTGTTGTAGTAATAGACACGGTTGTAAATGCGTTATTATATATATTAAGTGGGCTTTTTATAATAAAAGGAGAATTCACTATAGGCGGAGCATTTGCTTTTATTACATATTGAACAAGCAGAGGAGCATATTTACAAGTTCTCAGGCATTGATGAAGGCAATATACCTAGACTATAAAAAATTTGAGATAGGAGGAGCGAAAAGTGTCAAAAAAAGAAAAGTGATCCTTATGTAAACGCTCCATGTCTAAGAAAAAATGGAAATGGACAAGCGCCTAGTCTTGGAGTGTATCTCAAAACTAGGCGTTTACATTATTGAGGCAATATATTTTACAAGTGTTTGTAGGAACCGTTAGTGCTTGGTGAGAAGAATACTTTTTGCCAGAGCAATTCCAGCTTGTGGATACAATTCTTGAATTGCTTGATATTTTTCTTCAATCAATTCGGGTTCGTCTGCCCATATATCCTCATAAATTTTCAAGGCTTTTTTAAAATGGGTTTTCGCTTGCGAAATATTTGCAGTGATCAGGCAGATACTTCCAAGGGATTCCTGTACCTGGGCATAATCCAAACAGTGGTTTGAATTATATTCTTTGATAATCTGTGCTAATTTCTGAAGAGCAGACAGGGCAAGGTCAGGTTCTTGTATTTCAATTAAGAGGACAGCATAATTATTAATCTGAGGAATACTGTCATTAGTATAAAGAAGCTGGTATTGTTGTAAAAGAGAGATACCCATTTTCATGTGCCTTTTAGCGAGATCAAGTTGTCCGTTGATTCGGTAAAGCCCTCCAAGATTGGAATGGAGGTTGGAAACCAGGTGGGCATTTTCTTTTGTGGTTTCTTTTATTTGAGCAAGTGCTTCTTTTTCTAATTTTATCGCTTTTTCTGTTTTGGGTTCCAGAGTTGCCTGATAATCCAATAGTAAGGCACGGTCAGATGCAGTCCCGTAAGTATTTGCTTTTATAAAATGCTGTAGTTCCTGGATGATTTTTTTCATACCCTTTTGATAGTGGTACTTCTCCATATATGGAAAAACATCTTCTAAAAATAACAGGTATTGGGGAATATCGTCCTTTTCAATGAAAAGCATGATGTTTTCTACTGTTTGAAATAATTTTTTATAATAGCTAACTTCAATGCCATGCATCAAACATATTTTTTGCAGAGAATCCAATAACGTGTGGCAGCTTGTAACAGAAGGTGCGGTCTCGGAAACTGCAATTTCCTGAATCATTGGATGCAGAGAAATAGTATGCCGGAGACTTGACTGTACAAAACCTGTCTCGATCAGATCATTCACGTCATTTAAAGTAGGCAGCTCCAGCCATTTGGAAAATATACGGGCAGAAATACCAGATGAAGGCATAAAACACATATTGCACATAATATCCTGCTGTTTCCGTGATAAGGAGTATAACGAAAACAGGGTATGGATATGGTTGTAATAGGTGGCTTTTTTGCTCTGACCATCTTTCATTACTTTAATCTTATCTTCATTATGAAGAGAAGCCTTTTCCTCTTGAAGTTTTATCAATAATTGCTCTGGAGTTAAAATTCCATTTTCCAGAAGTTTGGCTGCCAGTTCGACAGCAAAAGTATGGTAGTGTACAGTTTCTATGATTTTTTCTACGATTGCCCGGTTTTCCTCTGCTTCTGAATAAAATACAGATGTCAGTTGAAAAAGAGTGGGTATATCTTTCAGTTCTTTTAATTGAAAACTACAGTATTCAGACAGTTGGCTTCTGGTTGTAAATAAAACCCGGCAACGGTATTTTAATACGACTGACAGGCAACTGTCCTGTGTGGATGTGACATTAAAATTGTCTATGATCAGCAGTGTATCAGATTTCAAAGAGCGTAAGAAACGGTTATGTCTTTGAAAACGTTCCTGCTCACTGATTTCTGGTGGATCATCAATAAAATCCATGTCTACAATATCTTGATATAGATTACCGGTGTATTCCATATAGAGAATATTGGTGTACTGTTTTCTGTATTGCTTTGCATAGGCTTTAGCAAGCTCGCTTTTTCCAATTCCGGCAATTCCATAAAGAAATATATGTCGGTTCTCTTCAAACAAAGTATGGAGTTCATCCAGTTCTTCTTCTCTTCCTAGAAAATGACGGCATGGTTTTGGGACTTCGCTGTCCATAATGTAATCCAGAACAATCGGAGATAGAACACCTCCTGCAATCAGTTTTTGATTTCTTGTATCACGTTTAATAAATTGCCGTTCCATACCAAAAGAAAGTACTTTTGCTAAAAACAACAGCCTTGAATCAGAAGGTTTATATAGAGATACAAGTTCCTGCTTTTTTGTATCCGAAATCGTATCGTCCTGTATGAATAACGTGTAAATGTCCTGTATAACCATGTTGCAGTCTGCCATTAAGGGAAGTAAGTTCCGCTGAATGGTTGTTGCCAGTTTTTTCTGATTGCTGGGTTTTGCATAATATGAGGTTATTTTGGGACTGATTTTTGCTTGTCCGGTTATCCAGCGGCAAATTAGACCATTATCCATAGAAAAATCTTCATTTATCGGATCATTCATAAAATCTTCAAATAATTCGTATAAAAAATCAGGTTGGTTCATCTGATTGCTTTCACTGATTTGATTTTTTAGGCATGTGCTAATAGAAGAAAAATCACATCGTTCCAACAGAAATCCCTCCTTTGGTTTTCGTGTTTTATATTCTTAAAGTCTTTTTATTATAACACGAACAAATGTTCCGGACAATAGGAATTGATACTGTATAGGAAGAAAATGAATCTTAAAAACTCAATCTGCGGTCAATTTCAATTCAATGTGATTGGTGCAGAATAATTTTAGAATGTAATCAGGCTTTCGAAAGCCGAATTCAATTCATACAGAACTTTTGTACAATCCTGCCGGCATAGGATGTAGAGAGAACTGTATGCTGAAGGAGGCATATAGCATGAATACGTTATTTGATTCTGTAGAAGTTCTGGATACAAAAAAAGAAATCCAAAAAGAGAATGTAAGCTATGAACATGCAGGATATCAGATTCGAGTGCATTTTAATGGGGAAAAGACATTGATCCAGTGCATTCAGAATCTTACTGAACGAAAAATTGCAGGTTGATTTTCTTAAGTTCTTGTTGTAAAATAAAGACAATTAAAGACAATGACTACGCAAGACCGATGAAAAGAGGGATAGAATGTATCAGGCAGGAATTTATTGCCGAATTTCCATTGAAGAGCAAAATAAAGAGGGTGAATACAGCAATAGTATTCACTCTCAGATTCAGATGGCAAGAGATTATATTGCAGAGAATAAAGATATTGCAGAGAAAAAAGTTTATGTAGACGATGGGGCTTCTGGAAGTAATTTTGAAAGAACTGAATTTCGGAGGATGCTGGCAGATATTGAGCTTGGTGTTATCAATATGGTGATTTTTAAGGACGTATCTCGACTTGGAAGAGAACATATTGATACCAACTATTATCTAGGCAAATATTTCCCGGAGAAACAGATTCGGATTGTTTCGATTCTGGATAATTATGATTCAGCCGTTGGAACTTATGATGAAATGTTAGAAATAAAAACTTTGCTGAATGATATGTATTTGAGAGATACATCCAGAAAGATTAAGACAACGATTCAGACCAAAAGAAGTATGGGCGAATATACTCCGAAACAGCCCCCCTTTGGATATGTGAAAAGTAAAACAATTCATAATCATCTGGAAATTGATCCTTATGCAGCCGAGGTTGTTCGAAGAATTTACAGAATGTATCAAAATGGATTTGGCTGTACGGTTATTTGCAGGACTTTGAATGAAGATGAAATCCCTTGTCCCGCAAAATATAAAAAGGAAGTTTTAAAAACCAATTATGTATGGGATTCGGGAAAAGGTCTGTGGACATCGTCTACTGTAAGTGGAATTTTAAAGAATCCGGTCTATACTGGGGCGGTTGTGATTCGGAAACATGAAAGACCGTCTTATAAGCTGAAATACAAAAAGGCAATTCCCCTGGAAGAAATGGAGCTGGTGCCGGATGCACATGAGGCAATCATTTCTAAAGAAGAGTTTGATAGGGTTCAGCAAATAAGAAAGGGGCGCAGAGTTTCCTATTTTGATAAAAACAATGAACCACATAAATATGTGGGACTGCTCTTTTGTGGGAAATGTAAAACAGCCATGCGAAAACGTTATCTGGCATCTCATAAAGACTATGACGGATATATGTGTGGTTTTCATCAGAAGCAGGGGCAGAATTACTGTGAGCTGAATCATATTACATTTGAAAAGCTGGATGAACTGGTTGTATTTGCAATCAACCAGCAATTGAAACAGATGAAGATGGATATGAAGAATCTGGAAACTCAGATCAGACAGAAACAGCCGGAACTGGATGGTAAAATTGCAAAATTGCAGGCAAAAATAGAAAGAAATCTGGAATACCGGAAACGAGCATATGAACAGTTTATGGATGAAGTACTTTCCAAAGAGGAATATCTGGAATTAAAACAGATGTATGAAACAGAGAATCAGAAATATCAAAAAGAATTATCAGAACTGAACCATGAAGAGCAAAGGCAGCGGGCGGCGGTCAATGAAACAAAGATATGGTTGGAGCACTTTAATCGCAGAAGAATAACGGTAAAGCAGCTTACCAGAGAAGCGCTTGTGGAGTTAGTTGATAAAATTTATGTATATCCAGAGCAGAAAATAGATATATATTTTAAGTTTGCTTCAGTAGAGAGTTCACCAGATAGAATACTTGAGAAAGATGGGGTGATATGATGTATCAGATGGGTGTATATTGTCGTCTGTCGAAGGATGATGGAGAGAATAAAGTTAGTGAGAGTATTGAAAATCAGATGAAACTGATTCGTGAGTATGTGACTAAATCAGAGGATCTGGAAATCGCAGATATTTATATTGATGACGGTTATTCGGGGCTTTATTTTGCGAATAGACCGGAATTTCAGCGGATGATGGAGGATATCTACAAAGGGAAAATTCAAGGCGTTATTACGAAAGATATTTCCCGGCTTGGGCGTGAACATATTGAAACCAGTAACTATATTGAGCGTGTTTTTCCATCTTTGGGTGTGCGTTATATTGCAATTTTGGATGGCGTGGATTCTGTTCATCACAGTAATGAAGAATTGGCACAGTTTAAGACGTTGTTTAATGATATGTATAGTCGTGATATATCTAAGAAAATCAGAGGTGCATTGACCGCCCAGAAGAAACGGGGACAGTTTATGTCTGGGTTTGCCCCATATGGATATGTAAAAGATCCGGCAGATAAGCATCATTTTCTTGTAGATGAAGAAGCAGCTAAAGTGGTACGGAGAATCTTTTATATGAGTTTGGAAGGATATTCCAGGGATGGTATTGCAAAGAAACTGAATCAGGAAGGAATTCTGACACCGTCAGAGTATAAGAGAAAGGTGCAGGGATTGAAATATGCCAATGCATTAGAAAAAGCGGGTGCAAAGGGCTGGGCATATCCTACGATCAATGTAATTTTGCGAAACAGAGTTTATACAGGGGCTATGGTACAGCATAAATCAGAAAAGATATCCTATAAAGTGGAAAAGTATCAATATATTCCAGAGGAACAGCAGTATATTGTGGAAGGAATGCACGAAGCAATTATTAGCAAAGATACTTTTGAGCAGGTACAGGAACTTATGAAGAAAAGAACACGGACACCGGGATTTAATAGCGAAGTGAGAAAGGTAAATCCATACGCAGGAATTATTGTTTGTGGAGATTGCGGATATAATTTCCAGAGGGTTACTTGTCGGGACGGTTATGAGTGCGGTACCTATCACAAAAAAGGAAACACAGTTTGTTATTCTCATTTCATTAAAAAAGAAGTATTGGATTCTATTGTAAAAAATGAAATCCAAAGACAAGCGGAACTGGCACTGAAAGAAAGTGATAAGGATGAAATATTAAAAGTAGCAGATAGGAAGAAGGAGGTGCAGAGACGATGTGCAGAAGCAGACCAGCAGATTGAACGGTTACAAAAAGAACTTGCGGCTGTCCAAAAGTATAAAAAGAAAACTTACGAAAATTATGTAGATGGTGTTCTGGATAAAGAAGAATATCTCTCCTATAAGGCAGAATATGAAAAGCAGGATAAAGATATCAGGGCGAAGATTCAGTTGGCAGAACAAGAGAAAGACAGCTTTGGAGAGGCAGAAGAATCTTATGAAAACTGGATAGAGAAATTTATCAAGTATGGAACATTATCCGAAGTGACAAGAGAAATTGTGACAGAATTGATTGAAAAAATTGTTGTGAATGGAGATAAGAGCATTGATATTGTATTTAAGTATCAGTCGCCTTATCCGGTAGAAAAACAGGCAGTGTAAAGACTGCAAATTTTTTTACAGTAATTTTCCCCTAGTTATAATGAACACACAAGGGAGATTCCCTTCTTGAAACATATATAGATATGGTTTCTTCCACAGGACGTCTGGCTATCTGTACAGGTACAGGGAACAACGGCAATCAGCCTCTGCATGAGGGAGGAACCTGAAACAGGGACAGACCAGACAGATAGAATTATCTGTGAGCAGCAGGGAACCAACATTAAATGTGCAGTTATGGAAATCTTATGAGGATGAGATGAGTATTTATATTGAAAATCCATCCGGAAACCGGATCGGCCCCTTAGACGAAAAGCTTGGTCCTCAGAGGTACAGACTGGGAAATACAGATCTTTTAATCTATTATGGCAAACCTGGACCTATCATCTGACACAGGAAATCTACATAGATTTCCTTCCTGGGAAAACTTATGTGGACAGTGGAGACTGGAAAATCATCCTAAGTGGAAAAAAGGTCAGAGGAGGGGAATATTACCTGTGGCTGCCGGGTGGAAATACTCTGAACAGAGGGACTGGGTTTTATGAACCAAGGGCATATGGGACTTTGACCATACCTGCCACAGCCCGGCGGGTTATTGCAGTTGGAGCATATGATTCGCTGGTTGACTCTTATGCGGATTTTTCCGGAAGGGGCAGCAGAATGCTGCCATATCTGAAACCTGATCTGGTGGCACCGGGAGTAAACATAGTTGCTCCCGTACCCGGTGGTGGTTACAGAACAGTAACAGGGACTTCCTTTGCAACACCCTTTGTCAGCGGATCCGCAGCATTGTTAATGCAATGGGGGATTGTAAATGGAAACGATCCCTACCTCTATGGGGAAAAAGTAAAAGCCTATCTCCGAAAAGGCGCCAGACCATTGCCGGGGTATGAGGAGTATCCCAATGAAGAGGTGGGATGGGGGGAGGACGTTATAATAAGGTTACATTGAAGAAAGTCAGTAAAATCAAGTGTTTCCGTTCATTTTCCCAACACAGAAACGAAGCACTTTCACCATGATTTTGAAGAAAATCTGCCCGGGTTGGATTCAAAATGATATGGAAAGAAAGACTTGTAGCAATGACGTAACATGAACAGCCGATTCTGTTACAGACAACATATTAAAACGAAAGAGAGGTCACAGGAATATAAAACTGACTTATACAAATAATTATCAGTTATCAAGGCCATAAGGCCAAATTATACCATGGGTCAGTTTTAAGCATTAAATCTGGATCAGTTTTAAGTGTAAATCAATAGCTGATAATCACTATGATTGGGAAAATACAAAAACCGATAACTACAGTTCAAAGAACTGTGTATTATCGGCTCTGCGTCTGGCGCTTTAATAACAGTTATATGGAATTGTTCAATGTTGATTAGACATTCTCTTTTGCACTTCGAACAAAAGAGTGGAAAATTTTTTAGTACAGTATCTTCTCGGATTTTGTCACGTGTTTTATTTCCGCAGACAGGGCAACGTACTCGCTCGACACTTACTTTTATTTGCACTTCTACTTTTTATTTTTTTCTTGAGTATCCTATAACACTAACAAAATACGATGCGACTACTATACCCAAAGCAAAAATAGTAATCAACATAGGATTTTTAACCAAATTTTGAGTAACGTATTTCATATCTTTTGATATTTTACTTACGAAAAAGATAACGAGAAGTGTGCAAATCATTCTCACATACTGAACACTCATATAGCCAAACCACTGTGCTATTGCTAAACATATAGAACACCATAAAACAGGTAATGCTATTGCAATGGCGATAGAAAAACCAAACTGGCTAAGTGTAAAATTATGATAAACCACATAACGAATGATATAAATGATAACTGTACCCATTATACTAATCGGAACAAGAAGCAAGCTAGTCAAATACTTACTGAAAATGATTTGGTACTTACTCATCGGCAAGGTTAATTCATATTGTTTCCATGAAGTCAATCCATCATAGGTCATGGTCATCATTAAGTGCATACCGATAAAAAGTGAAAAAAAAGCCGATGACATAATTGAGTAAACTTCATTCTCTCCGAAGAATGAAATTGCTATTACAAAAAAATACATTACAAAAATGACTTTTTTATTCATTTTCTTCATAAGCAATAAATCCTTAAAAACCAATCCTTTCATTTGACACCTCCTTTGATATAGAACAGCATAATGTCCTCAATAGAAGCATTATCAATAATTAGATTTTTGTATCTTTTTTTTGCAGCTACTTTGTCATGTATTAAGCATTCCACGCTAAGATTTGTTTCTCGACAACATACATAGTCATCTGGCGAAACAGTATTAAATTCTGATTTTTTACAGCGTATAATTCCATAATTATAAATAAGGTCATCTTTCTTTTCCTCAAAAATAATTTTTCCATTATGAATCAGAATTACATAGTCAGCAACCTTTTGTATGTCAGAGGTTATATGTGTAGAGAACAAAATAGAGTGTTCTTCATCTTGAATAAATTCTAAAAAAATATCCAAAATTTCATCTCGTACAACAGGATCTAACCCTGTTGTTGCTTCGTCTAAAATCAGAATCTGGGGTCTATGCGATAGTGCACAAATAATTGACAATTTCATCTTCATACCTTTTGAAAGTTGCCCTATTGATTTATTTAATGGAACATCAAGGCGTTTCATATATTCTTCAAACAAATTCATATCCCATGTTTTATAAGATCCCGAAAGGATTTGGGCAATATCTTTTGCATTTAAGACGGAATGGAATTTACATTCGTCAAAAACAACACCAATGTTTTCTTTATGCAAATAAGAATGATTTTGTTTACCCAATATTCTTATTTCACCCGCATCCAACTTTAACTGGTCTAAAATTAAATTGATAGTTGTACTTTTTCCAGCACCATTTTCTCCTATGAAACCCACAATACGTCCTGTAGGAACTGTAAATGAAATATGATCTAACATAAAATCATCAAATTTTTTAGTCACATTTTTTACAACAATACTGTTCTGTTCCATAATTCCACCTCTCATTCTTCAAAAAATAGTTTTAGAATATTAGCCATTTGCTCATAGCTGATACCATGAGTACGACCGATTATAGCAACCTTTTCTAAAAGTTCTTCTGCTATTCGTAGTTGTTCTTCTTGAATAAATTCTTTATTTGGTGATGCAACAAAACTACCTTTTCCCGATACGGTTTCGATAAACCCATCTCGAGTTAAATCTTCGTAAGCTCGTTGAACAGTAATAACACTTATATGCAGGTCTTTTGCCAGTGCACGCATGGAAGGCAGGGCTTCTCCGGCAGATAGGGTACCATTCATGATTAAACTCTTAATCTGCATAGCAATTTGTTCATAAATAGGCTTATCACTACTATTACTTATGATAATTTCCATTCTAACTTCCTCTCACCACCTTCTGATATATGCGTACTTATACGATATGTACAGTGTATATGATAGTGTCAGAAATGTCAATAAAGTAATCCTACAATTCATTAAAATATACCATATAAAGTTTTCAAAAAATCAGCGTAATCCAACCTGTCAACCGGCATAATAAGGTTATTTCTTTGTGCAAATCAGCACGATAATGATAGGATGAGCGATGATGAATTAGAACTTCTGGCTCCATGGAACGAAATCGTCAAAGCTGAAATCGGACGTCGTGCAAACGAATCAAATCAATCATATGTGAATTGTCAACGAATCATGAAAGCTTATCTCAGCCTATAATGAAAATAGGATACTGACTCCACTACTTTTTTCACTTCTCTTTTTGCCTTACAATAGTCTTAGGCAGGATTAAGTTTGATTGCACCTTGGAGGATTTGCACCCCGTTTGTCAACGTAAATGATTTGCCCTTGAGCACAGCATATTGTCGCACCTTTTATGAATAGCACGAGTAGCAAAGTCCGTATTATCTCGGGCAAATCTCCTGCCAATTCTATAGTAAAGGAGTTGTTCTGTATGAAAGACCTTCTGGAAATTTCCTGTGGACTGGATGTCCACAAAGAAAAAATTGTTGCATGTATCCTGACTGGTCCTCTGGGCAAGCCAACCCGTTCTGAAATCCGTGAGTTTTCTACATTGATTCCGGATATGATAGCATTACGGAATTGGATCGTTTCTAAAAACTGCCATCATGTAGCTATGGAAAGCACCGGTATCTATTGGATGCCGATTTATGAAATACTGGAGGATGCTTTCTCTGGTGACATTACCCTGCTTGTTGTAAATGCACGCCATATGAAAAATGTTCCTGGCAAAAAGACCGATATGCGGGATTCCGAATGGATTTCCACCTTGCTTCGCGCCGGACTTTTGAACGGAAGTTTTATTCCCGAAAAAAGAATTCGGGAATTCCGCGATCTAAATCGTTACCGTAAGAGTGTCATCCGCGATATTACGTCACAGAAGAACAGGATTGAGAAATTTTTACAAAGTTCCGGCTTCCGTCTATCATCCTTTATTTCTGATATTTTTGGCGCTTCGGGTAGAAACATCATTCTGCATTTAATTGAACATGGGCAGATTGATAAAACTGCTTTAGATTCTTGTCTCAAAACCAAGACCAGAAACCGTATTGATGAAATTCTCATGTCCGTGAACGGAACACTGTCAGAACACCAAAAGGCATTTTTAAGGATTCTCATGACTCATTATGATTCTTTAAAGAAACATCTTGCTGAAATTGAAACGAGTCTCGAGGAAGATATGGCTCCATTTGCCCTGCAGGTTGAGCAGTTGAATAGCATCTATGGAATAAGCACAACTGCTTCCTGTGCAATTATTGCTGAAATCGGTATTGATATGAAGCCGTTTAAAACTGCGGAACACATCTGCTCATGGGCCGGTTTGTGCCCAGGTAATAACGAAAGTGCTGGAAAACGAAAAAGCACCTCTGTCACAAAAGGCAATCCTTACATAAAAAGTATGCTCTGCGAAATTGCCTGGGTGATTGCAGGGAAACGCAACACTTATCTTTCGGCATGGTACTGGAGAATCAAACAGAAAAAAGGAGCCAAAAAAGCGATTGTCGCACTTGCCCGAAAACTTCTTGTCATCATCTACACAATGTTAAAACAAGGAACTGTATTTGACGAATCCTGTTTTGAAACAAGACGTAAGCACTGTGAACAAAAACAGCTTTCTCGTTATATACGGGAATTGGAAAAGCATGGTTATCATGTGGAAGCTCAAAGCTAGCCTTTCTTAAATACGATCAATCTCTCACTACAGGCAGCCAATACTGTGACTGCTTTATAGTGATGCTTTCATAATTGTTGAAAACATTTGTTGTCAAGGTTCAGTTTTTTGCTACGTGTTTTATTTTCGTAGCAATGTACATTTTTTATTTATATTGAACACCCATGTGAGTGAATCAATCTTAATTTCAGTGAAGACTCATCCTAGTTTTCGGACAGTCTCCCCATACCAGCCACCACTCTCCAAAGCCTCCAGCCGTCAGCCGCCCCCAGCCCCGAAAGGACAGCGGTGGGGAGGCTCGTGCAGGGAGCGTAGCAACTCTTGGGCCCGGGAGATCAGCGTTGCGAACAAATGGCCGCACTGTCTGAGCGAAGCGAGTTTGCGCCATTTGCGAGCGCCTTTAGCTGACTCCCGGCCTTAGAGTTCCTAGCTCCCGAAACCAGTCTCCCACCCGCTGTCCTTTCGGGGCGTCCGGTCTCCGGCCTCCACAGGCAACTTCCATATTTTGCTGAAAATACTCCACCAAAATTTTAGTCACAACCGAATTCATTGTCCGTGCAAATGCCAATCCAATAATCCGTGACCTTCCCGGCTCAAGTGGTCTGCTCTCGACATCATTTGCAAATGCTTTCATAACCAGTTCCTGAGAAATCGTTACTCCAAGCCCACTTTTTACAAATGCCATAATCAACGTATCATCCGAAAACTGTAAGATGTCTTCGGCTTTTTTTTACAGCTTTCCAGCAAATACAAAATATCATTATCACACCCCGGCGTTTCTATAATAAACGGATATTCTAATAACTCCTCCAGTCTCACACTTCTTTTTCAGCAAGAGGATGTTCTTTCTTTATTACTGCACAAAGAGGATCTTCACACAATGGATAAAATTTCAAATCATCCGCAACAATAGATGACAAAAATCCGCAGTCCACTTGTCCATGAATAATCCAGTTTCTGATTTCATCATAGTTTCCATCAAAAATCTGCACTTCAACCTGCGGATAATTTTCATTAAAAAAATGGATCACGTCCGGCATCCACAATGCTGTTATACTGGAAAAGCTGCCAATTCGAAGTTTTCCTTCTATCTTATGATTAATGTTAAATGCTGCCTGTCTGAGTTTATCTTTCTGATTTGCCATCTCCTGTATATAAGGAAGCAGTCTCGTTCCATTATCCGTCAGCGTTACTCCTTTTTTCGCTCTTGCAAATAATTGCACACCCAGTTCTTCTTCAAAAGCTGCCATCATCTGGCTAATACCTGACTGTGTATAGTTCAGTGCCTGTGCTGCTTTAGAAAAGTTTCCGGTCTCACATACTTTTAAAAAAATCTCATATCGATCCCTTATTTCTTTCATTAACTATTCTTCCCCTTTTCTGCGTCACCCTAAATCTATAAAAACACTTTATTTTAAAGTACCTCATTTTTTACTTATCATTATCCATTACTTTTTTTTAATATATAACAGTAAAACATTCATTTTACTTATACATTAACATATGTTATCGTACTAATGCAAACATAAATCATACAGGAGATTATCTATTATGGAAAGGAAATCAAATCATTTTTCAGGACAGCTTGGTTTTGTCCTTGCTGCTGCCGGAAGTGCTGTCGGAGTGGGAAATTTATGGAGATTCCCATACCTTGCAGCCAAAGACGGAGGGGGATTATTTTTAATTATCTATTTTGTTCTTGTACTTACATTCGGATTTACACTTCTTACCTCCGACATCGCCATTGGACGCCGTACTCAGAAAAGTGCAATCGGAGCTTACACCGAAATGCATCCCAAATGGAAGTTTCTGGGAATCCTTACATTTCTGGTACCGGTCCTTATCATGACCTATTATGCTGTTATCGGCGGATGGATCACCAAATATGCTGTAGTCTACCTGACTGGACAGGCAAAAGCCGCTGCAGCAGATGATTATTTTACTTCTTTTATCACTTCATCTGCTTCTCCGGTTCTTTTTGCACTTCTATTTATGGGTGTAACAGCATTTATTGTATACAATGGTGTTCAGAATGGTATCGAAAAAGTATCGAAATGGATGATGCCAGTGCTTCTTGTACTCGTTGTCATCATTTTTATCTACTCACTGACGCTTAAGCATACAGATGCCTCCGGTCAGGTACACACTGGATTGCAGGGATTTTTGTATTATTTGACTCCAAACTTTGAGGGGCTTACTGTACAGAGATTTTTACAGATTCTGCTGGATGCAATGAGTCAGCTGTTCTTCTCTCTCAGCGTGTCCATGGGAATCATGATCACCTACGGTTCTTATGTAAAACCTGATGTTGACTTAAACAAGGCTGTTAATCAGATTGAAATTTTTGACACAGGAGTGGCATTTCTTGCAGGTGCCATGATCATCCTGCTGTATTCGTATTTTCCGGAACAGAAGGAATGGGAGCCGGTCCAAGCCTTATGTTTGTTTCTCTCCCAAAGGTCTTTGCAGCCATGGGAAAAGCAGGCATATTTGTAGGAATCCTCTTTTTCGTAACTGCTATTTTTGCAACACTGTCATCCTGCATCTCTGTGTTGGAATCCATCGTTGCAAACTGTATGGAAATCTTCCACACAGGCAGAAAAAAAACTGTTTCTGTTTTATCTGCAGTTTATCTTGCTGCTTCTGCGATCATTGCTTTGGGATACAGCATTTTCTATGTAGAAGTGGAACTGCCCAATGGCTCTACAGGACAGCTGCTTGATATTATGGATTACATCAGCAACAGTGTTATGATGCCATTTATCGCATTACTTTCCACCATCCTGATCGGATGGGTTATGACACCTGATTATGTCATTGATGAAATGGAACGAAACGGCAGCAGATTCCGCAGAAAAAAACTTTATCGAATCATGATCCGCTATGTTGCGCCGGTTATGATGTTTATCCTGTTTTTACAGTCAACAGGAGTTCTCTCATAAGCAAAAACTTAATATAACAAAAAAGGAATCTGTTTTCCTGGAAAAGTTTTGAAATAAACACCAGTAAAAACAGATTTCTTTTTTATTCAATCACTGACACTCATAAAAACAAATGAATTTATATGCCTGACCCCTGCAAAAATTCCTGCACTGCGCAAAGCGATCCCAGAATCTCTTCTGCGAGGGACTTCATCTCCTCCGTCACCTCCATCAGATCCGGCACCATGATCGGATGCATCCCTGCTGCATAAGCCGCCCTGATTCCATTATGAGAATCCTCAATCACATAACAATTCTCCGGTCTGGTTCCCAGTCGTCTGCAAGCCTCCAGAAAAATATCCGGTTCCGGCTTACTCCGTTCCACCATATCTCCCCCGATAATCTGATCAAAATATCCCAGCAGCCCGCCATCTGAAATCTCCGAACGCACCAGTGCCTCCCGGGTAGAACTGGCAAGCCCAATCTTAAATCCCTCATCTTCAGATATTTCAAAAGCTCCTCAACCCCCTGCTTCTTTGCCAGTTTACCTCCGGAAGCATGACTGAAAAACACCTCTGCCATCTCCGCTTTATATTCCTCATACGGAAAATCTTCACCATAATGCTTCAGAAAAACCCCTTTACTTACAACACTATTTGTTCCCAGACACTCATGACATGCCACCTCAACTCCTGCGATTCCATGACGTTCTGCCACTTCTTTCCACGCTTGAAGCACAAGAATCTCCGAATCAAAAATCACTCCATCCATATCAAATATCACTGTATCAATTCCACTCGCCATAACTTTTGATCCTTTCCTCTTTCTCTCTGTCAGCAGACTTTCTCAGGCAAAAATATCTTTGACGACAGTCTGATCGACTTATTCAAACCATATATAAGCCAGTAGTCTGACAATCTATTTTTTCATAATATAACCAATCGCATCACGAATCTGCGACACATAAACCAAGTTGATTCCTTCCACTTTTCCAACAGAAGCCCTACACACTTCTGGCAGCACAACTGTTCCAAATCCCAGTTTTTTCGCCTCCTGCACACGCTGGCCTGCCATATTCACTGCGCGGATTTCACCACTCAGGCCAACCTCGCCAAATACCATCACATTATCAGGAATCACAATATCCTTCGCACTGGAAACAATCGCCAGACAGATCCCAAGGTCAATTGCCGGCTCTGTCATCTTCATTCCCCCTGCAATATTGACATAAGCATCCGATGCAGCCAGACGGAGTCCTACTTTCTTCTCAAGCACAGCCATAAGGAGATTCACTCTGTTAAAATCAGTTCCTACCGCTGTCCGCCTCGGAATACCGAAATTACTCTGGCACACAAGTGCCTGGATTTCAACCAGAATCGGCCGGGTTCCTTCCATAGAACACGCCACAACAGAACCCGACGCATCCTCCGGTCTGCCATTCAGCATATATTCCGACGGATTCTTCACCTCCTCAAGACCTGTATTACACATTTCAAAAACACCAATCTCATTCGTAGATCCAAAACGATTCTTCACCGCACGCAGGATACGATAAGAAGCATGCCGGTCGCCTTCAAAATAAAGCACCGTATCCACCATATGTTCCAGAACCCTCGGACCTGCCACATTTCCTTCTTTCGTCACATGACCTACAATAAAAATGGACACCCCCATTCCCTTTGCGATCTGCATAAGGATATTGTAGATTCTCTCACCTGAGAGACACTTCCCGGTGCCGAACTTACATCTTCGTGAAACATAGTCTGAATGGAGTCGATCACAACCACATCCGGTTTTCTGCGCTCGATCACCTCACGTATCACTTCCAGGTTCGTCTCACATAAAAGCTGCATCTTATCCGTAAACTGCCCGATACGATTAGCTCTCAGCTTAATTTGTCTCAGAGATTCCTCGCCTGAAATATAAAGAACCGAAACCTGCTTCTCTGCCAGATTCCTGCACACCTGTAAAAGCAGCGTTGATTTTCCGATTCCCGGATCTCCTCCCACTAAAACAAGGGAGCCGGGGACGATACCGCCGCCCAGCACCCTGTCAAGTTCACCAATCTGAGTTGTCTGCCGTTCATCTTCTGACAGGCTAATGTCTTTAAGGATCACCGGTTCCTGCCTTTTTTCTGATGATTTCATTACTCCAGAAGAGGATGGCTTCTTTGTGGAAACTGTCTCTTCCACAAAGGTGTTCCAGGACTTGCATCCCGGGCACTGCCCCATCCATTTTGCGGATTCATATCCGCACTCCTGGCAAAAATATACCGTCTTTTTATTTTTCAGCATTTTACAATCTTTACTTCTACTCTTGCAGCATTGCCAAGTTCCACGCTAAAGGAAAGTTTACCGCCCAGGTTTGTTTTCATCTTACCTGTGCTTGCCTGTTCAATAAATACTTCATATTCTGTATCCGGCTCCATCTCCACTGTGATCTGTGCATCTTCCGGTCCCTCTACATGGAAATCCATCTGAGCTTCACTCTGTGTAAGATTAAATACTGCTGTTCCCGGAACTGATTCGTAAACGAACATTCCGTTTCTCTCGAGCTTGGTAATCTCCTTAAAAGTTTTTACTTTATACATATCGCCCTGATGCTGATAGTCTGATAATTTAGACTTCTGTGCAAGCTCATAGTCACCAAAGCTGATTGCTCCATTCTCTTCTGTACGGATTAATTCTTTTACTACTGCCATTTCCTATGTCCTCCTAAGACTCTTTTGTTTGCCGCTCCACCGGTTCATCTGCCGATGCCGTACAGTTTTTCACTATCTCTGTACTTTTCCGACATTTTATGTGCTTATTATATAATACATTCACTTTTTTGACCAGTATCTCACTGATTTTTTTATACTAATTTCACAATTTCTGTGAATCATGTGAGTCCTCTGCTTTAATTGTAAATATCTGTCTGCTCAGAGATTTCTACTGTTTTTTCACTTCAAATGCAATCTCGTTTTTATGAAGTTTCACCTGTACACTATCTCCACGTTTTACTCTGCCTTCCAGAATCTCGTTTGCAAGCGCATCTTCTATCTTACTCTGAATTGCACGACGCAGCGGTCTGGCACCATATTTATTATCAGAACCTTTTTCTGCAATAAAATCTTTCACAGCATTTGTCACTGTAAGATGAATTTCCATCTGTTCTGCGCATCGTTTCTCCAGTGTTTTAAGAAGCAATGTCACAATTTTCCGGATATCTTCTTTATTCAGCACATGGAACACCATGATATCGTCAATTCGGTTCAGGAACTCCGGTTTGAAAATCCGGCGCACTTCTTCCATCACACCGCCTTTCATTCGTTCATAGTCTTTCTTCTCATCATTATCAGACATGAATCCCAGACGTTTCGGTTCCATAATCGCCTGTGCCCCTGCGTTGGAAGTCATAATAATAATCGTCTGTTTGAAGTCGACTTTTCTTCCCTGTGCATCTGTAATATGACCGTCATCCAGCACCTGTAAAAGTATATTAAACACATCCGGATGTGCCTTCTCAATCTCATCAAAAAGCAATACACTGTACGGATTTCTGCGGACCTTCTCACTGAGCTGGCCGCCTTCTTCATATCCTACATATCCCGGAGGAGAACCGATCAGCTTGGAAACACTGTGTTTCTCCATATATTCGGACATATCTACACGAATCATCGCCTGTTCACTTCCAAAGACAGCTTCTGCCAGAGCCTTGGAAAGTTCTGTCTTACCAACACCTGTAGGTCCAAGGAAAAGGAAAGAACCAATGGGACGGTTCGGATCTTTAAGTCCTACTCTTCCCCGTTTCACTGCCTGCGCAACAGCTTTTACTGCCTCATTCTGTCCGATCACACGTTTATGAAGTTCTTTCTCCAGACGAGCAAGACGTTTGGTTTCTCCCTCTGTCAGTTTCTGAAGAGGAATCTTTGTCCAGTCAGAAATCGTCTCTGCAACAGCAGCTTCATCTACAACAAGTTTCTTCCTCTTATTTCTACGTTCAGTCTTAATGCGGATTTTCTCCATTTCGGCTTCCACTTCATTTTGGCGTACCTGTGCTTTTTTTGCGCGTTCAATATCTGCAGTCTTAACTGCCTGTTCTTTCTCCTCACGAAGTTCATTCAGTTCCAGTTCATATTGTTCCATTTCAGGTGCTGACTGATAACCCGCAAGCTGAACCTTTGATGCTGCTTCATCAATAATATCAATTGCCTTATCCGGAAGGAAACGGTCATTGATATATCTTTGTGACATTTTTACTGCTGCCTCAAGTGCCTCATCTTCAATCTTTACCCCATGATGTTTCTCATAATATGGACGCAGACCTTTAAGGATCTCAACAGTCTCCTCTGAAGATGGTTCTTCCACTGTCACAGGCTGGAATCTTCGTTCCAGTGCTGCGTCTTTTTCAATATATTTACGGTATTCCTCCAGAGTAGTCGCGCCGATAAGCTGAATCTCACCTCTGGAAAGAGAAGGTTTCAGAATATTAGAAGCATCCAGTGCTCCCTCCGCTCCACCTGCTCCGATGATGGTATGGATTTCATCAATGAACAGCAGAATTCCCTGATGTTCTTTTACTTCCTGGATCACATTCTTAATGCGTTCCTCAAATTCACCTCTGTATTTGCTTCCCGCAACCATGCCGGAAAGATCTAACACAACAAGACGCTTATCCTTCACTGTATCCGGAACCATTCCCATAACGATGCGCTGTGCAAGTCCCTCTACAATGGCAGTCTTACCTACTCCGGGTTCCCTGTCAGACACGGATTATTCTTCGTACGTCTGCTCAGAATCTGGATCAGTCTGGTAATTTCTTTATCACGCCCTATCACAGGATCCAGTTTTCCCTCTGCTGCAAGCTGTGTCAGGTCACGACTGTACTGATCCAGCGTAGGGGTACTGGTCACTTTTTTGTTTCCCGCATTCCTTGCGTACTGAAATTCCTCTGCAATGGTATCATTGTCAAATCCCATAGCTGTCAGGATAGCCACAAACAACTTCTGGATATTTACTCCCATTGTAAAAAGCAGTCTGGTCGCTACGCAGTCTGTCTCTTTCAGAAGCGAAAGCAACAGGTGCTCTGTTCCACAAAGACATTCCATACTCTCAGCATCTTCCTTCGCCTGTTCAATGATCCTTCTTGCTCTCGGGCTGTACTGGGGATCTTTTGTTTCTGCTGCCGCAGTATTGCCCTGAACCGGTGTAACCAGGCTACTGATAAGTTCCCTGAGTTTTTCTTCTTCTACGTTAAATTCCTGCAGCACTTTTCCCGCAGTGCCTTCAGGTTCTTTCAAAAGACCTGCAAGAAGATGTTCTGTTCCGATATATCCATGTCCACAGGTTTTCGCAGTTGTCTTTGCCAATTTGAGGGCATTCTCTGCCTGTCTGGTAAATTGTCTCTCCATGTCCTCTCCTATCTGTTTTCATCATATTCGTCAAAAATCTCATCAATAAGCTGATGTACTTCCTCTCTGCTTACGCTCTTGCAACATCCTTTCGCAAGCGCCACCATGAGATTCTGTTTCAGTTCTTCCAATGCTTTCCGTTTATTTACATCAATAGAAATCACTGCACCACGTCTGCGGTCGATAGTGACAAATCCCTCCTGTCGCAACAGTGAATATGCTTTATTTACTGTATGCATATTTATCCCAACTGTATCTGCAAGCTGTCTCACTGATGGCAGTGTATCTCCCTCCTGCAGTCTTGACGTAGCAATCCCCATGATGATCTGATTGGTCAGCTGGATGTAAATGGCTTCATCACTGCTGAAATCTATTTCTATCATCATACGTTTTCTTCTCCTTTTTGTGTTACACATATCCTAGCACAAACCAACATTTTTTGCAACAGAAAGACGTATTGCTGTATTATTTTTCAAAACAAAAAGGGGTGTACTGCCATGTTCTCACACAGCATGCACACCCTTTATCTTCTTTCTGTCAACTGAATTTCATCTACATGACTTGATTATTTTAAGCCAATGATCTTATTGAGCTGTTCTCTGTTCAGAACAAGGTTAAAGCCTAATGGATTAACTGCATAAGCCATTGCCTTATCGATTAACAGCTCCGGAAGTTTTGCAAACGGTACTTTCGCAATACGCAGCTTCTGACCTTTTGTAAACTTCTCAAGTTCCATAACGTCTGTAAATACAGGCTGGAGAATTTC
>ENA-OQAZ01000305-OQAZ01000305.1-human-gut-metagenome-genome-assembly--contig:-NODE-305-length-27908-cov-7.226306_pt1 | contig 27908 bp, 28 predicted proteins | sample MGYA00242737_ERZ504531 | MGnify/ENA primary metagenome ERZ504531 (study PRJEB26092, sample SAMD00036244) | human gut metagenome | host: Homo sapiens | study: EMG produced TPA metagenomics assembly of... | reverse complement strand
GTACCGTTATGATGTTCGCTCCGTAATGTTTTCCTGCTGCTTTCGTTTCTGAAAAGCTGCGGAAAGTGACCTTGGGCGATGTAACCAGATTGGCTCTGTGGGATTGCTGTTTGGCCTTGCACTGGATATTTTTTTATGGAAGTATCAAAGCCTCCAATGTATCCATCGGCGTGGTTTGTCTTTCGCTGATGAGCATCTTTACCGCCATCTTTGAGCCCCTCATCAATCGTCATCGCATTTCTTTGCGGGAGATTCTGTTCAGTCTGGTGGCCGTGCTGGGCATTGTGTTGATATTCCATTTTGACACCCGCTACCGGGTGGGTATCTGCATGGGAGTCATTTCGTCGGCTTTAGCTTCTCTGTTTACCATTGTCAACAAGAAGGTAGCCGTGAACTACACCTCCAGCACCATGCTGCTTTACGAGATGCTGGGCGGTTTCTTAGGGCTCTCCTGCATCTTGCCGGCCTATTTGCATTACTTCCCGGTGCCCTCTATTCTGCCCGGCGCCCAGGATTTGATTTACCTGCTTTGCCTGGCTTCAGTGTGTACCGTGGGACTTTATATCCTCCAGATTCAGGTACTGAAAGTCATATCCGCCTTTACGGTCAACTTGAGCTATAACCTGGAGCCTATATACAGCATCATCGGCGCCATGCTGATATTTCAGGAAGCCAAGGACCTGAACTTCAGCTTCTACTTAGGACTGGGACTGATTGTCCTGTCGGTCGTACTCCAGACCCTCAATGTGTTGTCGCAGCATCATAAGTTTATTCCTTCATTGTATGTAAAATGGAAACGTTAAAGAACCGTATCGTGAAACTGCTGGATACCCTGAACGAGCGGGTGTACGGCAAAGAAGAAGTCATGGCCCTGGCGCTGCTTTCGGCTGTGGCAGGAGAGAGCATCTTCCTGCTGGGCCCTCCGGGGGTGGCCAAGAGTATGGTAGCCCGCCGGTTGAAACTGATGTTCCGTGGAGGAACGGCTTTCGAATACCTCATGTCGCGGTTCAGTACCCCCGATGAAATATTCGGTCCCGTATCCATTGCCCGGTTGAAAAACGAAGACACCTACGAACGAATGACAGAAGGCTATCTGCCCGCCGCTACCGTCGTCTTCTTGGATGAAATCTGGAAAGCCGGTCCCGCCATACAGAATGCTCTTCTGACCGTCATCAATGAAAAAATCTTCCGCAACGGACAGTTCTCGGTACGGGTTCCCATGAAAGGACTGATTGCCGCATCGAACGAACTTCCAGCTTCAGGACAAGGACTGGAAGCACTGTACGACCGCTTCCTGGTGCGTAAGCTGGTGGGCGGTATTGAAGACCTGTCCGATTTCGACCGGATGATTTCCACTGCCGACGAAAGCGAGCCGGAAATAGACGAGCATCTGGCAGTGAGCGACGAAGAATACCGCCAGTGGCAGGAACAGATGAAATCTGTCGGCCTGCATTATTCCGTGCTGGAAGTCATCCATTCCCTCAAGGACAAATTAGAAGATTATAACCGCCAGTTGGAAAATGCCGATTCGCCTTCCTTTGTGACACTCTATGTATCCGACCGTCGCTGGAAGAAAATCGTCCGCCTGCTGCGGGCCTCTGCCTTTCTGCAAGGAAACACCGAGGTACGCTTGTCCGACTGCCTGCTGATGGTACACTGCCTGTGGAACGAGACCAGCCAGATAGACTGGGTACGCGATGCCGTGCTGACGGCAGTAGGCGAGAGCGTGCGTGGCTACGTGCTGAACCTGTCGGGCATTGAAACCGATTTGCAGGCCTTGAAGAAAGAACTCGACTCGGCAGGAGCCTTGCGCGAACGGGCCGATGCCGGACTGCAACTGGTCGATGCATACTACTATCAGGTGGAGCGCGTACGCCTGGCCGGACGACTGCTCCTTTTTGCGTCCGACTATCAGCAGCTGGACGACGTCGGCAAACAGTTCTATCTGCATAAAGACAAATACAAGACCGATTGCTATGTACTGAAGAAATACGACCCTTCCATGCGCAACAAGGTATCCCCATCGAAAGTCTATACCTTGCGCCGTGGCCGTCGTTCAGTATTTATCAACGACTATGAATACCCCTTGCTGTGCACCCCCGACTGTGCGTCGCTGCCCGCCATGGAAGTACAGGCACAGGAAGACATCCCCGCACGCTTCAGCCAGCTGGAACAACGGCTCAGCCATGCAGAAGCCCATTGCGGCGACTGGGTGAAAGAAGAAGCCGACTACTGCGCAAACCACCTGTTTGTCGGGAAAAGAGAGAAAGAAGCCATGAGCCGGATACTGGGCGAACCGTCGAAAGCCCTGTTCCGCTATCGGAACGAGTTGGAGGAAATGAAACATGCATACCGGAAAGAGAACGAGGAATATCCGTCTGAAAGACCTGAAGACAGCCTATTTGGAGCAACTTCGTGAGCGAAGCCGGGCGCGGATGGAAGAATACATTCAGGAGCGTACCGTGCTGGAAAGTGAACTGGAAGAATGCATCTGGGAATATTATCGCCAGACGGCCCCTTCCTTGCAGGAATTCTATTCCCGTTACACTCCTGAATGGGAAGTCTTCTATGAGCACGAAACCCTGTCGCCGACCGATTTCCTGATATTTTTGAAACGAATGGAAACAGCCTTCCGCAAACGCTACACCCTGGCCGAACTCGACGTATCCTATTACATCGGTCGCCTTTCCCGGCTTCCCGAGCGGAGTGAAGAACGGGCAGCCTTGCAGGAACTCTTCCTCGACAAGTGGCACCATCTGCTCACGGTCAAGGAATACGACTATCAGTATCAGCACCTCTTCCGTCTGTGCGAAGGATTTCAGATTCTGGATAAATCGTTTGGTCTGAAAACGGAAGGCGACATCCTGGGTTCGCGTGTGAAGTGGCTGTTGCGGAACCATCCGGAACTCTACCATAAAGTAGTCCCCTACGAAAAAGCCATGGAGCAGAACCGCCAGATACGTGAGCTGGTGCGCTGCCTGGGGAAGAACGTGGGTGGACGGAAAAAATGTTTCGATTCCTTGTCTGGACTTCAGGCCGACAGTCTGATTCGTCATGCCACCCAGAGCGATGTAGAAGGTGTGACCTTGGGCGATGACCTTAACAGTCTGTTGCCCGTGGAATACTGCTACCTCACCGACGAAGTACTACATCCCTTCTTCATGCAACGTTATGTGGAGAAACGCCTGCAGCAGTTTGATTCCTTTTCGCATGAAGACACTTCCAATCCCTCACCGGAAAAAAAGAAAGTCAGCTCACAGGGGCCTTATATCATTTGTGTAGATACCTCCGGCTCCATGAGAGAAGAGCGTGAACGCCTGGCCAAATCGGCTGTGCTGGCCATTGCCCGCCTGACGGAGACCACTTCGCGGAAATGTTATGTCATCAATTTTTCGGAGGATATACAAACTTTGCTGATTCGTGACCTGAAAACCGATTTCCCGATGCTGGTGGACTTCCTGCAAAGTCGTTTCGATGGAGGAACCGATGCGCGTCCAGCTTTTGCCGAAGCCTGATGATGCTGCGCACCCACGGCTGGCAACGTGCCGACGTGGTGATGATTTCCGATTTTGAGATGCCCCCTCCCGATGACGCGTTGCTGGCCGACATTCACCGTGCCCGTTTGCGAGGTACTTCCTTCTATGCGTTGGTGTTCGGTTCTCATCCGGAAACGGACTACCTTCATGAGTGCGAAAAGTACTGGGATATGTATTAGTTTGAAAAATCATCTTGCTTTTATTTTGCAAATATTGTTGAGTAAAAGATTTGAAATGCGGAATTCTGCTTTCTTTTTGAATAGCTGAATTTCGCTTTTTTTCTTGCCGTAGATTTTGCTACCCCTTTCAGAAGCCTTCTGGAAGGGGTGACTTTTGTGTAAAAATGAAGGTTTTGGCGAATTTAGGTAATCAAACACGGGAAAATCTGTGTGAAAAGCGAGATTTCGGGCGAAAATGCCGAAGCGTTTGGAAGAAAACCCTAAAGAGCTTTTTGGAAAACTCTTTTACGTTTGGAGGAAAACGCAAGTGCGTTTGAGGTCAAATGTACTTGCGTTTTGGAAAATGCGCTTCTGGGACTTCTGAGAGGGGAAAGTGGGTGAAGACTTTTGAGGACTTTCGTTGCTGGAATGAGATAAATTATGGATGAAATGAAAGTTTCTTTTTGTTTTTATGTGCATACTGATTTTGTGGTTTTTGTATTGTGTATTTGGCTATTTGTATAATAATGTTTTCGTTATGATTATTTTTATGTCGTTTTGTGATTGTGAATAGGTGTTTTGTTGCAAAAAATGAGATAACGGGATTCAGGGCTGCTAAATTACAGGATTCTGATGTGGAAGAGTGTGATTTGACATTTTGTTAGGTGTGGAAAATATTGCATTACTCTCATAATATTAGTGGGAGACTTCTTGGAAAAACAGTTGTATATGGACAGTTAATAGAATTACTTATTGTATATAATGGGGAGATGTAGATGAGTTTAAAGGACAAATTTATCTATAGATTTATAGGATAAAGTGGTGAGATATGTAGAAAAATAAAGGAAATCAATCTTTATTAATTTGTAATCATTAATTTTATAGGCACATAATGTACGATTGGATTATTGAGAGTTTGTTTAATGGGAGGTTGCCAAAAACTACACAGAATGTGAAGTCGGTCGAGGAGCTGCCAATGTAAAGGCACTGGCGACAAGGCTGGAGGAATAGTTGAAGCAGGCAGAGAAACAATCAAAGGCGGTGGCTGGTGGTTATTATATTGTTTTTGATAAGTAACTAATTATGGAACACATAAAGAATATCAAGTATTTATTGAGGGATATAAATATTGTTCGAAAGAAATTTGAGGAAAGGGAAAAGAATGAAGACAACTTCAATATGTTTACTATTCTTAGAAAGGAATCTGACGAAGTGTATTTGCACTCTAGGTTTCTTTCCGCTTTGTTGGATCCCAATGGGCCACATAGGTTAGGGACAATATTCCTGAACTCATTTTTAGATAGAATTGAAAGTGATTTTGAATACGATGAAAAGTCACTTGAAGTTTATCCCAACAATCAGAATAGGAGCGAATATAAGGAGATAGACATTTGCTTTATAGACAGAATAGCTAAGAAAGCTGTAATGGTAGAGAACAAAATCTATCATGAAGACACCAATCATGAAGATAAGGGACAGCTTGAAAACTATTATGGCAGATTGATTGAAGAGGATAAGATTCCTGAAGATGGAATAGAGGTTTATTATCTTACTTTAGACGGACATGAGCCGAGTGAGGATAGTGTAAAATTGAGTGGTAAATATCCAAAACTACAGGATAAGGTAAAATGTATTTCTTATTCTATAGAAATATTGGAATGGCTACGAGTTACAGTAAAGGAATGTTACAATAAACCTTCACTAAGAGAATCTATTATTCAGTATATTAAGATAGTTGAGAATATGACAAATAATAATACAAGTGAAGATGAAATAAAAGAGATAACAAGTCACATTGGTATGAATGAAGATAATCTCATGAGTGCAAAATTGCTCATAGATAACTTCGATCATGTGAAATGGCACACTACCTACGATTTCTGTAATGAATTGGAATCTGAATTACGTAATAGAGGTTTTGAAATATTACACAAACCAGTGGAAGATGAAATCACTAATCTTGTTCATGGTGGCCCTATTAAAAGAAAGGTTGATTTGGTTTTCACTATAAGAAAAGGGGAGATACCTGTTTGGATAAGGGCAGACTTTACAGATTGGCTATACTGGGGTGTATGCAATGACAAAGAAGATACAGTAAAAGTATCGAAAGATATATCTTCAAAAATAAAATCCTTTGTTTCTGATAACAATGAATTTACACAAGAGGATATTTGGCTATGCTGGAAATATTTTGGCGAGAGTGATAATGAAAAAATCTATTTCCCAGATTTCTCAGAAGAAGGAACATTCAGATTAATCTCTCCTCAATACAGAAAGATGATGATTCAACGTCTTGTAAATGAAATAGAGACATTTATAAATGAAGTATTGAAATACTAATGGAAAATAAAGAGATATACGGAAACCAGTGTGGAAGCGACAATGCTTTCACCAGGAAAGCAAGACTGCTCCAGTCCATGTACAGGGTGGAGATAGGCGAAGAGGAAGGAGTGGGGCCAACAAGAGCCTCCAAGCGAAAATACGGGAACATGATCAGTGGGGGTGAGGTGTCCGGAAAGAACTTCCTTATGAAGGAGACTTTCGAGTATGCCATGGAAAGAGTTGAAAAGCAAAAAAAGGAAAAGACACTTGAAACGATAGACGGGTTCAGGCTGTTTAACAACCTGCTTTCGAGCCAGCCGATGGCATTCAACCTGTTCCATCCCCTGATGTTGCTGTTGAAGCAGGATCCGGCAATGGTAACGCTTGCCGTGAGGTCGGTCTTCAGGAACTTCCCGGTATTTGAGGTGACGGAAATCGGTCTGGAGTTTATACCGACACCCATTGAAAATTATACGAATGACAAGTCTGCCATGGATGCGTATATCCGGTTCGTGGACAACAAGGGCGGCAAGCATATCATCGCCATCGAGACGAAATACACGGATGTGCTCGGAGTGAACGAGGCCAGCCGTTGTGAGGAGCAGAAACAGATGCTCGTTGATACCGGTCTGTTCAGCGCGAACTTTGAGGAGCTGCTGATGGGAGGTAAAGTAAAACTTACGCAGATTTACAGAAACCTTTTGCTTACAGAGCGGTACAGGATAAAAGAAGGACTGAAGGATTCATATTCAGTGGTGCTTTCACCAAAGGAACATCCGTCAACCGAAGAGGAAATCAAGTCGGTTACGGAGTACCTGAAGCCGGAATATGCTTATAAGTTGAGTGCTGTTACCTTAGAGGATTTTGTGGATGCTATGATACAGTATCTGACGGAGTATTATGTTCAGGTTTACGAGAGGTTCAGGGGGAGATACCTGGAGTTTGGGAAGGTGGATTTGAAATTGTGACGAAATCAAAATAGAATTATCACAAAAACACCACCTAAAATACCACAAAAAAACGAAGTAAATCACCGCAAAAACACGAAGTGAAATGCCGCAAAAACACAAAGTAGCTTTGATAGGTCTTTAATTTATTGTACCTTTGTCGAAAATGTAAATAGTATATGAAAGATTATCGGAGAAGAATTGTTGATGATGAGTTAGCCTTGCGTCTGGAGGCCTTCGGGGCTGTACAAATAAAAGGTCCAAAGTGGTGTGGAAAAACAACAACCGCTATGGAACACTCAAAAAGCTACATAAAATTGCAGGATCCAGATAGAAGAGCCGGTTATATGGCTACAGCAAGAACAAAACCTTCATTGCTTCTAAAGGGTGACACACCAAGACTAATCGATGAATGGCAAGATGCTCCAGTTCTTTGGGATGCAGTGCGTATGGCTGTTGATGAAAGAAGAGCTAAAGGGCAGTTTATACTAACAGGTTCAACTGTTATAGATGAAAAGAAGAAGGAAGGAGAGGAGTTTCAAAGGCTTCATTCGGGAACCGGAAGAATATCTACCATGACTATGTACCCTATGAGTTTGTATGAGTCTGGAGAGTCTAATGGTGAGATTTCAATAAAAGACTTGTTTGATAATAAGGAACTTGAAATAGATGGAATAATATCACCTATGTCTATAGAGAGGCTGATATTCGCAGCTTGTCGTGGAGGATGGCCGGAAGCATTGACAGCATTAAGTGAAAAGGCTCAGTTATTGATTGCAAAAGATTATATTAATGTTGTCTGCAATGAGGATATATCAAGAATTGATAACGTACAAAGAAATCCATCTTTAGCAAGACTTATCTTACGTTCATACGGCCGTAATGTCTGTACTTTGATACAAAAGACAAAAATGTTAGCAGATGTATCGGTTGAAATGGAAAGCATTTCAATGAAAACATTTGATGATTATGTAAGTGCTCTCGAAAGACTGTTTGTCATTGAAAACATTGAAGCCTGGTGTCCGGCAATACGTTCAGCAAGTGCTATCAGAAGCAGTCAGAAACGGTGCTTTACAGATCCGTCTATAGCAGTTGCAGCATTGGGTGCCTCGCCACAGATGCTTGAATTAGATTTAAGGACTTTCGGATTTATATTTGAATGTATGTGCATTCGTGACCTGAAGGTTTACTCGCAAAGTTTAGGTGGCCGTGTCTCTTACTATAATGACAGATATGGACTTGAAGCGGATATAGTTCTACATTTAGAAGATGGTCGTTATGCCTGATCGAATGTAAACTTGGCAGCCGTGAAGTTGATGAAGGTGCAAAGCATCTGTTGGAAATTAAAAGACTCATAAGGGAAAAGAATGAGCAGGAAAAGCAGATGCCTTTGAGAGAACCGGATTTGATGATAGTATTGACAGGCGGAGAAATGGCATACAAAAGAGATGACGAAGTTTATGTTATACCGCTTGCTTGTATGAAGAATTGATTTCTATAGTTTCGTGTATGCTAATGACTTTGCAAATGAATGAATTCAATACATATCTCAAAAATTTAGATTATTCCCATGTAAAAGATTTATGTGTGGAAAAAGGAAAATTGCGTACTTACCGTAAGAAAGATTTCTTTATCTGTCAGAATGAAATAGAACGTTTTGCAGGGTGGGTGAAAGAGGGTACATTCCAATATACATACATTGATGAAGAGGGTGAAGAACATATTGTAGGATATTCTTTTACCAACGAATTTGTATGTGACTATTCTTCCTTTATGAAAGGTTGTCTATCATTAGTAAATATTCAAGCAATAGCAGATTGTTCGGTCTATGAAATATCACGCCATGATTTGATTGAATACTGGGAAACGAATATGGAAACTCAACGATTCGGAAGATATGTAGCTGAAAATCTATATGAAATGGTATATGAAAGATTGCTTGATTTATATTGTAGTCCTGAAATACGATACAAGAAATTAATAAAACGTTGCCCAGACTTGAAAGAAGCAGTTCCTTTGAAAAACATAGCTTCATTCTTGGGAGTTACTCCCGAAACTATTAGCCGCATACGCCGTAAACTGGAGAAATAGTTTATCTTTTAACATCTATTGTATTAGGGTCTTGATAATTGTCAAGACTTTTTTTATTTCTTCTCCCTTACTTTGTCGCTTTCATTATTAAAGATATTGATATGATACGCAAATTAACGAAAGAAGAATACAACCATGCCGCCGATTTGTCCTACCAGGTATATATGGAATGTGGCAAGAGCGATTTTACCCAAGAGGGCATCGAAACGTTTAAAGACTTCGTGTATAACACATCATTGATTAATGCGCTTGACTTCTATGGTGCCTTTGAGCATCATCGACTGATAGGTATAATTGGCGTGAATAAAGAAAAGCAGCATATTTCCCTTTTCTTTATTCTGCCCATCTATCATCGGAAGGGAATCGGGAAATCGCTATTTGTCTATATGATGGATGATTGCAACTTTACTCACCTAACGGTGAATTCCTCAACCTATGCAGAAGCGTTCTATCAATCTTTGGGATTTAAGAAAACAGGTGAGAAGGAGATAAATAAAGGAATCGTAAGTATTCCTATGGAGAGAAACGTATAATTTTATCAATTACTTGAAACAATTCATTAATATGAAAAAAAGACTCATCCTGTTTGCGGCAATCATCGCCTGCAATTTCCTATGCCTCACCTTCTGCGAAAAATAACAGTCATATTCCATGTTCTGGCCGATAAGGGTACAGTTACCCACAAAATCCATAAAGTCACACAGACCGTAAGCATCCGATAAATACACATTGTAAAGCCATCCATTTTTCCGTTACTTTGCTAATAAAAAGACCATGAAACGAATAATGAGAAAAGAAGAGTTCCTGTCTGTTCATGAAAGACAATAGGCCAGTGGCCTGAGCATAAAAGATTTCATGACTTGCCACCTGCAAGGCACAGAAAGTCAATCCAAGAGAATGGCTGAATGATGTCATTGCTAGGCTTCCATATTATCAGGAAAAAGACTCCGGCAAAGATATTCGGGAATTGCTTCCGGATGTTTGGAAGTTGAAGAAATCCAACGAAAATCCAATAGAAGTCTAATAGAGATGTAATAGAATAGCAAACTCTTCCTATCAACTTTATATTCGTTGATAAGAAGTGTTTGTTGTTTTATGAATCTACAATGTGTACTTTATCGGATGCTTACCTTGATATAAAAGGATGAGGTAAGTTCTGTAATATGAAATTATTCAATAAAGATAGATTCCATGAGCATAATATAGATGTCGCGGTAGTTAAAGTTATATGCTATCTGTTTGTAAGATTGCATATAACTTCCTTAATATGGAATAGTTATTTCAACCACTGCTGAATGGGTTGCATCAGATTGGGGAGAAAATCTTCCGATCGTTCTTCTATTTCATTTAATTTCCATATATCATGTTGGGCCTCATGTGGATTCTCTGTTTGGTGGATTTCGTAATAGATTGCTTCCCGCTTTTCGTATTCATCAGCAAATCCTTCTTCGGCTATATGAGGCACGCCGACCACAATCCTGAATTCCGGGATAAACCGATAATACACAAAACCGGTGAAAACGTCTTGATAGGTTATACCCGGACAGGTCCGTGGGTTATGGTCAAATTCGTCTTTCCCAAAAGGTGTACCGGAGAAATTGAATCCGGCATCATTTATACCCAGATGATGAAAGGCTGCATCCCATTTTCCTTGTTGTGTAGGAGACACGGCTATGTCATTGTCTGAATGGATAGCCGTTAGTGCGAACTGATTGACCAGCACATTTGCACATTGCCCGGGAAATGCTTCAAACAAGAAACGTCCTACATTTTGTTCCGGAACTCCTTTTTGTCGGTAATAATTCGGATTAAATGCATGCCGATAGTTCATGATAATCAGTGCCTTCTGTTTCTGATTCTTGGATTTCATGACGTTTATTTTCTGGATAATATAATCTGCCATCAGGCTGTCTCGCTGATAGTAATCATTATATTGGTTATAAGCCTTTTTAATCTTTTCTTTGTCAATGGGATTTTTCGTCTCAAAATAAATGTCTGATGGATACCAGGCAATTTTCTTTTCTTCCGGCAGCGTATTGTTTAATTGGTATATACCTTGTGCCAGCATGCTCCAATTGTAGCAATGCCATACCGGATAGAAAAGCATATTCCGTCGAAAGTCGAGAATACGACTGTTTACTTCCGTACTATCCATTTTGCCTGAGCTAAGAAACTGGTTTAGTTCGGGATTTAAGCTCCGGGAGCCTACCTCCGTAAAAAGTACACCTACATGATTCGTGAAATACGGGTCGCGCAGTATATCCAGATATAATTCGTATTGGGTAATATCCCGATGGTCGCGTTCGCAGATAAAAACGATGTCATGATTCTTAAATAAGGAAAGGATATAGTCCTTTGCAGGCAATTGTTTATGGGATAGAAAATCTACATAAGGTTTAATTGCCTCATGTACTTGGCTATACACCGAAGTCATTCCTATACATTCTATAAAGAAGATACTTATCAGGAGTCTTCTGACTGCGTTTTTGGCTCTTTGGGATTTCATGATGTCTTTTTTGTGTGCTTGTGTTATGATTGGTACTTTCTTGTCTGGTCTTCGAACATAGTGGTTTGTTTTTACAAAGGTAAAAAAATATGAGTTCCGGCATATTATATAAGAAAGTTTGCCAATGGATACCCAGCATTTCTGAATGTTAAGTGAAATGCCTGGGGAATTAAGCTCATAAACTCTTTTATTCCGCATTCTTTTTCAGCCATTCCTGTCGGCGAAGGTCAGGAAGGTGTTTCACTTTGAAATGCTCGAAGGTGGCATTGAAGCCGTTTCCGTCGGGGCTGGCTGCCATGAGTCCTACGTGTACGGGAGTGTTGTCTTGAAGCCAGGCATTCCGCATCATGACGTATTCCTTGTCGTCGAACGAATAGAATATTTCCACGGCATCCAGTCGTCTTACCGCTTTAATCCATACGTAAGGAACCGGCTTGTCCAGTGCGATGACGCTCCAGTCGGAGGTTTTGTGGGTGACTACAGTGCTCAGGTTGAATTTCCCGTCTACAAACTCAATGCCTGTCTTGATGTAGTTCTCGTGGTCAATGCGCAGCATCAGTCCGGCCTGGTCGAAACGGGTTTTATAGTCTCCGGTCACTTTTACCTTGACCTCAAATTCGCCTCCGTAAGTTGTGTAATAGAATGGAGCGTCATCTACGGTAAAACCATAGTGTGAAATTCGCCAGTAGTCACTCTGCGGGGTGACGTACATGGTCAGTGCCTGGTTTTCTATTTTCCACTGTTCGGGTTCGTTGAACCATTGCATTTTTTCCAGTGACTGGGCCATTCCGCATTGCAGGGATGCCCAGAAGGCCATGCCTAATATAAGTCGTTTTTTCATATCTGATAATTTAATTACGATTCCTTTGATATATTTGCTGATAAAATCCGTCGGGAAGTTATCTTTGCAAATGTAAGATGCCGGAAAAGAATCTGCAATGATTATTAATAACCATTTTTGTATGAATATAGTCGATGAACTGAACAATGAGTTTTCGAAACAGAAATTGCTTTACAAGGTAGGGCAACAGCCTGTGGCAGAACTGGAAAAATACAAGCAAATTGCCATGGGCTATGCGGAAATGGAAAATGCGGTATCTGTGCTGAGTGATATGCATACGAATGTGAGTTACGTGTACTATGGGCGCTTTTCTCAGGTGTTTGGCTGGAATCGTGAGAATGGCATGGAAGAGAAAATAGATTCTATTTGGGAGGAAAAGATTTTGAAGCAGATTCATCCCGATGATTTGCACGACAAGTATTTGCAGGAGCTTCGTTTCTTTCACTTTGTGCGACATCAGCCCAAGACAAAGCGGACTGATTTTTATTTGGCCAATAAGTTGCGTATAAAGGATGTGCAGGGAAACTATCAGTTTGTGTTGCACCGATTGTTTTATGTCCCTTCTCCTGTAGGAGGTGATTTGTGGCTGGCGTTATGCGTGTATACTCCATGGGCATTCGGTTTTTCCGGAAAGAGCAGGGTGGTTCATTCGGTTACCGGAGAAATGATGGAATTGGGTGGTCAGGAGGATGCGCAAATCTTGTCGGAGAGGGAGAAACAAATTCTGCGGTTGATAGATAAGGGATTGATGAGTAAGGAGATTGCCAGCCAGCTTTCTATCAGTGTGCATACGGTCAGCCGGCACCGGCAGGAGATTTTGGGTAAGCTTCAGGTAAAAAGTTCCATTGAGGCATGTAGGGTAGCGAAGGAATTGGGTATTTTGTAAAGACAAGTATTTGTCTTATCTTGTACTTTTAAGTTAACACTAAACCTAAATATAAATAATAAACCATGAAAAAAATCTTGTTTTTATCGGCACTGCTTGCATGCGGGCCGGCCTGTTTTGCTCAGCAGGCAGAAAAGTTTCCACTGGGAGATTATGTAGAACTGACCGATACGAAGCCGCACGACGGGGAAGAGGTGTGGAGCAAAATGACTGCTCCGGTTCGGTTTTGTTGGGGAACGACGGATGTGCGTTACAAGAAACTGAATGTGCCCGACGTGAAAATGACTGGTATGCTCCGGCTGAAGGCTTGGAAAGGAGAGCGTGTGAATGCACAGGCGGTGCTTTGGACGCAGAAAGAACTGGAAGGAGCGGAAATTGCTGTCAGTGAATTGAAGAACGGTTCTTCGGTAATTCCCGCCTCGGCCGTGAATACGTATTTTGTACGTTATGTAATGACGGATGAGCTGAACAAGGATGGAAGTGGAGGTTGTGGTCCTCGTGAGAACAAGGCAGAGTGGGATTCTTCCATGGTGGCCGATGTGCTCGATATTGTGCGGGTACGCGAAGTTCAGGCGCGCAGTACGCAGCCCGTGTGGCTGAATGTATGGGTGCCTGCTGATGCACGCCCCGGAAAGTATAAAGGTACGCTGACGGTATCTGGAAAGAATTTTGAAGCCATGAAACTGCCGTTTGAAATTGAGGTGGTGAACCGCACGTTGCCGGAACCGCAGAAATGGGCGTTTCACCTGGACTTGTGGCAGAATCCGTATGCGTGGCGCGTTACTATCAGGTGCCGTTGTGGAGCAAGGAGCATTTTGACGCCATGCGTCCTATCATGAAGATGCTGGCCAATGCGGGGCAGCGGGCCATTACTGCCAGCATCATGCACAAGCCGTGGGCTGGACAGACGGAGGACCATTACGACAGCATGATTTTCCGGATGAAGAAGCTGGATGGTACGTGGGTGTACGATTATACGGTGTTCGACAAGTGGGTGGAGTTCATGATGAACGAAGTGGGTATCAAGGATTTGATTAGCTGTTATACGATGATTCCATGGGCGTTGAGCTTTGATTATTTTGATCAGGCTACCAACCGCGTGCAGTTTATCAAGGCTGCTCCAGGTGAGGAAGCCTACGCTGAATACTGGGGTACGTTCCTGAAAGATTTTTCCCGTCACTTGCGTGAGAAGGTGGTTTGAAAAGACGGCCATTTCTATGGACGAACGTCCGATGGAAGCCATGCGTGAAGCCATTAAGGTGATTAAGGCGGCCGATCCGGAATTCAAGATTACGCTGGCCGGCAATTATCATGAGGAGATTCAGGGGGATTTGTATTATTTGAGTATCCCTTATGGCAATCAGTTCCCGGAAGAGGTAAAGGCAGAACGTGAACGGAAAGGACAAATCAGTACGGTGTATACTTGCTGTACGGAGGCTTTCCCAAATACATTTACTTTTTCTGAACCTGCCGAAGCGGCCTGGACGGTACTTCATGCGGTGGCTGGAGGATATGACGGTTATCTTCGCTGGGCGGTAAACAGCTGGCCGATGGACCCGCTGCGTGATTCACGTTTCCGTACGTGGGCAGCCGGTGATACGTACAGCATCTATCCTGGTCCGCGTAGCAGTATCCGTTTCGAACGTCTGGTGGAAGGTTTGCAGGATTGTGAGAAAATCCATATCCTTCGGGAAGAACTGGCTGCCAAGGGAGCAAACGGAAAATTGAAGAAGCTGAATGCCAAACTGTCGGAATTTACTCCGGAAGGTTGGATAAAGACGAATAAGAAGTCGCCTGCCCTGATGGTGAGTGAGCTGAATGCCTTGCTCAATGAGATGTAAAAGATGCATCTGCAGGAAATAAAAAAGTCCGGTCGCAATGGCCGGACTTTTTAGTATGATAAAATCAAATGAGTATTTATTTCTTTGTGCTAGGAGTGTAACGTGCGTTCAAGCCGTCAACGATTTCCTGTGTAATATCCAGTGACTTGTCTGCAAACAACAGGTTGTCCAACTGAGTGTTGCTGATAATCAGGCTGTAGCCTTTTTTCTGGTTGTATACTTTTAAGAATGAGTTGATAGAATCGCGAAGCTGCAAGCTGTTCTTCTGGTTTTCAGCCTGGAGGTCAGCATAAAGCTTTTCCTGCAACTGCTGCAAGTCACGCTGTTTCTGCAACAGACGTGCGTTTTCCTGTTCTGCACGTTCGCGGCTGGCAAAACCATTGTTTTCCAGTTTACGCTGGAATTCTCTCATTTCGCCGTCCAGTTCTTTTGCTTTTTCATTCAATGTCGTACGGATGTTTTCTTCCTTCTGAATCATCAGTTCGTTCAGGTCATTCCAGTAGCGATATTTAGTGAGCAGCGAATCAACTTCTACGTAGGCAATCTTCATATTTGTACCTGCTACTGCCGGAGCAGAAGCTTCAGTAGAAGTTCCCTTGTTGTCTGTGCATTGTGCAAACAGGAATACTACGGCAAGAGCCAGGAGTCCTTTCAAAACATTCATTTTTTTCATAATGATATTGATATCGTTTTTTAGTTAATTATTAGCTTCATTGTTCTGTTGCTGCCGACTGTCTTTCAGGAATGGCGTGGGGATTGATGCGCTGGGCTTCACGGTCTTGCGATTGCACGCATCCGATGCCTCTTTTCCGCATGGCCTTGCTTCCGCTGACGTGTGTGTTAGGGAAGCGTCCATTCTTCTTGAAAAGTATTTTCACCGATAATAGCGCTATGCAGATAGCAACTATTAACAAAGTTATCAGGAGAGTCTTGAGCATTTCTATTAATTTTGTGGTGCAAAGATATAGTTTTTGTCACGATTCCTCAGGGTTTTGTCTTTAAAAATGCCTTTTATGTGAGGAAAAACGCTGTATTTAACTTTTGTTTGCATCTAATTTTTAATCGTTTATTGAAATACTTTTATGGAAAAGAAAGATTTGAAGCCGGCATCGGTTTTTCATTATTTTGAAGAAATCTGTCGTGTGCCGCGTCCTTCCAAGAAGGAAGAAAAAATCAGAAATTATCTGGTGGACTTTGCAAAAGCCCATGCGCTGGAATATAAAGTGGATGAGGCTGGAAATGTCTTGATTAGCAAACCGGCTACCGCTGGTATGGAAAATCTGAAAAAAGTGGTGTTGCAGTCGCACATGGACATGGTATGCGAGAAAAATAACCAGACAGTACATAATTTTGAAACAGACCCGATTGAAACTTACATTGACGAGGAATGGTTGAAAGCGAAAGGTACCACACTGGGGGCTGACAATGGTATCGGTATGGCGACTGAACTGGCTGTGCTGGCTGCAGATGATATTCAGCACGGACCGCTGGAGTGCTTGTTCACCGTAGATGAGGAAACGGGACTGACCGGAGCATTTGCCTTGAAAGAAGGTTTCATGAGCGGCGATATTCTGATAAACCTGGATTCGGAAGATGAAGGAGAATTGTTTATCGGCTGTGCCGGAGGTGCTGGTACCACAGCTGAATTCCCTTGCCCTATGACAGCAGCTCCTGAAGGTTATTTCTTCTTCCGTGTGGCAGTTAAAGGGTTGACCGGCGGACATTCTGGTGACGACATCAATAAGAACCGTGCCAATGCCAACAAACTGCTCGACCGTTTCCTGATAATCTTGATGAAGCAGTATGATTTGCGTCTGAGCCACATTGACGGAGGTAACTTGCACAATGCCATTCCGAGAGAAGCGCATGCCGTTTGTGCCGTACCGATGGCTGATAAAGAAAATGTACGGGTAGCATTGAATATATTCCTGGCTGAGGTGGAGAATGAGTTTGCGGTGACAGAACCGAACCTGACCATGGAACTGGAGTCGGAAACTCCTTGTGCAGAGGTGATGGAAAAAGAAGCTATGGCACGTTTCCTGCATTCACTGTATGCCGTGCATCACGGAGTGTATGCCATGAGTCAGGATATGGAAGGCTTGGTGGAGACTTCTTCTAACTTGGCTTCCGTGAAGATGCGCGACGGCAAGATTGTGGTAGTGACCAGTCAGCGTAGCTCTATCCTTTCTTCTCGCAAGGATATGTCGCAGATGGTACGTTCAGCATTTGAACTGGGTGGAGCTACTTGTGTGACCGGTGACGGTTATCCGGGATGGAAACCGAATCCGTCGTCTGCAATTCTGAAGGTGGCTGTAGAAAGCTACAAACGTCTGTTTGGAGTGGAACCGAAAGTGAAAGCGATTCATGCCGGACTGGAATGTGGATTGTTCCTGGAGAAATATCCGTCATTGGATATGGTTTCTTTCGGACCGACGCTGCGTGGCGTGCACTCACCGGATGAACGCATGCTGATTCCTACGGTGGACAAGTTCTGGCGTCATCTGCTGGATGTGCTGGTAAATATTCCGGCTCGTTCATGAGAAAACTAATTTATAGCTTGCTATGGGCTGTGTGCGGCATGAGTGCCGCACCGGCTCAGGCACAGCATGCGTTCCGGGTGATGGAGTACAACGTGGAAAACTTGTTTGATTGCCGTCACGATTCTTTAAAGCAGGATACAGAGTTTTTGCCGGGGAGTGTACGGAACTGGACGTACCGTCGCTTTCAGGATAAGGTGAACAAGATTGGAAAGGTGATACTGGCAGCAGGAAAGGAACAGGTGCCTGATTTGGTGGGTTTGTGTGAGGTGGAAAATGACTATTGCCTGAAAAGCTTGACCCGTTATTCTCCGCTTCGTGAAGTGGGTTATAAGTATGTCATGACCAGCTCGCCCGATGAGCGTGGCATCGATGTGGCTCTGTTGTATCAACCAGTCTCGTTCCGCTTGCTCGCTTCACAGAAAATTCGTATTCCGTCAGATTCATTGGGTATGCGTCCTACGCGAGATGTGCTGTACGTATCGGGGCGTGTGGTAAGCGGAGATACGTTAGATGTCTTTGTCTGTCATCTTCTCGCGTGTGGGAGGGGCAAAGAAAACAGATCCCTATCGTTTGTGGGTGGCCCGCAGAATCCGTCAAGCCGCTGATTCGGTCATGGCTGAGCGGCAGAATCCCCGTCTTATTATTATGGGGGACTTTAATGACTATCCTGATGGAAAGTCGTTGCAGGAAGGGCTTCGTGTGTCTGCCTTGTCTGAAAAGCCGCAGTTATGTGCCTTGTATAATCTGATGGATAACCAGCAGGGAGGGACCTATCGTTATAAAGGAGAGTGGGGTGTACTGGATCAGATGGTAGTGAACGGTGCTCTGTTGCAGCCGGATGCTCGTACAAGGACTTCACAAGAAAAAGTCTCTATTCTACGTTTCCCTTTTTTGTTGGAAGAAGATAATGTGTATGGAGGGGATACGCCTTTCCGCACCTATAAAGGAATGCGGTATCACGGAGGATATAGCGATCATCTTCCGGTGCTGCTGGAACTGATAGTGGAAGAATAGAGTTGTTTCTCGCGCGCATTGAAAGTTGATATTATTGGCCATGGCTCTTTCATTTAACTAAATCAGTACTTTCCCAGCGGTACTCCGGTACTTCCTCAGTAGTACTCCGGTACTTCCCCGGCGGTACTCCAGTACTTCTAGGAAAGTACTGGGAAAATGGAAGAGCCGTGTATTATTTTGACTAAATGAATATATGTTTTCTTGTCCGGGAGTTGTATTTCTAAAAGAAAAAACGTATATTTATTGCGAAATCAAAATCTAAGGTTATGAAAAAATCATTGTTCTTTTGTGTGTTTCTATATGGAATAGGAGTAATGTCTTGTTCAAATGAATTGGAAGTTCAAGAAAAAGTAAAGGCATTACCTACTGTTCGGGAATTAGTTGCTTATCCTAAGTCCGATGCAGGACGTAGTCGTTCGGGACAATTGAATTGGGAGGAATGGGAAAAGGTAACATTATCTTCAGGAAATCATGTTAATACGCCATGGAATACAACTCAGTCTACAACTGCGATTCCTTATGACATAAGAATGGACATAAAATCTGTAGATGGATGGGAGTTGATTGCCCATACAGTTAATGGTTATGGAGATTTAGGAGTGAATTATCTGATTTTTCATAATAAGTATACGGGGGTACTAAAAGTTTTTTATTATTTGGAGCCAGAACAAGCGAATTTACAGAATACAGCAATGTGGAAATTGCATTTTGAGATTCCTCAATCTTGTTTAGCTTTTTCTGATGTTTATGCGGAACTGTCTACAAGGAAGGATATTTATGATATTTATGTAGGCAATATATCAAATGATGATTCTAAAGGATATACCGTGGGCTGGAATTGTTTTCAGACAGAGTTGGCGTATGATCCTAATTTAAAAGGAGGAACGCTTCAAATAATTCCACATTCATGTACTACTAGTACAATTGAATTAGATGGTGATTTTGAAAGTACCACAGAAGGACTGATTCTTTCTTCAACAACATATAATAAGGGAGATAAAATAGTGAAATCTGTAGCTAAATATGCAGGGGATAAAGCAGAGAAGTGGGTGGAGAAAGCAATTGAAAGCGAGAAAGTATTTAAAGAAATAAAGTCTTTAATTGTAAAAGGGGCAGGTAGTCTTGTTTCTTCTGGAGTTAGTACGTTATTAGGTGCTTTTACTGGTGGGTTTGATAGGGAAAAAAAATACCGTACAGACCGTTATGTTGCAGACGAATGGAAAGGTAACTCTTTCTGGAGAGATAGAAACGCTTGCCACAGGTTTGATACCCCCTTTCACATTGTCTCTTTCTCCAGACAAAATCGGTCGTTTGGGTGTATGGAGTTTGTCTGATTATCCGTGTTTAAGACTCTCTCCTTATGCTACTCATTACAAGCAGGATAACGATGAAGCAGTTCAGATATATCAGTCCATGGGACCAGAGTTTTATGCTTCGGATTTGGATGACTGTTTAAACCTGAATCCGGAAATGTTGTCGTCGGTAAAAAGTTATACTGTTAAAGGCGAAATTTATGAAACGAGTCATACTGTTTTATATGATGCATTAAATGAAGGTACCAGTGGTGTGCATAATGAGCGAAGACCTGTTTCTTCGGAGTTGTTATATGACGAGGTATATAGACCACCTTTTTATATTTATACTGGAGTCGTTTTGAAAGATAAGAATGGAGAGGAACTATGGAATTGGGGAGATAAGGCGCCTTTTGAAATTTATTTACCTAATACTCCAGAAGGAGAACAAGGAGCGGTTCCTCATTTGACTTTTATGTCACGTTATATATTAGTGGTAACTGTTGAAATGAAAGTGGAAAATAATGGTAGGGAAAATACGATTGTGTCAAGCCATACTTTTGTCCCTAGGTTCCGATGGGATTATTATAATTCTGGTGACTGGTATTACAATGTATATCCATTTGTTCCCATTGAGAACTGATTTTGTTAACTTTTAATTGAAAGAATATGAGAACGGTTTTGAAATGTTTGTCCGTTGGGATACTATTACTTTTCTTTTCCTGTAAAAATGAAGAGCATTGCCGCTACTGAACCCGGAGAGTGAAATGTGTGAGATTCGTTTTTCTGGCTCGGCTTTTGATTTCCAATGGAACGGGAAAGCATTGGGAGTGAAAGATGCATGGGCATATCCCGTAGTGGAATTTGATGCGATAGAATCGGATACGACCAAACTACAGCTGACGATTTCATCCTTACTTCCGGATGACATTAAACTGGCGGTGGATGTAGTTCCTGGAGTGTCTGAAATTGTTTTTTCCGGAAAGTCTTCCGGAAAGCCTTATGATCTGGAGGTGGAAGGGTATTTCATGCCACAGGAAGAGGAGAAAAAATTGTCCATCACCTGCCGGTATCAGATGAACGAATCCTGTATCGAACTGGACACGCCTTATGATTTTCATTTTGGAGAGGACTGTCTGTCGTTAATAGTTGGTGGTCCGGGAGAAGTGGAATGGAACGGACAAGTATGGAAAAAAACGGATTTGGTGAAAGATGTGCTGCGCAAAATGGGGCAGAGGGTGGCTCAACGTACGGAGATGATGCGGGTGATATTTCATGCGGACGCTACGCTGGATGTGTTTGTGAGAGAAGTGGGAGAAGAGAACTTTGTGCAGATTGCTACGCTGCAATATGATATTTCCAGTATGATACCGAACCGTATGAATTGGATTTTTACGCAGGAACAGTCTCGTTGTGTGGAAACGGAACTGATTGGGGAGCCGCTGCCATGTTCAATTTTTTTCACCGATTTCTTTAATGACGGAAGAGACTTCCTGCCTATGTATTTTGCAAGGGGGGATAACTCCGGCTCATTGTATCTGAATATTGCCAGTCCGTATCGTCAAAGAGCTGTCTCGCGCTATATCAGATCTAAGGGAGCAGAAGGGCTTCCGGAGGAAGAGGTAGAAGAAATGGAACTATTTTTCCAGATTATTCAGGAAGACGGTGCGTGGGAAGATAACACGTGGCTTTATTTGCTGCGTACCGAAAAGAGATAAGCATCGAAAGCATTAAGAATGAAAGCACTGTACAAGGAGTGAGTGTATTTGTTTCTCCTTGTGCAGTGCCTTTAGGAATGTGCTTTGTGCAGTGTTATTTATATTGTTGGTGGAATTCCACTACGGCTTCTATTCCTTTTCTGAAAATATCAAGTGAGAAGTTCTCATTCGGGGAGTGGATGGCATCGCTTTCCAGTCCGAATCCCATCAGAATGGTTTTAATACCGAGAATTTGTTCGAAATCGCTGATGATAGGAATACTTCCTCCACGACGTACAGCCAGTGGCTTTTTGCCGAAAGCTTTTTCAAATCCTTTTTCTGCAGCTTGATAAGCCGGATGGTCAATCGGGCACACATAGCCTTCACCTCCATGCAGAGGAGTGACTTTCACTTGTACATAGTCGGGTGCCTGCTGTGTGAGATAGTCTACAAACAGCTGGGAGATTTTTTCATGCTGCTGGTGAGGGACCAGACGGCTGGAAACTTTGGCGTAGGCTTTAGAAGGCAATACGGTCTTGGAACCTTCGCCTGTATATCCTCCCCAAATGCCGCATACATCGAATGACGGGCGGCAACTGTTGCGTTCCAGTGTGGAATAGCCTTTTTCGCCTTTCAGGGCTTTCACCCCGATGGCTTCCATGTATTTTTTCTCGTCGAACGGAATCTGGGCAATCATTTCGCGCTCGGCAGCCGGTACTTCTTCTACGTCATCGTAGAAATGAGGAACGGTAATACGTCCGTCTGCGTCGATGACTTTTGAAAGTAAATCGCAGAGCACGTTGATAGGATTGGCCACTGCACCACCGAAATGTCCGGAGTGAAGGTCACGGTTCGGGCCGGTTACTTCAATTTCCCAGTAAGCCAGTCCTCTTAGTCCGGTAGTGAGGGACGGCAGGTCAGCCCCTAACATGCTGGTGTCGGACACTAAGATCACATCGGCTTTCAACAGTTCCTTGTGTGCTTTCAGAAAAGCATTCAGGCTGGGCGAACCGATTTCTTCTTCTCCTTCAAAAATGAATTTCACATTGTGGCGGAGCAGCCCTTCACGTACGAGGTATTCAAAAGCCTTGACTTGAATCATGGACTGTCCTTTATCATCGTCGGCACCGCGTGCCCAGATACGACCGTCACGAACTTCCGGTTCGAAAGGCTGGCTTTTCCATAATTCCAACGGTTCGGCCGGCATGACGTCATAATGTGCATAGACCAGTACGGTCGGAGCATCGGGGCTGACACGCTTTTCGGCATAGACTAACGGATGTCCTTCTGAGGGCATGACCATCGCTTCATCGGCTCCTGCTTCGAGCAGTAGCTGACGCCAGCGTTCCGCGCAGGCCAGCATGTCGTCCTTATGCGCAGGAAGTGCACTGATGCTGGGAATGCGGATAAGGCTGAACAGTTCGTTCAGGAACCGTTCTTCATTTTCTTGGATGTATTGTTTGATTTCCATGGTATTTTTATTTACAGATGTGTAGTTTTATTAAGCAGATAATAATCGAGTATCGTCATAGCTGCCATAGCTTCCACAATGGGGACTGCGCGAGGTAACACACAAGGGTCGTGACGTCCGCGGCTTTTAGAATAGTTTCGTTGCCATAGATGTCGACTGTAGGCTGTTCCATCAATACCGTAGCTACCGGCTTGAAGGCTACGCGGAAATAAATATCCTGGCCGTTGCTGATACCTCCCTGAATACCTCCTGAGCGGTTGGTGCGGAAGGCTATTTTCTCTCCGTTACGATAGAATATATCGTTTTGCTGGCTGCCTTTCATCTCCATGTGACTGAAACCTTGTCCATATTCAAAGCCTTTGACAGCGTTGATGCTAAGCATGGCATTGCCCAAGGCGGCATGAAGCTTGCCGAAAACCGGCTGGCCCAATCCGATAGGGCATCCTTGTATGACACAGCTGATGACACCACCGATGGTATCGCCTTCTCCTTTTGTCTGGTAAATATAGTCAGCCATCTGCTTGGCAAGTTCTTGATCCGGACAGCGTACCGGATTGTCTTCAATGGTACTCAAATCGTATGCGGTATAGTCTTTATCCAACTTGAATTCTCCTACCTGCGAAGTGAAGGCCGTGATGCGAACGCCGAGCTGTCGCAATGCCAGTTTGGCAAGGGTACCGGCTACTACACGGGCGATGGTTTCACGGGCTGAAGAACGTCCTCCTCCCCGGTGGTCGCGTATACCGTATTTTTGTGTATAGGTAAAGTCGGCATGAGAAGGACGGAATACGTCTTTCATGTTGTTATAATCGTTGGAATGCTGGTTGGTATTCCATACCACAAATCCGATGGAACATCCGGTAGATACCCCTTCATATATTCCGGAAAGAAATTCTACCTGGTCAGCCTCTTTTCGGGCTGTGGTGATGGCCGATTGTCCGGGACGGCGTCGGTCCAGTTCCTGTTGAATAAAATCCATGTCGATGGCGATACCTGCCGGAAATCCGTCGATAACTCCGCCTATAGCTTTTCCGTGTGATTCACCGAAACTGGTGAGACGGAAGATATTTCCAAAAGTGTTATTGTACATCGTTGTATAGTATAATTGATTGTGATTAGAATCTGCTTCCGGCGCCACCGCCTCCGAAGCTTCCTCCTCCAAAACTGCCGCCGCTGAAGCCGCCTCCACCTCTTCCGAAACCACCTCCAAAGAACGGACCGCCTAAGAAGGGACCTCCGTTGCCTCCCCGGTGATGGAATTCGTCGTCATCGACTTTTCGGTGAGTGTGACGTACGTGTCCGCAATTGCTGCACAGATAGGTGATTTCTTCGGTACGTAGCTGCCTACGCGTGAAATGGTACGAACTGAAACCTGTTGTAAGGTATGCTTATGGCAATTCGGACATTTGTTTCGTTGGCGTGCGGAATACCATAATAAGGCAGGTACAAGGATAAAGCAGCATCCCAGGATGATAAAAATTAGCAGTCCGTCTGATTCACCTTCGGGAGGAGTGGGAGCTCCGGAACTTTTATCCAGTACTTGTCGTACGGCCTGAATACCGGCTACCATACCGGAATCCCAGTCACCTTTACTTAAATAGGGATTCATGTAACGGATTTGGATGCGTTTACAGATGGCATCGGGAAGAATACCTTCCAGTCCATATCCGGTAGCAAACTGGATACATCTTTCTTCTGTGACCAGCAGAATGACCAGTCCGTTGTCTTTACCTTTCTGGCCTACTCCGTTTTTCTCTCCCAGTTGGTAGGCAAAGTCGAAACAATCACCGCCTTTTATTTGCCGTACGGCTACGACCACGGTCTGGATGCCGGTTTTCTGTTCCAAAGCAAAGAGGGTGGTATCCATTACAGCTACAGCCGCTTCACTAAGAATTCCGTCAGGATTGCTGACATACCGTGTCCGGTCTTGCAGGTGTACCATGGGAACCTCTTCTACTTTGTATCCTTCAGCTCGCAAAGTGCTGAAGGCAGTTGCCAGTAAAAAGAGTATTCCGAATAAAGATGTTCGTTTCATTGTGAAGAGGGTAGGTTAGAACTTCACTTCAGGTGCCTTTTCGCTGCCTTCTTCAGCTTCGAAATAAGGACGCTTTTCAAAACCGAACATGCTTGCGACGATATTTTTCGGGAAACGGCGGATGCTGGTATTGTATTCGCGTGCAGTTTCGTTGAATTTACGACGTTCTACGCTGATACGGTTCTCAGTTCCTTCCAACTGTGCCTGCAGTTCCTTAAAGTTTTCATTGGCTTTCAACTCCGGATAGTTTTCTGTCACAGCCAACAGTCGGCTCAATGCACTGCCCACAGCTCCTTGTGCTTTCTGGTAGGCTTCAATTTTTTCAGGAGTCAGGTCTTCGATGTCGATGGTCATCTGAGTAGCTTTTGCTCTGGCTGATACCACCGCATCGAATGTTTCTTTTTCGTGTGCGGCATATCCCTTAACGGTATTGACAGATTAGGAATCAGGTCAGAGCGTCTCTGATATTGGTTTTCTACGTTGCTCCATGCAGTGCCTACGGTTTCTTCCTGAGTGACTAAAGAATTATACGAACTGACGCAGTAAATCACAAGAACAGCTACTACTGCGATAACAATAATCCATGTTTTTTTCATACGTGTTATTTATGTTTTATGATTAGTTTCAATGGCAAACATACATAAAAATCTCATTTTTTGCGTATCTTTGCCCAATAATTTTGATAAGTTGTAATATTATATATGAAGAATATCCGAAATTTTTGCATCATTGCACACATTGACCACGGTAAGTCTACACTGGCTGACCGTTTGCTGGAATATACGCAGACAATTAAGGTTACAGAGGGACAGATGTTGGACGATATGGACCTGGAACGTGAACGTGGAATCACAATCAAGAGCCATGCCATTCAGATGGAGTATACTTATAAAGGTGAAAAATACATTCTGAACCTGATTGACACTCCGGGACACGTGGACTTTTCATACGAAGTGTCTCGTTCCATTGCAGCTTGTGAAGGAGCATTGTTGGTCGTCGACGCTTCTCAAGGTGTGCAGGCGCAGACTATTTCGAACTTGTATATGGCGTTGGAACATGACCTGGAGATTATTCCGGTGATGAACAAGTGTGATATGGCTAGTGCGATGCCGGAAGAGGTGGAGGATGAAATTATTGATTTGTTAGGCTGCAAGCGTGAAGATATTATTCGTGCATCGGGAAAGACCGGTATGGGAGTAGAGGATATTCTTCAGGCGGTAGTAGAACGTATCCCAGCTCCAGTTGGTGATGAGAATGCACCGCTGCAGGCTTTAATTTTCGATTCTGTATTCAATTCATTCCGTGGTATCATTGCATATTTTAAGGTAGTAAACGGAGTGATTCGTACAGGTGACAAGGTGAAATTCTTCAATACAGGAAAAGAATACGATGCTGACGAAGTAGGTGTATTGAAAATGGATATGGTTCCTCGGAAAGAGTTGCGTACGGGAGATGTAGGATACATTATTTCCGGTATCAAGACTTCTAAAGAGGTGAAGGTAGGAGATACCATTACACATATCAGTCGCCCGTGTGATAAGGCAATTGATGGATTTGAGGAAGTAAAACCGATGGTCTTTGCCGGAGTTTACCCGATTGAAGCGGAAGATTACGAAAATTTGCGTGCTTCTTTGGAAAAACTTCAGCTGAACGATGCGTCTCTGACTTTTCAGCCGGAATCTTCTTTGGCGCTGGGCTTCGGATTCCGTTGCGGATTCTTGGGATTGCTTCATATGGAAATTGTGCAGGAACGACTGGATCGTGAGTTTGATATGAATGTGATTACCACTGTTCCTAACGTATCGTATATGATTTACGATAAGCAGGGAGGAGTGCAGGAAGTGCATAACCCGGGAGGAATGCCCGATCCTACACTGATTGATCATATTGAAGAACCTTATATTGATGCTTCCATTATTACGGCAACAGACTATATCGGTCCGATTATGACGTTGTGTCTGGGTAAGCGCGGAGAACTGGTGAAGCAGGATTATATTTCAGGTAATCGTGTAGAATTGCATTACAAGATGCCTTTGGGTGAAATTGTGATAGATTTCTATGATAAGTTGAAGAGTATTTCCAAGGGATATGCTTCTTTTGACTATCATCAGTCAGGTTTCCGTCCATCTAAATTGGTGAAGCTGGATATTCTGTTGAACGGAGAATCGGTTGATGCCTTATCTACGTTGACTCACTTTGATAATGCGTATGATTTAGGACGCCGAATGTGTGAGAAACTGAAGGAATTGATACCTCGTCAGCAGTTTGAAATTGCGATTCAGGCGGCTATCGGTGCAAAGATTATTGCGCGTGAAACCATTAAGGCAGTCCGTAAGGATGTGACGGCCAAATGTTATGGAGGTGACGTAAGCCGTAAGCGTAAGCTCTTGGAAAAGCAGAAAAAAGGAAAAAAACGTATGAAGCAAATTGGTACGGTAGAAGTTCCTCAAAAGGCATTTTTAGCGGTTCTTAAGCTTGATTAAGCTTTTGAATCTCTGTAAGAGGCGTCAAAAAGACAAAAAATCTCTTTTTGATGCCTCTTTTATTTTTATCAAATTGTAATGTATTGTAAAAATAAATTGCGAATTTGTTGTTTATTCTATGCAATAGTTCGTTAAAAATTAGCCCATCCTAAGCGGCTCTGGCAGTAAATAAAATGAGTTCTTTGAAAAGTTTGTCAATTAATTGCGTGTTTGGTTCAATCCCAGACACGCAAATAAATCGTTCAAGC
>ENA-OQAZ01000303-OQAZ01000303.1-human-gut-metagenome-genome-assembly--contig:-NODE-303-length-28010-cov-10.421260_pt1 | contig 28010 bp, 26 predicted proteins | sample MGYA00242737_ERZ504531 | MGnify/ENA primary metagenome ERZ504531 (study PRJEB26092, sample SAMD00036244) | human gut metagenome | host: Homo sapiens | study: EMG produced TPA metagenomics assembly of... | reverse complement strand
GATCATATCATACAACATCTCCCGAAAACCGGATATGGAACAGATATACGATATGTTGGATAAAGCGTTCACAAGGTTTGACAGTCTTGACGGACTTATACTCCATTCTGATCAAGGATGGCAATACCAACACTACGGCTACCGTAAACGTCTTGAAGAACATCATATAGTACAAAGCATGTCTCGTAAGGGTAACTGCCTTGACAACGCTATGGCGGAAAATTTCTTTGGAATTATGAAGTCTGAATTACTGTATACCGAGAATTTTGAATCTCCTGAAGCCTTTATAAAGCTTTGGATAAATATATTGAATATTATAACAATAAAAGAATCAAAGCCCGGTTAAATGGAAAGAGTCCGGTACAATACCGAACTCTTTCTATTACGGGATAATGTTTAACTTGTCCAACTTTTTGGGGTCACTTCATTTTGAGACAGCCTCTTTCCTGTCTTTTCTATTTTATTTTAGGCTTTAATTCATCCGGTGAGTCTTTCGTATATAGCATCGGTGAACCTGCTACCTTTGTAAATAATTCTTGAACCTGTTGAATTTCCACTTTTTGTTCAGGATGGAAATTTTCCGAATTCATGTAATCAAGTATTGATTTCTTTAATTGCCGGGCTACTATTCGTTTTTCCGGTGCACTATCCAAATCCAATGTGGTCATAATCAGTTTGCCATTTAATACATTGGCTTCGAACAACACCCCGATTTTACGACTGATAAACCACGTGTCAATGCTTTGGACAAGTGGCTGGAAGTCTTTCCCGAAATCGGTGAATTGCATGACTGGTGCACGATTCAATAATTCCCACCATTGCAGGTTGCTATGATATTCGGTCGGAAACTTCCGGAAAAGAGGATGGTGAGGATTAAGCAGGATGCCGGTCGTATGAGGTGGGCGCATCTTGAACCAGGAAGTGTTCCAGAATACCGGGGTAAAGTACTGTACGACTTCTTTTCCGTATGTCACTTTCTTTCCTGCTTTGATAAGTACCTTTCCTCCTTTTTCCAGTATTTCTCGTGCTTTGTTGTCTAGCGTGTCTGTCTGATATATTGTTTCTTCAGAGGTGAAATCGACGGTTTCAGGATACACCCAGAAATCCCAGTCATTAACGGCATCTGTTCCTTCCACTCGTACCTCTATGTTGAGTTTCATAGCCGATGGAATATCTTTCAACGGAAAATCAACCTGTCCGATATGGTTCAGGTTACCAATTGGAATATCCGTCTGACCGATGACACCGTGTGAATAGACTTTTCCGTATGCATCGGTTATACGGTAGCTTACTTTAGCTGCCTGAAGAGATTCTGCGTCGAAATGAGAAATTTCTATATCAGCATGAAACGTTTCGTTAGTGGTGTATACGAACTTTTCTGTGCGCATGAGTGGTACGGTCGGTGCACAGAACCGACGCCACTCATCGGCATTTATGTAACCTTTTTCTTCAAAGAACACATCCAGTATACCTACTAATGCCGTGCCTTGTCCGGAGTAGTCATTTAAAGCCAGCAACTGAAATCCTGCATAGTCTGGGGTACGCAAGGTACGTTCGATTTCATGTTTATAGCATAGTGCCTGTAATTTTCCGGAAGCCATCATAAAATCTTGCCCTTTGCCTTCCATGCCGTGCGTGTGCAGAAGGTGCTGGAAGATTTCGAAATTGCCTGCTTTGTTGACTCCGGTGTATTTCTTGATTTCATTGAAGTTCGGAAATACGCACCATTGTCCGGTTTCGTGTGATACAAACGGTTGTTTAACCGTATCAAGATATTCCCGGAAATCAGTCATCGTTTCCGGACGTTGGCTTTTCCAGTTCAATCCTCTGACTCCTGCTTTTACATGGTACTGACTTTTAGGTTGCCATGCCCATCCTCCACCTACAGAGGCACCGGTATATACCCGGCGTGAGTCCTTGGCTTTCCAATAATCCACAAAGCGAGAAACCCATGGAACCCAGTTCCCGGAAGGCTCGTTTCCGCAAGCCAGCATACAGAAAGAGGCGTAGTTCCCGTATCTTTGCGTCATGCGGATAGTTTCTTCCAACAGGTATTGGTCAATGTATTGTCCTTGTCCCAGACGGACGTCATGGTTTGGCCAGCTTGGTCCTTCTGGTTGCAGATAAAATCCTACGCGGTCGGCCGCTTTAAAGGCAGCTTCCGGTGGGCAATAAGAGTGAAACCGCATGTGGTTGAGACCGTAGTTCCGGCAGATACGGAATACGCGCTCCCAGCTTTCTACATCCATTGGGGGGTAGCCGGTCAGTGGGAAGTCACAATTCTCTACAGTGCCTCGCAACATGGTTTTTCTTCCATTTACATAAAACCAGCGCCCTTGGATTGTGAATGTACGCATGCCAAATTCTATTTCGCGTGTGTCACTTTGGTTCGCTTGTGTAAGCGTGGCTGTCAACTTATAGAGTGTCGGATGGAATTCGTCCCATAATTGTACATCTTTTCCCATGGGCAGCACCATCTCAAGGGTATCTTTTAAATCGTTTTTAGAGAAGGCTTGTGTGATTTCCGGTACACGATGAGGAATGTCACTATTAAAACTTTCAGCCTTCAAGGAAAGTTCTACAGGATGCTTACTCCCCTGTATGACCATACGTACACGGGCCTGTTGTTTGTCGGGCTCCGGAAATACCTGAATGTCTTTAAAGGATATTTCAGGAAGAACATAGAGATACATGCGGCCTACCACACCGTTCCAGTTTCCTTGCGTGTGGTCTGTGATGCTATGGGAGTTTTGGCCTACTTTGGCACAACTGTCGTGGTTGTCGATACGTAGAGTAAGTGTTGATGTTCCGGGACGAACGGCTGTAGTGATGTCATATTCATGAGGAGTACTCAGGCTGTTTTGTGAACCTATACGCTGGTTGTTTATCCAGACTGTTGTTTCAATATGTGGACGTTCTAGAAACAGCATCACGCGTTTGCCTTTCCAGGATGAAGGTATGTGTATTTCTCGTTTATACCAGGCAGCTCCTACATAACGTCGTTCAGGGGTAAGGAAAAAAGGAAACTTTATATTTCCTGTACGTCGGAACATTTCCAGTTCGGGATTATAATAGAAAGAACTGTCGTAAAGCGATCCTGTCCATTGAGTTTGCAATGAAGGACGCTCTCCTTTCAGTTTTTCCGGCATAGAACCGGGCAGGTTGATTTTGTCGTTAAGAGGACGGGCGTACCATTTTTCGTCAATCCCTTTATTTTCTTTGTCAATTTGAAGATTCCACTCTCCTGTCAAATCAATGACATTCTGCGCATGAAGCAATTGGGTGATAAGCAGGAGATAAAAAACAAAAATGTGTTTTCTCATAAATACCAGTAACTATAAAAAATTATCGAGGCAAATGTAAGATTTGATACCCACATATCCCTCGATAATTCTTCAAATAGCTGGAATTTTGTGTATTTATACTTTAATCAGTTTGTATTTAGGCACAAGGGCTTTCATTACACACCATGCTATGAGGTAGGCTACGGCACAGATACAGAAAATGATGAAGTAACCGGCTTCTTTTCCTTCGAAACCAAAGAACACCATTTGGCTTTCTGCTGCATAGTCGAACAGGATTCCTGAGCACATGTTGATAAGGAATGCTCCTACACCACCTGCCATACCTCCAATACCGATAATGGTGGCTACTGCACTCTTAGGGAACATATCACTTCCTACAGATAGATATTAGCTGACCATGATTGGTGGGCAGCTCCTGCGATACCGATGATGATAATCGGGAACCAATAAGAAATGTTACCCAATGGCTGTGCAAAGAGTGTGAATAACGGGAATACGGCAAAAATCAACATAGCTGCATGCGGGCTGCGTATGGATTCTTTCCTGTTTTGTTGATAATGATAGTAGGTAATTTGCTCCGTAAATGGAAAGCATGGTAATGGCATACAATACGAATATCAGCAACTGGGCTGTCGCGCTGTCTGAAGAGAATCCATATACGTCGGAGATATAGGCGGGGGTCCAGAAAAGGAAGAACCACCATACTCCGTCTGTCAGGAATTTTCCAAAGATAATGGCCCAGGTCTGACGGAACTTGAAGCATTGCCAGAGGGAGATTTTAGGCTCGTCTTCCGTGTGAACGTCTGCTTCTTCTTTTTCTTTATCCTGTTGGATGTAGGCAAGCTCAGCTGCATTGACTTGCGGATTTTCCTGGGGCTTTTTATACATGAACATCCAAAGTCCCATCCAGATAAATCCCAGCGCGCCAATTACGATGAAAGCCATTTCCCATCCGTTACCCACACCGATACTTTTGAAATAGCTGGCAAGTGGAGGAATACTCACTGGGGCTATGAGGGCACCGATGGTAGATCCGGCATTAAAGATAGATGTCGCAAAGGCACGGTCTTTTTTAGGGAAATATTCAGCGGTGACTTTAATAGCTGCAGGGAAGTTACCCGATTCACCTACGGCCAGCACAATACGTGCCGCAATGAAGTAGTACACGCTGGTAATGGCAATGGTAGAAGTAAGGGCTCCTGAGGCTGCAATCATTTCATTGACATCCTTAAGTCCGAGACTCATTTCGGTAGCCCATCCGCAAAGTGCGTGTAAGCAGGCACCTAGCGACCAGATGGCAATAGCCAGAGATACCCTTTCTTGCTTCCCAGCCAGTCCACAAAGCGTCCGGCAAAAAGGTTGGCAATCGCATAAATAATTGAGAAAATGGCAGTAATAGTTCCGTAGTGCGTATCTGTCCAGTGGAATTCTGGTGCGATAAAATCTTTCCACGTCAGTGACAGTACTTGGCGGTCCAGGTAATTGACCGCTGTAGCGAAAAAGAGCATGGAGCAAATAATCCATCGGTAATTGCTCATTGTTTCGCTTGATGTTTTGGTTGTACTCATATATGATATTAGATTAGTTTGTTTTGGCACAAAGATAATTTTCTTACAAGCGAAAAGCCTGTAAATATTGGCAAAAAACCTGCATTAATTGGTCAGGTGTGTTTTTACAACCACAATGAAATGACAAATTCCACATACTTGGCAGATTCTTAATTTAAGAGTTCTGTGTAAGTCTGTGGAATTTGTGTATTAGGATACCTCTAGGTAGGAGGTATGTATGTTATTTCATTTCAGTGTATTTAATCTTGTCCATATCTCCGTAGTCCAGGTTTTCACCTGCATACCCCAGATGAACATGTAGTTGCTAGTTCCGGCTGCAGCGTGGATAGACCATTCCGGTGACATGATAGCCTGTTCGTTGGCAAGCCATACCAGGCGTTCTTCCTGTGGTTCTCCCATCAGGTGGCAAATCATGTTGCTTCAGGAACGTTGAAATAGAAATAAGCTTCGATACGACGGCTGTGAGTGTGAGCAGGCATGGTGTTCCATACGCTTCCTGGCTTCAACTCTGTCAGACCCATCTGCAACTGGCAAGGACCTTCCTGCAGTACGTTCTTTACAATCAGCTGGTTGATGACACGGTCGTTACTTTCTTCCATCTTTCCGGCAGCCATTGAGTTAGCTTTCAAAGAACCCTTGCGTCCATCGATGGTAATCCACTGAGTCTTGTATTCCTTGTGTGCAATGGCAGAGTTGATGTAGAACTTAGCCGGTTTGCTGGCATCCTTGCTTTTGAAAGTTACTTTCTGGTTGCCACGTCCTACGTAGAGGGCTTCTTTGAATTTCAACTCATATTCCTTGCCATCTACAGTTACGATACCGTCGCCACCGATGTTGATGACACCCAGCTCACGGTTGAACAAGAAATAAGGAGCTTTCAGCGGGTCGATAGTATCCAGTGACAGCTCTTTGTTTACTGGCATGGCACCACCGAAGATGAAACGGTCGTACATAGAGTAAGTTACGTTGATTTCATCGGCTACCAGCACTTTCTCCATCATGAAGCTGCTGCGCAGTCTCTGTGTGTCGTATGTTTTTACGTCTTGCGGATTGCAGGCAGTCTGCATCCGGTAGTTAACCTGAGCATTAGCGGAAAGAGCTGCTACGCCCAGCACCATAGCCATAGCTAATTTTTTCATAAGCGTTTGTTTATTTATTGGTTTTTATTCTTCAATGTGTTTTGCTTCTTTGATAATGCGGCGACGGTTGTAGATAGCCATTGCCAGTGCCACGATAACCAGTATGCTTGAACCTACAATCTTGAAGTTGTATACTGCGTGGAATATCAGCCAAGAGAAGATGCTGGAAGCGAAGTCGAGTGCACCTCCCTGGAATCCTTGCGGAATCTGTACAGCCGGGTCGTTTGTTCTGACAAATACGTCCTGAGCAGCTTGTGTAAAGAATGGAGCCAGGTCGGTTACAAAATACAGACCTACAATCAGCGATACAAGACCAATCAGGAATGTTTTCAGCACATTACCTTTTGTGATAGGCAATACGGCTGGGAACAAGTAGAACATACCAGCAGTGAAGCCAATGGCAAGAACTGGTTGTTGGGTAATACTACTGACAGGAACAGAGCTACGGGAATAAGTAGCAAAGAAACTACCAGTGTAGTCGGGTGACCGATTACCAGTGCCGGACTCATACCAATGTTGAGGCTTGCACTGTTTTTAAACTTGCGGGCAATCAGTTCGCGAGTTGCATCAGAAATCGGACGCAAACCTTCGATAAATAAAGAAGTGATACGCGGGATAAGTTCCATTACAGCTCCCATCTTGATACCCAGTCCCAGGATCGCCGGAATACCGTCAACCAGCTCTTGGCTGTTTTTGCAGGCCAGAGCACCGATACCACAACCTACTACTACTCCGAGGAATAGCGGTTCTCCCATGATACCGAATTTTCTTTTCATGCCCTCTGCATCGATGTTCAGCTTGTCAAATCCCGGAATCATATCCAATGCTTTGTTGATGACAAGAGCGAAGGGAACGAATCCCTGGCAGAAAGGCTGCGGAATAGAGATACCGTCCATTTTATCGTAATATGACTGGAACTGTTTGCAGGTCAAATCAGCCATAATCAGGGTAATGATGTAGCAGATAATTGCTGAGAAGAATCCCCACCAGATATTTTCAGTGGCGAAATAAACTACTGCGCCGATGAAGGCAAAATGCCAGTAGTTCCACAAGTCGATATTGACAGTTTTAGTTGTCTTCGTTAATAGCATGATGATGTTCACTCCCAAACATACAGGAATGATGAATGCACCTACAGAAGTGTTGTAGGCTACAGAGGCTGCAGCAGGCCACCCCATGTCAAAGATACCCAGTTCCAGTCCGTAGATTTCCGTTACCTTTTTCAACGGTTCCCCCAAACTGCTGGTCAAAAGAGCTGTTACAACAGAAAGTCCGACGAATCCGACTCCGACCAGCAAACCGCTTTTCAGCGCCTTGCCGAAATTAATTCCAATACATACTCCCAGAATGGTAAACAGAATAGGCATCATCACGCTGCCCCGAGCCCGATGATATAGCTAAATACTTGTTCCATGTCTTTTCTTTTGTCCTTTAAAAATGTGGATTTAGGTTAAAAATAAATGATTTCGACCCAAAATTACAGTCTTTTATTCTAATTTCCAATTGCAAATCCGTTATTTTCTAAACTTTGCTGATTTAATAACATTTTTTTCGTTTACGCACACGGGCGGACTTTCTCTAAGAAACCTTGTTTGATTTGTTTCAATTTGAAGAGGGAGGAATTTTTGTAAGGAATAAAAAAGAAAGTTGAAATGTGAAAAAATAAAAGAAAAATGCCAAAGGAGATTTTTTCTGAGGTCAGGATAATTTTTATGTTTCTCTGCCTTGAAACATACGTTTCCCGAAGCGGAGCCTTACGTTTCCGATAAGGAAAACATAGGGATTCGCTTCGAGAAACGTAGAAAATAACAAAAAGTTTACTTGTAAATGGAGTAACGTGTGTCGTTTTTTCTTTAGTCGTTTGCCGTTTCCTGAATAAAGATTTTACCGTTTTTCTTTTCCACTGCAATCTGGCTACCTTCCGGATTCAGGTTGAAGGAGTGATTTCATCGGTGTGATTATCTACCACCATCAGCGTACTTTCTTCTGCAAAGCGTTTCACTTGAAATTTAACAGCTGCATCCCCGATGTTTGAGTTAAATAGCAGACTGTCATTAATATATACAGAAAGACTGTCTCCAGTGAAAGAATCGGCAATTTCTACCGTGTAAATTCCGGCGAATGTTTTTTCCTTGTCGTTGCTTTTAGACTGATTACGAAAACCTAAATATAAAAAAAGGCATACTATGAAGAATACCCCGAAAGCGAGTATCCCGTTTCCTATCATGAATTGTTTGTTGCTGTTGATACTTTTGTTGTTCATAATTAAGGTAGTTATAATGTATATTCCTTTGCAAAGTAAGTTATTTTCAGTTTGTTTATCGTGTATGTTATAATTTTTTTTTCTACATTTGTCACGGAATTATATAAAAACGGAATACAGAATATCATGCAAAATAACCTGGTCATAGTGGAGTCTCCGGCAAAAGCTAAGACTATTGAAAAGTTTTTGGGGGAGGGTTATAAAGTATTGTCAAGTTATGGTCATATCCGTGACTTGAAGCAAAAAGCGTTCAGTATTGATATAAAGTCGCATTTCAAGCCGATTTACGAAATACCGGAAGATAAGAAAAAACTGGTGGCAGAGTTGAAGGAAGAAGCTGCCAAGGCCGACATGGTATGGCTCGCATCCGATGAGGACCGCGAAGGAGAAGCCATTTCCTGGCACCTGTTTGAGGTATTAAAACTGGACCCGGAAAAAACACGAAGGATTGTATTCCACGAAATTACGAAGACGGCTATATTGAAGGCTATAGAGCATCCGCGTCATATCAACATTGATTTGGTCAACGCCCAGCAGGCTCGTCGTGTACTCGACCGCATTGTGGGATTTGAACTTTCACCGGTGCTCTGGCGTAAAATCAAGCCGGCTCTTTCAGCCGGACGAGTACAGTCAGTGGCTGTACGCCTGATTGTAGAGCGTGAGCGCGAAATCAATGCCTTTACCTGCGAAGCTTCTTATAAGGTAGTGGCTACCTTTAAGGATGCGGAAGGGGCTGTGATTCGTGCAACTCTTGGCAGACGGTTCAAAACCAAAGAAGAAGCACAGCGTTTTCTTGAAAAATGCAAGGATGCTACCTTCGAAATCAAAGATATTACTACACGACCGGTTAAAAAATCACCGGCACCTCCTTTTACTACTTCTACACTTCAGCAGGAAGCAGCCCGTAAGCTTGGTTTTACCGTGGCACAGACGATGATGCTTGCACAGCGTCTGTATGAAAGCGGATTGATTACCTACATGCGTACCGACTCGGTAAACCTTTCTGAACTGGCCTTGTCTTCAAGCCGGGATGCCATTCTTTCTTTGATGGGAGAACGTTATGTACATACACGTCAGTATGCTACAAAGACAAAAGGGGCTCAGGAAGCACACGAGGCCATTCGTCCGACGTACATGTCAAATGAATCCATCGAAGGGAGTTCACAGGAAGTACGTCTGTATGAACTGATATGGAAACGTACGCTAGCTTCACAGATGGCTGATGCAGAGCTGGAGAAGACGACAGCTACCATTTCGGTGAGTGGCTGTGAGGATGAATTTCAGGCTGTAGGTGAAGTGGTCACATTCGATGGTTTCCTGAAAGTCTACAAAGAATCATTTGATGAAGAAGTAGAACAGGAAGATGCTACCGGACTTCCTAAAATGGAGGTAGGAGAGGTTCTGCAGCGGGAAGAAATTGCTGCAGTGCAACGTTTCAGTCAGGCTCCGGCACGTTATACAGAAGCAAGCCTGGTGCGTAAGCTGGAAGAATTAGGTATCGGTCGTCCGTCTACATACGCTCCTACTATTTCCACAATCCAGCAAAGAGGATATGTAGAAAAGGGAAACAAGGAAGGAGTGAAGCGTGAATACTCATTGCTGAAACTGACGGGAAAAGAAATTAAGGAAACGGTGCAGACGGAAATGAGTGGAAGTGAGAAATCCAAATTGATTCCTACCGATGTAGGTTGTGTAGTCAATGACTTCCTGATGCAGTATTTCCCGAAAATTATGGACTATAACTTTACGGCCAGTGTGGAAAAGGAATTCGACGAAGTGGCCGAAGGGGAAAAGAAATGGACCGATTTGATGGAGGTGTTCTATGAGAACTTCCATCCGCTGGTGGAAACGACACTGGCGACGAAGACAGAGCATAAAGTGGGTGAACGTATGTTAGGTACTGACCCGAAGAGCGGTAAACCTGTTTCGGTGAAAATCGGACGTTTTGGACCTGTGGTACAGATTGGTTCTTCAGACGATGAAGAAAAACCAAGATTTGCCCAGCTGAACAAGGAACACTCCTTGGAAACAATTACACTGGAAGAAGCGCTTGATTTGTTTAAACTACCGCGTGTATTGGGCGAACTTGACGGAACAACCGTTTTGGTAGGAGTCGGACGTTTTGGCCCGTATGTGCGCCACGGCAATGAATATGTGTCTATTCCGAAGGAGATGGATCCGATGGCTGTGACTTTTGAAGAAGCCGTACGGATGTTGTCTGAGAAGAAAGAAAAAGAGGCACAGAAAATCATCAAGCAGTTCCCCGAAAATCCGGATATGCAGATTTTGAATGGTCGTTACGGACCTTACATTGCTTACCAGAAGAAAAATTATAAGATTCCTGAAAACGTGAATCCGGCAGACCTGAACCTGGATGCTTGCTTCAAGGTAATAGAACTGCAGGCACAGAAAGCCGAGATGCGCAAGGCGAAAGGAGCAAAGGCGAAGACAAAGAAATGAAAAGAGTTTTCCTGATTGGCTATATGGGTTCGGGAAAAACCACACTGGGCAAGGCTTACAGTGCGGCTACCGGACTACAGTTTGTCGACCTCGACTGGTACATCGAGGAACGCATGCATAAATCCATTTCCGACTTGTTTGCGGAAAGGGGAGAAGAAGGTTTCCGCTTGCTGGAGCAGAAGATGCTGCACGAGGCGGGAGAATTTGAGAATGTATTGATTGCATGCGGAGGAGGCACTCCTTGCTTTTTCGATAACATGGACTATATGAATCATACAGGCGAAACAGTATTTCTGGATGTATGTCCGGAAGTACTGTTCCGTCGTTTAAAGATAGCAAAGGCCAAACGTCCGCTGTTGGCGAATAAAACGGACGAAGAGCTGATGCAGGTCATTACTTCGGCGTTGGAAAAAAGACTTCCTTATTATTCTAAGGCCAAATGGCGTTTCAACGCAGAAGAACTTGAAAGTTATGCACAGATTGACAGAGCGGTAAGCCGCTTGAATGAATTGATAAATTAAAGAAGTATAAATCTAGACTTTATGTAGTGAAATGAGAAAATGGCGTATTGAAGACTCTGAAGAGCTCTACAACATCACGGGGTGGGGCGTTTCATACTTTAGTATCAATGACAAAGGTCATGTGGTAGTAACTCCACGAAAAGACGGAGTAGCCGTCGATTTGAAGGAACTGGTGGACGAGTTGCAGTTGAGGGACGTAACCGCTCCTATGCTGGTACGTTTTCCGGATATTTTGGACAACCGGATTGAGAAAATCTCCAATTGCTTTACACAGGCTTCTGAAGAATATGGCTATCAGGCTCAAAACTTCATTATTTACCCGATTAAGGTAAATCAGATGAGACCGGTAGTGGAGGAAATTATCAGTCATGGAAAGAAATTTAATTTAGGACTGGAGGCCGGTTCAAAACCGGAACTTCATGCTGTAATTGCCATTAATACGGATTCAGATTCACTGATTATCTGCAACGGCTATAAGGATGAAAGCTACATTGAACTGGCTTTGCTGGCGCAGAAAATGGGTAAACGTATTTTCCTGGTGGTAGAAAAGTTGAACGAGCTTCGACTGATTGCCAAGATGGCTAAGCAGCTGAATGTACGTCCGAATATTGGTATCCGTATTAAATTAGCTTCTTCCGGTAGCGGAAAGTGGGAAGAAAGCGGAGGTGATGCCAGCAAGTTCGGATTGACTTCCAGTGAGTTGCTCGAGCACTTGATTTCCTGGAAAAGAAAGAAATGCAAGATTGCCTGAAGCTGATTCATTTCCACATAGGTAGTCAGGTGACTAAGATACGTCGCATCAAGACAGCATTGCGCGAGGCTTCTCAGTTCTATGTGCAGTTGCATCAACTGGGCTTCCCGGTAGAATTCGTAGATATAGGCGGAGGACTGGGAGTGGATTATGACGGTACCCGCTCTGCTAACAGTGAAAGTAGCGTGAACTATTCCATCCAGGAATATGTGAACGACTCTATTTCCATCATGGTGGATGCCAGCAACAAAAACAATATTCCGCATCCGAACATTATTACAGAAAGTGGCCGTTCATTGACTGCCCATCATTCGGTATTGATCTTTGAGGTGCTGGAAACAGCTTCACTGCCTTCTATGGACGAAGACTTTGAGGTGAGTGCAGACGATCATGAACTCGTGCAGGAACTTTATCAGATTTGGGATAACCTGAATCAGAGCCGTATGTTGGAGGCATGGCATGATGCCCAGCAGATTCGTGAAGAATCGTTGGACTTGTTCAGCCACGGTATTGTCGATTTGAAGACACGTGCACAGATTGAACGTATGTACTGGTCGGTTACACGTGAGATTAACCAGATTGCATCGGGTTTGAAGCATGCACCGGATGAGTTCCGTAATTTGGACAAGCTGTTGGCTGACAAATATTTCTGTAACTTCTCTCTGTTCCAGTCGTTGCCGGATTCCTGGGCGATTGACCAGATTTTCCCCATCATGCCGATTCAACGTCTGGATGAACGTCCTGACCGCACGGCTACTTTGCAGGATATTACTTGCGACTCGGATGGAAAAATTGCCAACTTCGTGACCAGCCGTAATGTGGCACACGACTTGCCTGTACATACCATCAAGGCAAAGGAATCGTATTATATCGGTGTGTTCTTGGTGGGGGCTTACCAGGAAATTCTGGGAGATATGCACAACTTGTTCGGCGATACCAATGCCGTACATGTCAGTGTGGATGAGAAAGGTTACAGCATTGACCAGGTGATTGATGGAGAAACTGTGGCCGAAGTACTCGACTACGTGCAGTATAACCCGAAGAAGCTGGTACGTACCTTGGAAACCTGGGTGACAAAGTCTGTGAAAGAAGGCCGTATCTCGCTGGAGGAAGGAAAGGAATTCCTGGCAAATTATCGTTCCGGATTGTATGGATATACTTATCTGGAGTAATTTAAGAAAGTAGCATTATGAAAGAAAAACTGACAGTTATAAAAGTAGGAGGAAAAATCGTAGAGGAGCCTGATACATTGAATCAGTTGCTCGATGATTTCTCATCTCTGTCTGGCTATAAGGTGCTGGTGCATGGAGGAGGCCGCTCTGCCACTCGTATTGCTTCACAGTTGGGAATTGAAAGCCAGATGGTGAACGGACGTCGTATTACCGATGCAGAAACTTTGAAGGTGGTGACAATGGTTTACGGCGGACTTGTCAACAAGAATATTGTGGCCGGCTTGCAGGCAAAAGGGGTGAATGCCATAGGTCTGACAGGAACGGATATGAATGTAATCCGTTCTGTGAAACGTCCGGTGAAAGACATTGATTACGGCTACGTAGGAGATGTTGAGAAAGTAGACGGAAAGGCCCTGGCTGACCTGATTCATCGTCAGATTGTACCTGTGATGGCACCATTGACGCATGACGGGAATGGAAACCTGTTGAATACGAATGCCGATACCATTGCCGGAGAAACCGCAAAAGCTTTGGCGGAGTATTTTGATGTGACACTGGTGTACTGCTTTGAAAAGAAAGGGGTGCTACGCGATGAGAATGATGATGACAGCGTAATTCCGGTGCTGACCCCAGATTTGTTCAAGCAATATGTGGAGGAAGGAATCGTGCAAGGTGGTATGATTCCTAAACTGGAAAATTCTTTTTCAGCCTTGGATGCCGGTGTGTCGCAGGTCGTAATAACCTTAGCATCAGCAATTTGCAAAGATTCCGGAACAATTATCAGAAAATAATTCAAAAAAATTGGCGGGTGGGTGTAACTTTTATGAAACTCACCCGTCATTAGTATAGAGAGCCATGCAAGAGATCAGTTTTCGTGACAATATTCTGCCGCTGAAAGATAAGCTTTTCAGGTTGGCCTTGCGCATTACGTTCGACCGGGCAGAGGCGGAAGATATTGTTCAGGATGCACTGATTAAGGTGTGGAACAAGCGTGACGAGTGGGGAGAGTTGGAATCCATAGAAGCCTATTGTCTGACAGTAGTTCGGAATTTAGCTATTGACCGAAGTCAGAAAAAAGAGGCCCAGAATCTGACCTTGACACCGGAAACGCAGGAAATGCCGGATGCACAGACTCCCGAGAGCCAGTTTGAACGGAACGAACAGTTTCAGTTGGTACACAGCTGGTGAATGAACTCCCGGAAAAGCAACGAACCATTGTTCAGCTTAGGGATATTGAAGGTAAGAGTTATAAAGAAATTGCTGATGTGTTGGGGATTACGGAAGAGCAAGTGAAAGTAAATCTTTTCAGGGCCCGACAACGCATCAAATTAAAATACAGTGAGATTAACGATTATGGACTATAAGTACATTGAACAACTTCTGGAACGCTATTGGAACTGTGAAACCTCGGTAGAGGAAGAGCAGATTCTTCGGATTTTCTTTCAGCAGAAAGAGCTTCCCGCCCATTTGCGCCGCTACCGTTCTTTGTTTACTTACCAGGAAGAAGCTGCCGGGATGAAATTGGGTGATGATTTTGACAAGCGTGTGCTTGCGGAAATTGAACGTCCGGTAGTAAAAGCCAGAAAGCTGACGCTTTATTCACGTTTTATGCCTTTGTTTAAGGCTGCGGCTATGATGTTGCTGCTTTTTACATTAGGAGGAGTCGTGAAACATGCGACAGAAGAGGGTGGTACTTCGGGTATTGTATATGTGCATGATCAGTTTGAGAACCGACAGGAGACTCCGCAAGTTGCCTACGAAGGTGATTCGGTGAAGACGCTGATTCGGGAAACATCTTCCAAACCCAGACTGGAAGAAAACAGTAACAGATAGAACATTTTCATTTGCTTTTATATAAATAGTTAGTGCTTATTAAAACTTAAAACAACAACGAGGCTGTGAAGTTTCAATTCTCTCAAAATTAAATTACTAACTAAATAAAAAAGGATTACCGCGTGAGCAGTAGTCCTTTTTTATTTGGAATATTTCACTATTTTTGCCGCAAAATTTGGATAAGAACACATGTTTACAGTCATTGGAGTTATGCTGGGGGGGATGTTGATAGGCTTTCTCCTTCGCCGTCAGGGGTTTTCGTGGATTGGTAAAGTCATTACCTTGTTAATTTGGGCATTGTTGTTTCTGCTGGGAATAGAAGTCGGAGGTAATCGCCGGATTGTAGAGGGGCTTGCCACTTTGGGAGTGGAGGCTTTTGTGATTACATTAGCTTGTGTGCTGGGCAGCTGTATTCTGGCTTGGGGATTATGGTATTTGCTGTATAAAAAGAAAGGAGAAAAGGCATGAAAGGAAGTTTGATTATTATCGGCTTTTTTATTTTGGGCACATTGTGTGGCTTTTTTCATCTGATTCCTTTTGATATAAGTAAAAGCAATATCAGTTTTTATGCCTTGTGTGCCCTGATGTTCAGTGTAGGATTGAGTGTGGGGCATGACCCGCAGACCTTGAAGAATTTTCGTTCGCTGAATCCACGCTTGATATTTCTTCCGGTAGCTACTATATTGGGGACTGTTTCTGCTGCAGCTTTGGTAAGCTTGATTCTTCCGTATCGTAGTGCTCCTGATTGTATGGCTGTGGGAGCTGGGTTCGGATATTATTCCCTTTCCAGTATTTTTATTACGCAGTATAAGGGACCGGAACTGGGTACCATTGCTTTGCTATCCAACATTATGCGTGAAATTATTACTTTGCTTTGCGCTCCTCTGCTGGTGCGCTGGTTCGGTAATCTGGCTCCTATATCGGCTGGAGGAGCTACTACTATGGATACTACGTTGCTATCATTACCCGTTGCTCAGGGCAGCAATTTGTGGTAGTTTCCATATTTCATGGTTTTGTGACGGATTTCAGTGTACCGTTCTTGGTCACATTCTTTTGTTCTATTTGATGAGTCGTTTTTTAAGAATAAAATACGGCCCTCGACGAAGAAATTAACCATCTTACGTCGAGGGCCGTATTGTTACGAATGAGATAAAAGATTAATCTTGGTAGTAGACTCTCTTTACACGGTTTGATACACTGGTCAGGATTTCATACGGAATCGTTTCCAGTATATCGGAGAGTACTGTTACCGGGAGGTCATCGCCGAAGATAATGGCTTTGTCACCTTCCTTACAATCAATATCCGTTACATCAATCATACATACATCCATACAGATATTTCCTACGTAGGGGGCTTTCTGTCCGTTCACCTGACAGTAAGCATGTCCGTTACCCAGATGGCGATTTAATCCGTCGGCATATCCGATGGGGATGGCCGCAATGCGTGAATCCCGTGTCAGTACACCTTTACGGCTGTAGCTACAGTTTCATCTGCTGGTACCTCGTGGATTTGCAGGATGGTTGTTTTCAGGGTAGTGACATTGTGCAACATCTTGTTGGTAAACGGATCTACTCCATATAATCCGATTCCCAGACGGACCATGTCGAACTGTGCACCCGGATAACGCTCAATACCTGCTGTGTTACAGATATGGCGAATAATTTTGTGCTTGAAACCTTCCTGAAGCGTGGTCGAAGCTGCTTCGAATGTTTCTATCTGATGGCGTGTGAAGGCATCAAAGCGTTCTGCATCACTGCCTACTAGGTGAGAGAATACGGAACGAGGGATGACTGCACTTTGTTTCTGCAGGCGCTGTACGAGTTGCGGGATTTCGCTTGGAGCAAATCCTAACCGGTGCATACCTGTATCAATCTTGATATGAATCGGGAAATTGCTGACTCCTTCACGTTCCGCGGCTTTGATAAGTTCTTCCAGTAGGTGGAAACTGTATACTTCCGGTTCCAGCGATAATCAAACATTGTTTTGAAAGCCGTGATTTCCGGGTTCATGATGATGATGGAACTGTTGATACCTGCTTTACGCAAGTCTGCTCCTTCATCGGCCACAGCTACTGCCAAATAATCTACTCGCTGGTCTTCCAGTGTCTTGGCAATTTCAAATGAGCCGGCCCCATAAGCTGAGGCTTTTACCATACAAACGATTTTAGTCTCCGGTTTCAGTTTGTTACGGTAGTAGTTCAGGTTGTCTACCAGTGCATTCAGGTTGATTTCCAAGATGGTTTCGTGTACCTTCAATTCCAACGCATCCGTAATGTCATCGAAGTGGAATACACGTGCCCCTTTTATCAGAATATCTTCGTTATGCAACTGGTTCAGCAAACCGGAATTTAAAAGTTCGGAAGTATTGGCAAAAAAGTCTTTCTGTATTTCAAACCGATTGGCTGCAGCAGAAATTTCTTCACCGACTCCGATAATATGGTCTACTTTCCGGCTATGTACCAGGTCGGCTACTTGTCTGTATAATAGTTTGCTTGTTTGTCCACTTTCCAGCATGTCCGACAGGATGAGTGTACGCTTCCGGTTTTTGTCTTCCGAGCGTCTCATCATAAAATCGAGTGCGATGTCGAGCGAGGCAAAGTCTGAATTATAACTGTCATTAATTAATGTACAACCGTTCTTACCCTCTTTTACCTCCAGTCGCATGGCTATGGGTTCCAGATGAAGCATGCGTTCGGCAATCGTTTCAGGGGGTACCATAAGGTAAAGTGCTACGGCCAGACAGTTGAGTGAGTTTTCAATGGACGCATCGTCAATGAATGGGATACGGTATTCCTTGAAGAATCCTAAGTAGCGGTATTTGATGGTGGTTCCCGTATCGTCTTTCAGGATTTTCTCAATGAAGAGCGGGCGTTCGGAGTCTTTGGTTGACCAGGCAATTTCACGGGCTGTGAACAGTGATTTGGTTACACAGCTGGTGATAAGTTCGTTGTCACCGTTGTACACAATCACGTCGCAGTCCTTGAACAACTGCAGTTTCTCCATACACTTGTCTTGTACGGAAGAGAAGTTTTCCTGATGTGCTCCTCCGATGTTGGTCAGAATACCGATGGTGGGTTGGATGATAGGACGTAATGCTTCCATCTCACCCATTTCGGAAATACCGGCTTCAAAAATACCCAATTCCGTATGTTCATTCATCAGCCATACGGAAAGAGGCACTCCGATTTGTGAATTATAGCTTCTTGGAGAACGGGTGATGGTACGGTCCGGACTTAGTATCTGGTATAACCATTCTTTTACCACAGTCTTTCCATTACTTCCCGTGATACCAATGACCGGCACCTGAAATTGTTCTCTGTGTCTGGATGCCAGACGTTGTAAGCTTTTCAGCGGGTTGGGTACAATCAGGAAATTAGCATCTGTATATGATGAGGCCGTTTCCGGTATTTCGTTGACAACGAAATTACGTACCCCTTTCTGGTAAAGATCCGGGATATATTTATGTCCGTCATTGCGTTTTGTCTTTAAGGCAAAGAACAATGTCTCTTCCGGAAAACACAATGACCGGCTGTCAGTTAGAATCCAGTCGATTGTAGAGGAGGTAGTTCCTATGCGTTGAGCTCCTAAAATGGAGGTTATTTCTTCAATTGTGCTTGACATAACTTTATTTCCTTTTGAACATCTAAGTACGGTAATTTTTCTTTTAAGTCCTCTATCTTTAACAGTATTTGACTTAAAAAGGTTTGGTAGGCTTCTGATTCAGGATTAAAAGGACGGTGAGCCAGTCCCTGACGTATTTTGTTCCATTCTTTCAGGAATGAGAGAGTAGAAGGTGTAAAATAGCAATTGCAGAAGCATTCCCAGATGTATTGAATGGCAAGCGGACTGGGATGCATCATATCGTCAGCATAGAAACGATAATCACGCAGCTCATCTATCATGATTTCATAAGAAGGGAAATAGTGGCAGAAATCCATTTGACTACAAATCTGGTCAATTGCGATGAGCAAATTCGCCTTACTGAGCTGGTTGCCATGCAAACCGTCTTTGAGGTGACGTATCGGGCTGACAGTAAATAGACATTGCAGATTCGGACGTACTGCTTTCAGCTCTTGTAATAAAGGTAAATATATGGCAGTTATTTCATCGGCGCTGACCATCTTACGTTCAAATAACCGGGAAGAAAGCTTATGGCAGTTTCCTACAATTTCCCCATTTTCTTTCCAGGTATAGACGAAGGATGACCCCCATGTAAAAATAATCCAGTCGGCTTGCTTCAGATTTTCATGTCCTTGTGCGATGCGTTGATTGATTTTCAGCAGACAATCTTCCACTTCGTGAGATGAAAAGGTACTGTGGTGCATCAGACTGTACCATCCTCCTTGCTCTTCACGTAAATCTTCTTTTTGATAGAGAGCTTTTTTCAATAAACAGTGTATGGAAGTCGCTATTGACATGGGGTTATATAACACCCCGAAAGGGTTCACATCGCAATTGAATTTATGTTCGGCCAGCAAGTTTCCGATATGTTCGGAAAAACAGGAACCCCATATCATCAGCCGGTCGGTATGCTGAATTTTAGGGCCCTTGGCGGGTAGTTCAACTTTGGTTCTGAATTCCATGGCAAGAGAAAATTTACTGCAAATGTAAGTACATTATATATATTTATGCTATTTTTGTGCGATTAAAGTTAATGAGGAACAGGATGGAACAGACGACTTCATACGATTTGCTGAATAAGATAGATAGCCCAGAGGATTTACGGAACTTTCTGTCGAAGCGTTGCCAGAGGTCTGTAATCAGCTTAGAAATAAGATTATAGATGAATTGTCTCGTAATCCGGGACATTTTGGTTCCAGTTTGGGGGTGATAGAGCTGACTGTGGCTCTTCATTATGTGTACCAGACTCCTTACGACCGTATCGTTTGGGATGTAGGACATCAGGCATACGGACATAAGATTCTGACTGGCCGTCGTGACCGTTTCTGTACCAATCGTAAGTTGAATGGTATTTGTCCTTTCCCTTCTCCTTCAGAAAGTGAATATGATACTTTTACGTGTGGACATGCGTCGAATTCTATTTCGGCTGCATTGGGTATGGCAGTAGCAGCCGCGCGGAAAGGAGAAGATAACCGTCATGTGGTGGCCGTTATTGGCGACGGTTCCATGAGTGGCGGTCTGGCTTTTGAAGGATTGAACAACGCTTCTTCTACTCCCAATAATCTGCTGATTATCCTGAACGATAACAATATGGCCATCGATCGCAGTGTGGGTGGAATGAAGCAGTATTTATTGAATCTGCATACCTCCGAGGGATATAACCGTTTGAGAAATGCCTTGTCGAGAAAACTTTATCGCTGGGGAATCCTGAACGATGAACGGCGTAAGAGCCTGATACGTTTCAACAACAGCCTGAAGTCCATGCTGATGCAGCAGCAGAACATCTTTGAGGGACTGAATATCCGTTATTTCGGTCCGGTGGATGGACACGATGTCACTGCCTTGACAAAGGTTCTGAAAGAAATAAAGGACATGAAGGGCCCTAAACTGCTGCACATACACACTCGTAAAGGAAAGGGCTTTAAACCAGCTGAAGAAGCAGCTACTTTGTGGCATGCACCCGGTATCTTTGATAAGGAAACGGGAGAACGTATCGTCTCGGATACAAGTGGTATGCCGCCGTTGTTTCAGGACGTATTTGGAAATACACTGTTGGAATTAGCCCGTAAGAATGAGAAAATCGTGGGGATAACTCCCGCCATGCCTTCCGGATGTTCCATGAATATTATGATGAAGGAAATGCCCGACCGTGTGTTTGACGTAGGAATTGCGGAAGGACATGCCGTGACTTTCTCTGGAGGAATGGCGAAAGACGGGCTTTTGCCTTTCTGTAATGTGTATTCTTCGTTTATGCAGCGTGCATACGATAATATAATTCATGATGTAGCCATTCAGAAGTTGAATGTGGTACTTTGTCTGGACCGCGCCGGATTGGTGGGTGAAGACGGACCTACGCATCATGGGGCTTTTGATATGGCTTATTTGCGACCGATACCGAATTTGACAATTGCTTCTCCGTACGATGAACATGAGTTGCGAAAGTTGATGTATACAGCCCAGTTGCCGGATAAAGGACCTTTTGCCATTCGTTATCCTCGTGGACGAGGCGTACTGACGGATTGGGAGTGTCCGCTGGAGGCTGTAGAAGTAGGGAAGGGGCGTAAGCTGAAAGATGGTAATGACTTGGCAGTGATTACGATTGGCCCGATAGGGAATAAAGCCGCAGCAGCCATTGCTTCTGCAGAAAAAAAGCTGGGATGTAGTATCGCACATTACGACCTGCGTTTCTTGAAACCGTTGGATGAAGATTTGCTGCATGAAGTAGGACAGAAATTTACGCGGGTGCTGACCATCGAAGACGGAGTGCGCAATGGCGGTATGGGAAGTGCCGTACTTGAATTTTTGTGTGACCATGGTTATAAGCCGTGTGTCACGCGGTTGGGACTTCCCGATACTTTTGTGCAACACGGACCAGTCAATGATTTGTATGCCATTTGCGGTCTGGATGAAAAGGGGATATTTAGTTCAATTACACAGATAATGAATTTATGAAAATTATTATAGCTGGTGCAGGTGCCGTAGGAACTCACTTGGCCAAACTGTTGTCGGGCGAAAAGCAGGATATTATCCTGATGGATGAAGACGAGAGCAAGTTGAGTGCCATGGGAAACAACCTAGACCTTATGACTGTCAATCTTTCGCCTACTTCGATTAATGGATTAAAAGAAGCCGGCGTAGCAGGGGCCGATTTGTTTATCGGGGTTATGCCTGATGAGAGCCGCAATATGACGGCTTGTATGTTGGCTACAAGTTTAGGAGCCAAGAAAACCGTGGCTCGTATTGACAACTACGAATATCTGCTGCCCAAGCATAAGGAATTTTTTGCTAAGCTGGGAGTTCATTCATTGATTTATCCGGAGATGCTGGCAGCCCGCGACATTGTGGATGCCGTAAAAATGAGCTGGATTCGTCAGTGGTGGGAATTTGCAGGAGGAGCATTGGTCCTGTTAGGAACCAAAATGCGCGAAAAGGCAGAAATCCTGAACGTTCCTTTGCATGAACTGGGAGGAAGAAACATTCCTTTCCACATTGTAGCCATTAAGAGAGGAAACGAAACAATCATTCCACGTGGAGATGATGTGATAAAGTTGAATGACATTGTCTATTTTACCACGACGAAAAAGTACATTCCTTATATTCGTAAGATTTCCGGAAAAGAAAATGAAGCAGATGTCCGTAATGTGATGATTATGGGAGGAAGCCGCATTGCCGTACGTACCGTGCAATACATGCCCGATTACATGAAAGCCAAAATCATTGAGAGCAATATTGCCCGTTGCAATCGTCTGACAGAGCTGGTAGACGATGGAGTGATGGTCATCAACGGCGACGGTCGTGACATGCAGTTGCTGATGGAAGAAGGAATAAAAAATACCGAAGCTTTTGTTGCTTTAACCGGTAATTCCGAAACCAATATTCTGGCTTGCTTGGCAGCTAAGCGAATGGGCGTAACCAAGACAGTGGCCGAAGTGGAGAATGTGGATTACATCAGTATGGCCGAAAGTCTGGATATTGGTACGGTAATCAATAAGAAGTTTATTGCTGCCAGTCATATTTACCAGATGATGCTGGATGCCGATGTATCGAATGTGAAATGTCTGACTTTTGCCAATGCCGATGTGGCAGAATTTACAGTCAAACCAGGAGCAAAGATTACCAAGCAGGCAGTAAAAGATTTGGGATTGCCTAAAGGTGCGACAATCGGAGGATTGATTCGTAACGGTGAAGGTATTCTGGTAACTGGTAATACGATGATACAGGAAAATGACCATGTCGTTGTTTTCTGTTTAGGAATGATGATTAAGAAACTGGAAAAATATTTTTAGCCGTAAATAATTGAACACTGAGGGTAGACGATTGAGTCTGATAGCGTTATTTAAGAGAAAAAGACTATGGAATTGCGCTATCAGACTCAATCGTTTTTTATGATGCTGGCCTGCATGTTCTTTTTTGTGGGATGCGGCTCTTATCAGGTAGAAGGAGAGGATGAACCGACTGATACGTCCGGTCCGTACGGAATTGATGTCACCTTATCCAATGCCCAGCTTTTTACTCCGTTGTATCCTCTTCATCTTTATTTCTTTGATGCACAAGGCGCTGTTACTTGGAATGAGGAGGTGTTGACTCAATCAGAATGGCCCGTCCTTTCCATGCCGGAAGGAGAATATGTATTTTCTGTTTTATCAGGTCTGTCGTCTGGAGATTATCTCCCTCCGATGTCTTTAAATTCCAAACAGTTCTTGACTTTTTCTGAGGGAAATCATGCAAAAACTCCTTTGGCAATAGGAAAGAATGTCATTAAATTACAGAAGGATATAAAAGTTTCCGTCTCTCTTTCTTATGCCGTGGCGGCTTTGTATCTTTCCTTTGGAGGTCTTCCTGCTGAAGCTGTTTCGGTAGAAGCCCGTATTTCTCCTGTCAGTTCTGGAATAACATTGGAAGGAACTCTGAGTAATGATGGCACATTTGCTTCTGTGCCCTGTGAAAAAGTAAAAGGAGTTTGGAAAGCCGGACCAATATATGTATTACCTTCAGAAGGCTTGCAGACTCATCTTTCTTTGAATGTTCAAACTGCATCCGAGGAAACGGTATATGGCTGTTTCTTTAATTATCCGTTGGAAGCCGGAAAGCCTTATCGTTTTATCAGTACGGGCGATGGGGAAATATCTTTGGAAGGAAACAACCAGATAGCCGGCTGGACACCGGAAGTATCGGAAGAGTTCCCCTTTGAGAATATGACAGAAGAAGGAGAATGGGAAGAGCCGGATGCTCCTGATGGAGGAGAAGGTACGGAAGGCAACGAGGACGAAGATGACGGGCAAGATACAGAGGAGGATACCGACGTAATTGTTTCCGAAGTATTACCTGAATCAGAAACTGTTTGGGGACCTTTTTTCGTATGGAAGGTAGAATCTCTTTCCGCGAATGAGGTATTGGCTACGCTTGTTTCTCCCCGACAATGGTTATTGAAAAAAGCGGAAGCCATATCTGTTTGCGAGGCTTATGAAGAAGATGGAATATCGGGCTGGAGAACTTTTACCACAGAAGAAGCCAAAGAATTCCGCGACCAGTATGATGATACGATTGTCGCACTTAGCGATATGTTGTCGAAAAACGGATTGGATCGTTTCAATAAGTATGATTGCCGCTATTTGTGCAATGACTTTAATTCCACCTTTTGCTTCTATAATACTCAAATTGTGAAATCCGGAGAAACCGTAGACTATGCCTTGCGTCTGGTGAAAAAAGTACGCGTAGAAAAAGCAAAATAAAAGATGAAAAATCCCGCCACAGAAATCTCATAGGAGAGTATCTTGTGGCGGGATTCTTATTGTTTTAAATCAGATGCTGTGCTTCCAGTTCCTTGGCTACATTTTCCAGCTCCTGATACCATTCAGCACCAAATTTGCGAATCAACGGCTCTTTCAGAAATTTATAAACCGGCAGGTTTTCTTTCTTTCCTAACAAAACTGCGGCCTTACATACATCCCATCGGTGGTAGTTGACTGCCTTATACGGACCGTAATCTCCTATGCGTATCGGATACAGGTGGCAGGAAATCGGTTTGTAGAAGTTGCATTTCCCTTCCCGGTATGCTTTTTCGATGGCACAATAACAATAGCCTTTCTCATCGTAGCAAGTAAATACGCAGTCCTTTCCGTTGACGATAGAAGTAACCAGATCCCCTTCTTCGTCTGTGTAGACCACGCCCTGGCGGTTGATTACCTCCTGAGCTTCCGGAGCCAGATCATCCCAGATTACGGGCAGTACTTCCTCCAGTTTCTCCACTTCTTCCAGTTCTACGGGTGCACCTGCATCCCCTTCAATACAGCATTCTCCTTTGCAGGCGTGCAAGTCACATAGAAATTTTTCCCGGAATACATCCAGGCTTACTATTACGTCGTCAATCTGTACCATAAGTTTCTGTTTGTCATGCAAAGTTACTACAAAAAAGTGAAATGCGGAAAGATATAGTGATAGAATTGAGTTACAAGGGTTTTGGTTGAAGTGGCGATAATCCGTGAAGCCATTACAATCCCTGCCGAAGCCAAATCCTGACGCCGCTACGTTACTTGTTCGTAACCATGCCCGAAAATGCGACAAACGGGTACGAATAGCGAAACAAGGCTCTAAGGAATAGTGAGTTATCCATAACTCATGCGAAAAATCAGGTTACGGAAAAAGATTGCGCCGTTCCTCCCCGTTTTGCGTACCAACACCGGACTCTTCACCAACTAATTTTGAAACCCAAAAATTAAGGACAATGAAGAGTACATTTTCAGTAATCTACTACCTCAAGCGTCAGGTAGTGAAAAAGGACGGGACAGTTCCCGTCATGGGACGCATCACGGTGGACGGCAGCCAGACACAGTTCAGCTGCAAACTGACTGTCGATCCGAAACTGTGGGACACCAAAGGTGGACGTGTCACGGGCAGAAGCACGGCGGCACTCGAAACGAACCGTATGCTTGACAAGATGCGGGTACGCATCAACAGGCATTATCAGGAAATCATGGAGCGTGACAACTTCGTCACGGCGGAGAAGGTGAAGAACGCCTTTCTCGGACTGGAACACCGCTACCACACGCTGATGCAGGTGTTCCGCCAGCACAACGAGGACTACGAGAAGCAGGTGGAGGCAGGCATGAAAGCCAAAGGCACGCTGCTGAAGTACCGCACCGTTTACAAGCACATGCAAGAGTTCCTCGACATCCGCTACCATGTGAAGGACATCGCCCTAAAAGAGCTTACCCCGGCTTTCATCTCCGACTTCGAGATGTTCCTGCGCACGGACAAGCACTGCTGCACCAATACCGTGTGGCTGTACGTCTGCCCGTTACGGACGATGGTATTCATCGCCATCAACAACGAGTGGCTGACGCGCGACCCGTTCCGCGAGTATGAAATCAAGAAGGAGGAAACAACACGCAGTTTCCTGACCAAAGATGAGATCCGCCTGCTGATGGAGGGGAAACTGAAAAACGCCAAACAGGAATTGTACCGCGACCTCTACCTGTTCTGCGCCTTCACGGGGCTGTCGTTCGCGGATATGCGCAACCTTACGGAAGAGAATATCCGCACCTACTTCGACGAACACGAGTGGATAAACATCAACCGCCAGAAAACGGGCGTGGTGTCCAACATCCGCCTGCTCGACATCGCCAACCGCATAATCGGCAAATACCGGGGACTGTGCGGGGACGGCAGGATATTTCCCGTTCCGCATTATAACACGTGCCTTGCCGGTATCCGTGCCGTCGCCAAGCGTTGCGGCATCACCAAGCATATCACGTGGCATCAGAGCCGCCACACGGCAGCCACGACGATATTCCTCTCCAACGGTGTTCCCATCGAAACGGTCAGCTCCATGCTCGGACACAAGAGCATAAAGACGACGCAGATTTACGCAAAGATAACCAAAGAGAAGCTCAATCAGGACATGGAGAACCTTGCCGCAAGATTGAACGGCGTCGAGGAATTTGCAGGTTGCACCATCTAAAAAGAAAAGCCATGAAACGTGACACAATCATCATCGAGGACAAGGCAGTCAGCGTAACCGGTAACGACGTGTGGATGACCGCCACCGAAATAGCCGGATTGTTCCATACGACCGTCCCGGCAGTGAACGCCGCCATCAGAGCCGTCCGCAAGTCGGACGTGCTGAACGACTACGAGGTGTGCCGCTACATGCAGCTTGAAAACGGGCTGCACGCGGACGTGTACGCCCTTGAAATCATCATCCCGGTCGCTTTCAGGGTGAATACCTACAACACCCACCTGTTCCGCACATGCTGGTGGGAAAGGCACTCTCACAAGAGAAACGGCAGACATACGTGATGTTCATACAGAACGGAAAAGCCGGGTATTGCTGATTGCACATACCCCATAAGACAAGTAAACGGGTAGCACCACAAAAGGTGTCACCCGTTTACTTTTTCATGAAACCGCCTCACTCCAGCGGCTTGCGGTAGTTCGCTTCCAGTACCCCGCGCAGCCCCGTTTCCGGGTAAAGCACCTTCCCTCCCAAAAGTATGAAGGGCAACACGCGGTTGTTGCGGTATTCCTGCAAGGTGCGCCGGCTCACACGGAGCAGTTCCGACACCTCGCCGTCCGTCAGGTAACGTTCCCCGTCCAGCGGAGGACGGTAGCTTTCCAGAAATGCGGACAGCCATTTCGAGCCTTTGCGCATATCCTGCACCACAGAGGCTATCGGCTCGTCTTCCATCGTAAAAACATCGTTGTTCTCGTTCATCATAACTTCGGATTCAGTGGGTGAATAAATCAAATCATCTGCCGTGCGGATAGAGCGTGCCGACAAGCGGTATCAGCCGCTTCACCTCCTCTGGCTTGTAATAGAACCTGCGGTTTATCTGCGAGTAGCCGATAAGCCGCCTGTCACGCAGCGTCTGCAACGTGCGCGGGCTTATTCTCAACTGCCCGCAGACCTCCTCGCCCGTGAGCCATCTTTCCATGCGCCCCGTGTCGCTTTTGCGCCTCAGGGCGCGACCTTCTCCGAGAGTGCGCCGAATGCCGCCACCATCATCTCGAAAGTCTTTTTCTCGATAGATACTATTTCCATATTCATGCAATTATCGGTTTGCCCGCAAAGGTAACGGTACGGTTCCGAACACGTGCCGTTTTCCGCTGAAAGGCTGCCTGTTGCGCCGTTTGACCGGGTTACGGAGCCATCTTCCGGAAAATCTTACGTGAGTCACGTAGTGAGTTGTTAAAGCCCCCTTCGTTTATTGCCGAATTTTGCCGCAGAAACATAGAGCAAGCCGAGTGCAGAGCGTCAAGCTTGCTTGAACGGTATGCCGAGCGCAGCCTATGTTCATGAAAATAAACAAAAAGAAAGGACTGAATATGAAAGTGATAACAATGGAAAGTTCCGTATTTCGGTCATTGACGGAACAGAT
>ENA-OQAZ01000301-OQAZ01000301.1-human-gut-metagenome-genome-assembly--contig:-NODE-301-length-28074-cov-4.400401_pt1 | contig 28074 bp, 28 predicted proteins | sample MGYA00242737_ERZ504531 | MGnify/ENA primary metagenome ERZ504531 (study PRJEB26092, sample SAMD00036244) | human gut metagenome | host: Homo sapiens | study: EMG produced TPA metagenomics assembly of... | reverse complement strand
CAAACAAAAAAACAACCAATTTTGCTATGAATAAAGAATTAATAATGAACCCCAACCAATTGGTGGCATTTCTAGAAAAACCTTGTGCAGAGTTTACCAAAGAAGACATAAAACGATACATTCAACAGAATGGCATCCGTATGGTCAACTTTATGTATCCCGCCGGAGACGGACGACTGAAGACATTGAATTTCGTTATCAACAACCAAGCATATCTAGATGCTATCTTGACTTGTGGAGAACGTGTGGACGGTTCCAGCCTGTTTCCATTCATTGAGGCGGGCAGCAGTGATCTGTATGTAATTCCCCGATTCCGGACGGCTTTTTTGGACCCGTTTGCCGAGATACCTACACTTTCCATGCTTTGCTCTTTCTTTAACAAGGATGGAGAGCCGTTGGAAAGTTCCCCCGAACATACCTTACACAAAGCATGCAAGGCATTCAATGAAGTAACCGGCATGGAATTTCAGGCTATGGGGGAATTAGAGTACTATGTAATTGCTCCGGATACAAATATGTTCGAGGCTACAGATCAGAAAGGCTATCATGAATCAGCACCATATGCCAAGTTCAATGATTTCCGTACCAGTGCATGGCCTACATTGCACAAGCAGGCGGACAAATAAAATATGGACATTCCGAAGTAGGTAATTTTACCTTGAATGGCATGATATATGAACAGAATGAAATAGAATTCCTGCCTGTCAATGCCGAAGATGCGGCAGACCAATTGATGATCGCCAAATGGATTATACGTAATCTGGCCTATAAACATGGTTATAACATTACTTTCGCGCCTAAAATAACTACAGGAAAAGCTGGTTCCGGATTGCATATCCACATGCGTATCATGAAAGATGGACAAAACCAGATGTTGAAAGAAGGTGTTTTATCAGAAACAGCACGCAAAGCTATTGCTGGCATGATGGAACTTGCTCCATCCATCACCGCATTCGGTAATACCAATCCTACTTCTTATTTCCGCCTGGTTCCCCATCAGGAAGCGCCAACTAATATTTGCTGGGGTGACCGCAACCGTTCAGTATTGGTACGCGTACCTCTAGGATGGGCAGCTAAAACAGACATGTGCATGACTGCCAATCCACTGGAAACAGAAAGCCATTATGATACCACACAAAAACAGACAGTGGAAATGCGGTCACCGGACGGTTCGGCCGATCTCTACCAACTGATAGCAGGATTAGCTGTAGCCTGTCGCCATGGATTTGAAATAGAAAATGCACTGGACATTGCAGAAAAAACTTACGTAAACGTCAATATCCATCAGAAAGAAAATGCAGACAAACTGAAGGCATTAGCCCAGCTTCCCGATAGCTGTGCAGCTTCCGCAACCTGTTTGCAACAACAGCGCGAAATATTCCAAAAACATAATGTGTTCAGCCCCACTATGATTGATGGAATCATCAGCAAATTAACCAGTTATAACGATCTGACCTTACGTAACGACTTAAAAGATAACCCGGAAGGGATGTTGGCATTGGTCAATAAATATTTCCATTGCGGATAATTTGACTAAAACAGCGGGAGGAGGATATATCAATATTTTGATTTGACCTTCTTCCGTTTTCTAACATTTACGCCATGATAAATAAAAAAGATCAATGTACTTCTACACTGATCTTTTCTTTTGAGCGGAAAACGAGACTCGAACTCGCGACCCTAACCTTGGCAAGGTTATGCTCTACCAACTGAGCTATTTCCGCAAACCTCTAACATGGTGCCCAGAACAGGACTCGAACCTGCATGCCTCTCGACACACGCACCTGAAACGTGCGCGTCTACCATTCCGCCACCTGGGCATTCTGTGTAACACTCTTGTCACAACGCACAAGATTTTATTTATGTGAGCGGAAAACGAGACTCGAACTCGCGACCCTAACCTTGGCAAGGTTATGCTCTACCAACTGAGCTATTTCCGCAATTTCCGCTTTCGGTTTTTAACTATTTCCCAGCTGTTTCCCGATTGCGGATGCAAAGGTAGTGCTTTTTTCTAAACTTCCAAAAATTTTCTATACTTTTTATAGTACTTTTATTACATTATTTCATCAAACTCCTCATAGTCAATATAAAACAAAAGTTTTTTTTACTTACTATCAAGACATACGGTCACGATAATCCTCATATCGGAAGTCTTTATATACTTCCAATGTATTATCTGTATGCCAAATAGCAATAGAAGGGTGATGGATTCCATTAAACATGTTTGTTTTTACCATAGTGTAATGAATCATATCTTCCAAAACAATGCGTTCTCCTATCTGTAACGGATGGTCAAAACACCAGCTACCCATATAGTCGCCACTTAAGCAACTGTTTCCACCCAAACGGTAAACATTCTCTTCCGTTAAAGCTGTTTTTATCGCATCGACTGGTAAAGTTTTGGCACCACGCACTGCCGGCTGATAAGGCATTTCAAGACAGTCGGGCATGTGACAAGTAAAGCTAACGTCCAAAATCGCGGTTTTTATCCCCCGGTTTTCCACTATATCGACAACAGAAGCTACCAAAGGTCCGGTCTGCCAAGTAAAAGCCGAACCCGGTTCTAAAATAATCTCCAAATGAGGATAACGGGCTTTCAAGTTTTTTAATAAAGAAATAAGATGCTCCGTATCATAATCTTTACGTGTCATCAAGTGTCCCCCTCCCAAATTCAACCATTTTATTTGTGGGAACCAAGAAGCAAACTTCTCTTCTATGTGCTGCAAAGTATGCTCTAATTCATAAGAACTGGATTCACAATGACAATGACAATGGAAGCCCTCGATGCCCTCCGGTAAAGTTTCAGGAAGCAAATCGGCCGTCACCCCAAAACGCGTACCGGGAGCACAAGGATTATAAAGTTCCACCTCTACTTCCGAATATTCAGGATTGATGCGGATACCACAGGTTATCTTTTCTCCAAAGGCCTCAACCATAGGATAAAAACGCCGGAACTGACTGAAAGAATTAAAGGTTATATGACTGCTGCATCGCATGATAACCGGAAAATCAGTATCCGTATACGCCGGAGAATAAGTATGGGCCTTACTGCCAAATTCTTCATACGCCAAACGGGCTTCATATACGGAACTGGCTGTAGTATAACGAATGTATTCCCTGAAAATGGGGAATGATTTCCACATGGCAAAAGACTTGAAAGCCAAGATGATCTCAACTCCGGCTCGGTCTGCCACACTCTTTATCAAACTCAGATTCTTTCTGAGCAATGCTTCATCCATTACATAGCATGGAGAAGGTACTTTATGGATATCTATCATTTTTGTATCAGAATTCTATTAAAATATTTATTCTATTCCACAACTTTGAATCGGGCAAATTTCAGTAATAATTGTTTTTCTCCGGCATTCCGGAAACGGACAGTCGCTTTGCTGTTCTCACCAATTCCTTCCACCTTTATCACATCGCCTATTCCAAAACGCTCATGCTCTATCACCTGCCTGCCTGTACATTCACCGACAAGTTTCTCGCTGCGGACGGCTTTGAGACCGTTTCCGGACCAACCTTGGTCAAATTACGTGGTATACTGGGACGAATAATCTCAACTTTCGGTCTTTCTCCAACTAAAAATGTTTTCTGACCACCAGAGATGTTCAATGAAGAACGCCCGTAAGAAGACTGAGAAGCAGGTTCGTCAAACAAGGAACGAGCCGCACGTTCATTTTGCTCACGACAGAAACGGCTGGCTCTCTCGTCTATTCTCCGGGCCATCTGTTCCTCCTGAGGTAACTTCAGGAAATGTACATCAATATCTTTCAAGAAACGGCTAGGGCTACTGAACTCCATCTTTCCATATTTAAACCGACTCTTGGCAAAAGACAAATAGCAATGCTCTTCGGCACGTGTAATCGCCACATAAAACAAGCGGCGCTCCTCTTCCAGCTCCTTATACGAATTGAGTGACAAAGCACTGGGAAACAAGTTCTCTTCCATCCCAACTACAAAGACGTTTTTAAACTCCAAGCCTTTAGCAGAGTGAATGGTCATCAAGGTAATCTTCTCGGCATCCCCCTCTTTCTCGTTATCCTGGTCTGTCAACAGAGAAACCTCCGACAGAAAATCCGTCAACAGGATGTTTTCATTCCCTTCTTCTTCACGGGTTGCACAAAAATCGTGCATACCGTTTATCAGTTCTTCAATATTCTCCTGACGGCTCAGATTTTCAGGATCATTGCTCTGATAAATCTCATTCATAATGCCGGACTGACGAACAATCATTGCTCCCAATTCGTATGCATTCTTCTTCGGGACCTCCACTATAAAACTTTCTACCAGTTCACGAAACCCCTGTAATTTAGTATGCATACCCTTGTTAATATTCAAGCCGTATGCCAACGGCTCTTCCAAAACCATCCAAAGACTGACATGATGCTGTGCAGCCGCATCAATGACCTTGTTCAACGTAGTATCCCCGATTCCTCGCGCCGGATAATTCAACACCCGCTTAAAAGCCTCCTCATCATTCGGATTTACCGCCAGACGGAAGTAAGATATAACATCTTTAATCTCCTTGCGTTGATAAAAAGAAAGCCCTCCGTAAATCTTATAAGGTAAAGCACGCTTCCGCAAAGCCTCCTCAAAAATACGGCTCTGAGCATTTGTACGGTATAAAATAGCAAAATCATTATAAGAATAATGTTCCCGCGAACGCAGTTTCACAATCTGGTTGGCAACAATCTCCCCTTCCTCCACATCACTGTAGGCATTGAAAACTCCGATAGGCTCCCCTTTCGCTTTTTCCGAAAATACCTCCTTCCTTATCTGCTCGCTATTTTTCTCTATCAAACTGTTTGCCGCGCATACAATGGTCTGGGTAGAACGATAGTTCTGCTCCAATTTAAAAAGCTTGGCTCCCTTATACAGCTGAGTAAATTTCAATATATTGTCAATATTAGCCCCTCGGAAGGAATAAATACTTTGTGCATCATCCCCCACTACGCATACACGCTGATGTTCTTGGGTAAGCTGAAGCACAATGCTGTGTTGCGCAAAATTAGTATCCTGATACTCATCCACCAGCACATAACGGAACTGCTCCGCATACTTACGGCAGATTTCGGGATGATCGCGGAATAACATATAAGTATAAACCAACAAATCATCAAAATCCATCGCATCGCTTTGGCGACAACGTTCCCAATATCGTCGGTAAATATCACGGGTAGCGGGTACTTTGGCATTCAGATCATACTGATAAAGCTCTGCGTTCGAAACATATGCATCGGGAAAAACCAAGTGGTTTTTCGCATTGCTGATACGCGCCTGTATCACCCCCGGTTTATAGGTTTTATCATCCAATTGCATTTCTTTTACAATAGACTTGATCAAACTCTTCGAATCTGAAGAATCATAGATGGTAAAATTGGAGGTAAAGCCGACAGCCTGTGCCTCACACCGCAGGATACGCGAAAAAATGGAATGGAACGTTCCCATCCATAAATAGCGTGCCTGATCGCCCACCTGACGGGCTATACGCTCTTTCATTTCACGAGCAGCCTTATTGGTAAAAGTCAATGCCAGAATAGACCAAGGAGTATATCCCCGCTCCAGTAAATAAGCTATTTTATAAGTCAGTACGCGTGTCTTCCCCGAACCTGCTCCGGCTATCACCAAAGAGGGACCTTCGTTGTAAAGCACCGCATTGCGCTGACTTTCATTCAATTCTTCTAAATAGTTCGTCATAAATTTCACCTTTCGCCCGCAAAGATAGAGAAAGTTTGAGTTTATCAGAACAATTCTATGCTCAATAATGTTATTATGATAGAAGTTTAATTAAAACCTCGACTAAAAATGAATATATTATTAACCACTTTAATTTCATTAGTTATGACTTACGAAATGCCCAAACTCCCGTATGCAAACAACGGACTCGAACCTGTAATCAGTCAGGCTACTATAGACTACCATTATGGCAAGCACTTACAAACATACGTAAACAATTTGAACTCTTTGGTTCCGAGTACAGAATTTGAAGGAAAGACCGTAGAGGAAATTGTTGCATCAGCTCCCGACGGAGCGATATTCAATAACGCCGGACAAGTATTGAACCATACATTATATTTCCTTCAGTTCACCCCCAAACCCAACAAGCATGAACCGTCCGGCAAATTGGCAGAAGCATCAACCGGGACTTCGGAAGCTTTGAAAACTTCAAGAAAGAATTCAACGCCGCTTCCACAGGACTGTTTGGTTCGGGCTGGGCTTGGCTTTCTATAGACAAGCAAGGAAAACTACATATCACCAAAGAGCCAAACGGAAGCAACCCGTGGCGTGCAGGCCTGAAACCATTGCTGGGTTTCGATGTATGGGAACATGCTTACTATTTGGATTACCAGAACCGCCGTGCAGATCATGTGAACAAGTTATGGGAAATCATTGACTGGGATGTAGTAGAAAAACGTCTATAAAAGAACCCTTAACTATACATCATAATAAAGCTGCCTCGCACCCTATTCATTCAGGGAGCGGGGCAATCTGCTTTAAGATGCAAAGATACAGCAGATATGCATTCATCCTTTTACAAGAATAAACAAGCATAATGCAAGATAATCATAAAAAAACATTCTTCCACAAAAAATAAAGCAGTCTGTTGTAGCATTATTCATTTCTTTCCCATATCTTTGCCATCGTAAAACAAAGGGGTGCCCCACGTAAACAGCGGACGGGCTGAGATTATACCCTGTGAACCTGATGCGGTTAGTACCGCCGAAGGGATTGTTACTTCTTACCTCATACCATCCGGTCAAAAAGCAACTCTTTGTATTTACAAGTAAATTCATAAACTGATATAGTATGAAACTGACAGTAAACAGCAAAGAAACCGAAGTAAAGGACGGATGCACCATAGCCGAACTTTCCACCTTTCTGGCACTTCCTGAGAAAGGTATCGCCATAGCGGTAAACAACCGGATGGTTCCCCGTATAGAGTGGGAGAAATGTGTGTTACACCCCAATGACAGTCTGGTAGTCATTAAAGCTGCATGTGGAGGATAAGACCGTGGAACTTCAATTCATCACTCACTTCACCGACACATATTCCTATTATGATTCCGCACGCATGGCCTTGGAAGGCGGTTGCCGCTGGATCCAGCTACGCATGAAAGACACTCCCGTTGACGAAGTGGAACGGGAAGCCATACGCCTGCAAGGCTTATGCAAAGACTATGGAGCGACATTTATCATAGACGACCACGTGGAGTTAGTTAAGAAAATTCATGCTGACGGAGTGCATTTAGGAAAAAAGGACATGCCCGTAGCCGAAGCACGGGGAATATTAGGAAAAGAATTCATCATCGGAGGCACCGCCAATACATTTGACGATGTAAAGATGCATTACAAAGCCGGAGCTGACTACATCGGCTGTGGCCCGTTCCGTTTTACTACTACAAAAAAGGATCTCTCTCCAGTGCTGGGACTGGAAGGTTACCGTTCCATTATTCTGCAAATGAAAGAGGCAAATATCCATTTGCCCATCGTTGCTATCGGGGGAATTACTTTGGAAGATATCCCTTCCATCATGGAAACGGGAATCACCGGTATTGCCTTGAGCGGAACCATACTCCGGGCGAAAGACCCGGTAGCGGAAACTAAACGAATCATGAATTTATAATAAAATCACAAAATACAATGAAGAAACTGATTATAGCTGGAAAAGAATTTAATTCCCGTTTATTCCTGGGAACCGGTAAATTCAATTCAAACACCGTAATGGAAGAAGCCATTCTGGCATCAGGATGTGAAATGGTAACCGTAGCCATGAAACGCATTGAACTGGACGATAAGGAAGATGATATGCTGAAACATATCATTCACCCCCACATACAGCTATTGCCCAATACCTCCGGTGTGCGCACAGCCGAAGAAGCCGTCTTTGCCGCACAAATGGCTCGCGAGGCCTTTGGTACCAACTGGCTGAAACTGGAAATTCATCCCGATCCGCGCTACTTGTTGCCAGATTCTACCGAAACATTGAAAGCAACCGAGGAACTAGTCAAACTAGGTTTCGTCGTATTGCCCTATTGCCAGGCAGATCCTACATTATGCAAACGGCTGGAAGAGGCAGGAGCAGCAACCGTCATGCCGCTTGCCGCCCCCATCGGGACAAACAAAGGCTTGCAGACACGTGACTTCCTGCGCATCATTATCGAACAAGCTTCCGTTCCTGTGGTAGTAGACGCCGGAATAGGCGCCCCCAGCCATGCCACCGAAGCGATGGAAATGGGTGCGGACGCCTGTCTGGTCAATACAGCCATCGCAGTAGCAGGCCAACCGGTAGAAATGGCAATAGCCTTCAAGGAAGCTGTCATTGCCGGACGCCGCGCCTATGAAGCAGGCTTAGGAGCAGTAGGACAGAACTTGATCGCATCCGCCTCATCCCCTTTAACTTCATTCTTAGATTAAACAGAAATATGATAGACAAAAAGCAAGATAAAAAAGCATACGCTCATGCAGAAAAGGCATATATGCAAGGAACCCTGTTCCCATACATCAAAGTAGGAATGCAGAAAGTAAACCTGACTCCTACTGTGAACATAGTGAACGGTGAAAAGGTAACAACGCCCAATGCTCCTGTTTATATTTATGACACCAGTGGTCCGTTCAGTGATCCCAATATGGAAATCGATCTGAAAAAAGGACTTCCCCGTATGCGCGAAAGCTGGATTATTGGACGGGGAGACGTGGAAAAACTGCCCTCCATTACCTCAGAATACGGAAAGATGCGCCGTGACGATAAAAGTCTGGACCACCTGCGCTTTGAACACATCGCCCTGCCCTATCGTGCCAAAGCCGGAAAGGCCATCACACAAATGGCATACGCCAAAGCCGGCATAGTTACACCGGAAATGGAATATGTAGCCATCCGTGAAAACATGAATTGCCGGGAACTGGGCATCGACACCTTTATCACCCCTGAATTCGTGCGTGATGAAATAGCCGCAGGGCGTGCCGTACTTCCCGCCAATATCAACCACCCCGAAAGCGAGCCTATGATTATCGGCAGGAACTTTTTAGTGAAGATCAACACGAACATCGGAAACTCCGCCACCACTTCCTCCATTGACGAAGAGGTGGAAAAAGCCGTGTGGAGCTGCAAATGGGGAGGTGATACCCTGATGGATCTCTCGACCGGCGATAACATTCACGAAACACGCGAATGGATTGTCCGCAACTGTCCTGTCCCCGTAGGTACCGTACCTATTTATCAGGCATTAGAGAAAGTAAACGGTAAAGTAGAGGATCTGAATTGGGAGATTTATAAAGATACATTAATCGAACAATGCGAACAAGGAGTGGACTACTTTACCATCCATGCCGGAATACGCCGCCAGAATGTACATCTGGCCGACAAACGTCTGTGTGGCATCGTAAGCCGCGGAGGCAGCATCATGAGCAAATGGTGTCTGGTACATGACAAGGAAAGTTTCTTATATGAGCATTTTGATGACATCTGTGATATTCTGGCACAATACGATGTAGCCGTATCCTTGGGTGACGGACTTCGTCCGGGCTGTATCGCTGACGCTAATGACGAGGCACAGTTTGCCGAACTGGATACCATGGGTGAACTTGTACTCCGAGCATGGAACAAAAACGTACAGGCATTCATTGAAGGACCGGGGCATGTACCTTTGCATAAAATCAAAGAAAACATGGAACGCCAGATCTCTCACTGTCACAACGCACCGTTCTACACCCTCGGTCCGCTGGTAACGGACATCGCTCCGGGATATGACCATATCACTTCGGCCATCGGTGCCGCACAAATCGGCTGGTTAGGCACTGCCATGCTATGTTATGTCACCCCGAAAGAACATCTGGGATTGCCCAACAAAGAAGATGTACGCATAGGTGTCATCACTTACAAGATTGCTGCCCATGCTGCCGATCTAGCGAAAGGGCATCCGGGCGCACAGATCCGCGACAATGCTTTAAGCAAGGCACGTTATGAATTCCGTTGGCGCGACCAGTTCCATCTGAGTCTGGATCCCGACCGCGCTTTGGAATACTTCAATGAAGGCCGCCATACGGACGGTGAGTACTGTACCATGTGCGGACCCAACTTCTGCGCTATGAAACTGAGCCGCGACTTGAAGAACGTGGGTAATTAAACAACTGACTTTGTAAAAACTATGGAAGATTTCAAGAAAGCACTTGAAGGAACTTTAGGAAGAAAACACATAGACAACATAGTAGATCAAGTGGCCAGCTCCCCCGACCGCTTTGATGCTCTTTATACTCTAACGCAGCATGAAGAAACAAGGATAGCCTGGCGTGCCACTTGGGCTTGTGAAAAACTGAGTTTCCTCCTTCCTTCCCTATTGATGGATAAAAGGGAGGAACTGATGTTACGGGCCATGCAATGCCCCCACGATGGAACAAGACGCCTGCTACTGAATATCCTTCATCATCTTCCTGTCCCGAAGCCTGTCAACGCAGCTTTCTTCGATTTCTGCCTTCAAGGTATGCTATCTTCTGCCGAAAGCGCATCCGGACAAGCCGTCTGCATGAAACTTGCCTACGACATCTGCCTGGAAGAACCGGAACTGACAGGAGAGCTGAAAGCATATCTGGAAAATATGGAACCGGAATACTATACGGTTGCAGTGCAATGTGTCCGCAACAACATCCTAAAAAAAATAAGGTAATGAAGATATTGATACTCAACGGAAGTCCTCGTTGCCAAGGACTTATCAGCCGAATGCTGGACATCATGGCCGAAGAAGCTCGCATACGTGGCGCCGAAGTGGAAGCAATATCCATCCATAAATTGCAGGTACGCCCCTGTACAGGATGCATGGCTTGCCGCAGCCGGCAGGCCTGTGTCCTACCCGAAGACGATGCGCAGCGCACGCTTCAAAAGATACAATGGGCAGACGTGCTGATTGTCGGATCACCCTGCTATTGGGGAAACATGAACGGACATCTGAAAGTAGTGTTCGACCGCATCGTGTACGGCATGATGGGAGAAAGTCCGAAAGGGATCCCCCAAGCGTTGCATAAAGGCAAGAAAGCAGTCATCGTAAGCACCTGCTCCACCCCATGGCCGTTCAATATCTGGTTTAACCAGACACGCGGTGTAGTAAAAGCGTTGCGCGAAATTCTGAAGTGGAGCGGATTCTCTATCAAAGGCGTTATCCAGAAGGAGGAACGAAGCAACATCCCGAGCTGACGGAAAGCGACAAAAAGAAATGTAGAAAAATAATAAGAAACTTATAGCTTGAAACCTGTTTAAATGCCGAAAAAGTTTAAATAGGCTCTTATAGAAGCGAAATCATCTTATAGAACTATAACAAAAATAACAATTATGTTTTCAGAAGAACTTGAAAAAATAGATTGGGAGGAAACCACCAAAACCATCTACTCCAAGACCGAAAGTGATGTGCTCCGCGCTCTTGGCAAGGAACATTGCGATGTGGACGACTTTATGGCGCTCATCTCCCCCGCAGCAGCAAAATACCTGGAGCCGATGGCGCAACTAAGCAAAAAATATACCGAAGAACGTTTCGGCAAAACCATCTCCATGTTTATACCGCTGTATATCACCAACTCCTGCACCAATTCTTGTGTGTATTGTGGTTTCCATATCAGCAACCCGATGGCACGTACCATCCTCACCCCCGAACAGATTGAAGATGAATACAAAGCCATCAAGAAACTGGGGCCTTTTGAGAACCTGTTACTGGTGACCGGAGAGAATCCGGCAAAAGCCGGAGTCCCTTATCTGGCTAAAGCTTTGGACATCGCCAAAAAATATTTCAGCAATCTGAAGATAGAGGTAATGCCCCTCAAAGCCGAAGAATATGCCGAACTGAAAGAACACGGACTGAATGGAGTCATTTGCTTTCAGGAAACTTATAACAAAGCCCGTTATAATATATATCACCCACGCGGGATGAAATCCAAATTCGAGTGGCGGGTAAACGGCTTCGACCGCATGGGTCAGGCAGGAGTCCACTCCATTGGCATGGGAGTACTTATCGGACTGGAAGAATGGCGCACCGATGTGACCATGATGGCTTATCACTTACGCTATCTTCAGAAAAAGTATTGGAAAACCAAATACAGTGTCAACTTCCCCCGTATGCGTCCGGCAGAAAACGGTGGTTTCCAGCCGAATGTCATCATGAATGATCGTGAGTTGGCACAGCTCACTTTTGCCATGCGTATTTTCGATCACGATGTAGATATCTCCTACTCCACTCGTGAACCGGCACAAATCCGCGACAACATGGCAGGGCTAGGAGTGACTACCATGAGTGCTGAAAGCAAAACTGAACCGGGGGGATACTATACCTATCCGCAAGCTTTGGAACAATTCCATGTAAGTGATGAGCGTACAGCCGTAGAAGTAGAACACGCACTGAAATCATTAGGAAGGGAGCCGGTATGGAAAGACTGGGATGTTTCTTTTGACAAGTTCACGCCAATACGATAGATTTTACCCATATTTTTAAAGGAATGGGGCTGTATAAATGATACAAAGCTCCTTTTTTTCAAATTAACAACAAACAAAGTGGAAAGATATAACCGTCAAATTATTCTCCCTGAATTGGGAGAAAAAGGACAACAACGGCTTCAGCAGGCCAAAGTGCTTATTGTCGGTGTAGGTGGTCTGGGATCTCCTGTTGCCTTGTACCTGACAGGAGCCGGAGTAGGTACCATCGGATTAATAGACGATGATGTGGTAAGTGTCAGCAACTTGCAACGTCAAGTACTTTATAGTGAAGCCGAGGTAGGCATGCCCAAAGCTATCCAAGCCAAGAAACGTCTTGAAGCCCTGAACCATGATGTACAAATCAATGCCTATCCCACAAGACTGACTAAAGAGAATGCGGATGAAATTATCCGTACCTACGACATCATTATAGATGGATGTGATAATTTCGCTACCCGCTATCTTATCAATGATATCTGTGTGAAATGGGGAAAAGTTTATGTATATGGTGCCATCCGTGCCTTCGAAGGTCAAGTATCCGTTTTCAATTACCAAGGAGGCCCCGATTACCGCCACTTTTTCCCCGACGAAACAGAAATGCTATCCATGCCCCATCCGCCCAAAGGAGTATTAGGTGTAACCCCCGGCATAATAGGTTGTGCCGAAGCTGCTGAAGTGTTGAAGATTATAGGTGAATATGGCGAAGTGTTAAGCGGCAAATTATGGACGATTAACGTAAAAACGATGGAAACCCATCTCATTTCCTTCTAGAGGAATCGAACCGACCCTATTCAAAAGACATTAATTCCTCAATTATGTGCCAACAGTCGAGGCATGACGACATCCGTCGTCCGGCATCGACCGGCACATGGATAGTTTGACTTTATCCTATAATATGTGGTACAAACTCGGACAAGTTATCTGTAACCTCCATACGATTTTCGCGAATACCGATGCCCGCAGCTTCTCCTCCTATAATCCAAGAACCAATAACTGGATATCTGCCACTGTACGCTGTCGGTTCCGCATACTCCTGATATACATAAGCTCCAGTGTTATAATCACCCTCCGTTTCAGCTATACGTACATATTCCTCCCAATCCCGGATATCAACAACGCTTACATTATGACCTTCACGAGAGAAGACCGGTTTTTTACAAAACAAACCCGACCGAGGGCGCGACAAATAACAAGGAAGCACATAAGGAGAATCCGGAAACAACTCGTACAATGTGGCAAGGATCGCCTTATTGGACATCACCAATTTCCATATCGGCTCCAACCATTCCATTTCCGCTAGACATCCGTCAGGACTTTCGTCCACCATCCACTCCCACGGATAAAGTTTAAAGCACCGGTTCACTAGTTCACCTGCCGGATCAAAAAATCGTCCATTTTGCAAATCCAGCGCCTGCATATCCAATACTCGGGTAGAAAACCCAGCCTCCATCGCCGTACTTGCCAGATATTGCAACGTTCCTGTATCTTCATTATTCTCTAATGCACCAGCAAAATGAATCTCTCCTTTTTTGGGGAAAATATCTTTCCATGACTGCACCAATCCTTCATGAATACCATTAAACTGGTCGCATTCCGGAAAAACATCCTCTTTCCATTGCCATTGGATAACAGATGCTTCAAGCAAAGAAGTCGGTGTATCAGCATTGAACTCCAATATTTTCGGAGTACCATCCTTGGCTAATATAAAATCAAAACGACCATACAGACTTAACTCATCCGCATCCCAAGAAGCACGGATACGCTCACCAATCTCCTTCGGAATATTCAATGCACGCTCCATAAATTCCGGGTTATCTTCAATAATGAATTGAGCAGCCTCACAATACAGACGGTACGCCTCATTGGTTGCTTCCTCCAAACAGGCTGTTTCTTCAGCCGTAAAACGATAATACGCTTCCTCGCGCCAATAATCACCATGAAAATCAAAGCCCAGCGCTTCTATTTTCTCACGGTAGTCTGAACGTGGCGTAACAGGTATTCTTTTCATATCCGCTTCCTATTAACTATGAACACCGGATGAACGGCGTGTTTTCCCAAAAACACTTCCGCTCGATTTTGATTTTGTAGACGATTTTGCCCCCACATTCACTTTTGAAGGAGCATCCACTTTCATTCCGTTAGCATCTGTCCACGAATCAGATTTAGGATAATAATAATGTGTGGTAGAAAGTCCGTTGGCCATAGACGCATTAATGCCCAACGCATTAGCATAGCGTTATAAATCCAACTGTTTCCCTGATGATCACGGTACTCTTCTTGATCTTTAGGATTCTCAGGCAATTCCGTTTTTTGCGTACATCCGGCAAGTGCCATCAAACAAAATGCGGCTGCAAGAAATTGTTTTTTATTCATAATTCTATCTATTCGTCTTGTTTTATTAGCGCAAAAGTAAATAAAAAACGCCTATTTCATACAGATACACACAGATTATTTAAAACTTTTCCATCGCATGAATCACTTTTTCGGGGAAAGTATCCCATTGATTTACAGGTTTATCAAAAATAAATCTATAAATCCACTAGGATTATTACAAATAGGTTGCTATCTTTGCTTAGCAATTAGTCATAAGGTATGAAGTTAATTCTAATAACGCCCCCCACTTATTTTGTGGAGGAAGATAAAATAATTACAGCTCTTTTCGAGGAGGGACTAGACACACTCCATCTGCGAAAGCCCGGTACAGCACCCATGTTTGCAGAACGTCTGCTAACCCTTATCCCCGAACAATATCACAAACGCATCGTGGTTCACGGACATTTTTATCTGAAAAAGGAATACAAACTGAAAGGAATTCACCTGAACGGTCGTAATCCGAACCTGCCGGAAGGATACAAAGGACATGTCAGTTGTTCTTGCCATTCGCTAGACGAAGTTAAAGAGCGCAAATCCAGTTGCGATTATGTATTTCTGAGTCCGGTATTCAATAGCATATCCAAACTAAATTATAACTCGGCATACACCGCCGAAGAACTCCGTACCGCCGCCAAAGCAGGCATTATTGACAAAAAAGTCATAGCTTTGGGAGGCATTGACGAAGAAAACTTGCTGGAGGTAAAGGACTTTGGTTTCGGAGGAGCCGCCATATTGGGCGCCCTTTGGAATAAATTCGATGCGTGTACCGATCGCGATTATCGGTGCGTGATAGAACATTTCCGGAAATTAAGAGATTTAGCAGACTGATTTATCAAAATAATTTAGAATAGAAGCCTAAAAAACGAAGAATATGCTTCAAACCAAGCATATTACAATAATGAGAAGTTATTTTTAAATTTCTATTTTTAATTTCTAATTATAATACGTACCTTTGCACGCAAATTAACAAATAGGTAATATCTATTACAAAAATGAGCAAAACATCACCTTTTAGGGTATTCTCAGGAACAAATTCGAGATACCTTGCAGAAAAGATTTGCAACAGCCTCGGTTGCAAATTAGGAAACATGAACATCATGCATTTTGCTGATGGTGAGTTCGCTGTTTCTTATGAAGAATCAATTAGAGGCGCACATGTTTTTCTAGTTCAATCTACCTTTCCTAACTCTGACAACTTAATGGAACTGCTGCTAATGATTGATGCAGCTAAAAGAGCCTCTGCAAAAAGCATTGTAGCCGTTATTCCCTACTTTGGATGGGCACGTCAGGACAGAAAAGACAAACCTCGTGTTTCTATCGGTGCTAAACTGGTAGCCGATCTTCTGAGCGTAGCAGGCATCGACCGTTTAATCACAATGGATTTGCATGCCGATCAGATTCAAGGATTCTTTGATGTACCGGTAGACCACCTCTACGCTTCTGGCGTATTCCTGCCTTACATTGAATCATTGCAACTGGAAGACTTGGTAATCGCAACTCCGGACGTGGGTGGTTCAAAACGCGCCAGCACTTATTCCAAATATTTGGGTGTACCCTTGGTACTCTGCAACAAGACGCGCCTGAAAGCCAATGAAGTGGCCACCATGCAAATTATCGGTGATGTAAAAAATAAAAATGTCATCTTAATTGACGATATGGTAGATACAGCAGGTACTATTACCAAAGCTGCCGATATTATGAAAGAAGCGGGAGCTATTTCCGTCCGCGCTATCGCTTCTCACTGTGTAATGTCAGGTCCTGCATCCGAACGCGTTCAGAACTCCGGCTTGGAAGAAATGGTATTTACCGATAGTATTCCTTATGCTAACCGTTGCTCTAAAGTGAAGCAACTGACCATTGCTGATATGTTTGCTGAAACAATCCGCCGCGTGATGAATAATGAGTCTATCTCTTCACAATACATCATTTAATCTTTATATGATTATAGAAATAAAAGTCCGGACTTTCCCAAGTTCGGACTTTTATTTTAATTCTACCTAAAGATTGGATTCCCTAAATCGTTTTATCAGCAAGACTAAATGTTTTCCTTTAGATTAAGTCATTTCTTTCTCCGGTGATTCCTGCGACGACGTTGCACCTTTTCATGCTGATAACGCTGAAGCTTTCTATACACGGTGAATACTACCATAATCCCGGCAGATACCAGAATCACAATAACCACGCCTACCCCCAAATTATCCCCCTTTACACGCGACCACATTTCCAAGACCAATTCGGTCTTGTCACCGGAATCACGAATCATGGCACAACGCTCCACCACTGTACGGTCAGGATACTGTACCTTATCTATTTGTATACTATCGGCAGCAGGACCGAAAAAATAGCTTAAATCTGCAAAGTAAGATAAAGTAGTATCTATTTTTGCCTCCAAAATCTCGGGAGTAGCAACGGCACTCACATAACCACAGGCGTCCATATTACGTAAAGCCACATCGGGACGGCATAAATAATTAATAAAATAACTGGCAGCCTTTTTATTTCTAGCATACTTAGGGATCACCCATCCGTCATACCACACATTACTTCCTTCCACCGGCACCTCATAGTCCAGATGGATGCCCACTCCTTCAGCCTCTTCTATCGCCCATACCGCATCCCCGCTCCAGGTCATGTTCAGCCATGCTTTACCTTTAGTCATCATTTCCTTGCCAAAATCAGCTTCCCAACCTGCTATCAAGGGTTTCATGGCTTTCAGATACTTCTCAACTGTATCGATGGATGCTTGCGAATAGTTGTTCATCAACTCCTCTACCGTAACCTTGCCTTTTTTCAAATCCTCGGCATTGGCATAAATCAATGCGGTACCATATGCATCACGATAACTTTCCTTCATCAGGATCTTGTTCTCATATTTCAGATTCCAAAGACTGGCCCAAGTCCTGGCATCTTCCGCTAGAACATGATCGGTATTAAAAAGGATACCTGCTGTTCCCCACATATAACCGATGGCATAATCTGAAGCACGATGCCCCGACCAGCTCAATTTATCCAATTGTTCACGGATATAAGGAGATTCATTATGCAGATAATTGGGGGTCTTTCCAAAAACGGTATCAATGGGAAGCAATAAACCTTTCCTCAGCATGCGCTCTATGATATACTCCGAAGGACAAACTACATCAAAATCTTCATGCCCGCGTTCTATCTTGGTCAACATGATTTCATTGATGTCAAAAGTCTGATAGACAATCCGAATATCTTCCCCCGTCTGTTCTTTGTACCACCGGGGAAATTCCGCCAACATATCCTCATCAATGTAATCGGCCCAATTATATATTTTCAGCACACTCTCACGAGGCTCTGTGTTATAGCATCCGGTTAAAGAGAATAACGCGCACACACACACCATCAGCCATCTATTTATTTTCCTCATTTTTTATACCTCCTTTTTCTTGCCTGCACGGCGATTGATGATAACCAGCAATACCAGCACCAATACGAATATAATGGTAGAAAGCGGACGAAGTTCAGGGGTCAACCCTCCTTTCCGTGCATCCGCATAAATATAGGTGGAAAGAGTTTCAAGCCCTTCATTACCAATAGTAAATACAGTCACGGCAAAATCGTCAATGGACAAAGTCACCGCCAACATAAAACCTGAAATCATTCCCGGAAGAATCTCAGGAACAATCACCTTGCGGAGTGCCTGCATAGGAGTAGCCCCCAAGTCAAGCGCCGCCTCATAAATATTCGGATTCATCTGTTTCAAACGCGGCAACACACTTAACACCACATATGGAGTACAGAATGTGATATGTGCAAGCACTACAGTGGTATATCCTTGTGGAATACCCAAAGATACGAACAGCAAGAATAGAGATATACCAATAATAATATCTCCATTCAAAATAGGAATGTTATTGACAAAACTGATTGCTTTACGGGCACGGGGACGAAGATTGAATATGCCGATTGCCGTAATACTGCCCAGCAAGGTGGATACGGTAGCTGCAATAAAGGCAATGCTCAAGGTATTGACCAAGGCATTTGTCAATGAATGATGTGTACCCGCAACAAATAGGGATGAATAGAGTTTGGTGGAAAACCCGGTCCAGTTGCCCAGCACCTTTGCTTCGGTAAACGAATAGATCATAATGATAAAAATAGGCGCATAAAGCAATAGCAGAAGCAGCCACAAATACCCCTGACACAAAATTTTCTTTACCATAGTCCGCCTCCTTCGTTATGATCCTTATCATCTGAAGCGAGCAAGGTTGTCGCACCAATAAGGAACAACATGATCAACGACAAGGCCGCCCCATAATTCCACATACTATTATTAATATTTTCCTGGATAGTAGTGCCAAATAATTTAATATTATTCATTGTCAATAATTCGGCAATAGCAAATGTGGAGATAGTAGGCATAAATACCATTAATATACCACTCACAATACCTGGCATAGACAGGGGCAACACAGCCTTGAAAAACACTTGCATGGGATTGGCGCCCAAATCTTGCGCCGCTTCCACATAACTTTTATCCAATTTCTGCAAAGTGTTGTAAATAGGATAAATCATAAAAGGCAAAAAATTATATACCATACCGAATATCAAAGCCCCCTCTCCTAAAGATACGTTCATAAAATCGAACAAGGCCACCGTAGCCAGTGTACGTATTAAAATATTCACCCACATGGGCAAAATAAACAATACCACCACTGTCGATGCATATTTCATCCGCGTCTGTGTCAGAATATAGGCAGCAGGATATCCCAATAAGATACATACCACTGTTGTGATGATGGCCACGCCAATAGAATAAACAAATGTGTTGATTGCCTCGGGATGGGCGAAAAATTTGGCAAAATTTCCCAATGTGAAATGCCCCGCATCATCCATAAATGCATAAACCACTATTAAAAGTAGCGGAAGAATAACAAATACCGCCGAAAATATCACGTAAGGAATAGTCCAACTTTTACGTGAAGACAAGAAAAATCGTATCGTTCTGAGCACCTCTTTTCTTTATTATGATTCTACAATCTGAGTTATTTTTATACTTTCGGGAAAGATGCTGATACCTACATGATCACCATTGTCCCATACATCATTGGTATCAACAAAAATATCCTCACCCCAGTCCGATGACACAGTGAGGTGATAATGATCTCCCTTATATAGGATAAAACGTACATCTCCGGTTAAAGTTCCATCCTCTTCATTATCCTGCAAAATGATATCCTTGAAATCTACCTGCACTTTTACTTTAGTTCCCGGCTCAATGTCAACCACTGGCAGACACTCAAACGTACATCCCAGAAATTCCACATGTGTTCCATCTGTCAGTTCTCCTTCAAACGTATTGCATACACGTTCTTTTTTCATAATATGGATATCAAAAGGTTTTATCAACAAACCTACCTGCTCACCCACAGCAAAATGATGATAGTCCTGTACAATAAATTCATAACCATTGGCCTCAACCACCATTTCATAATGCACACCTTTAAAGATGGATGAGGTTACGATACCTGAAATCTGTGAAGCATCCGAATCCGGAAAAATATACCAATCTTCAGGACGTACCACAACATCTACCGGCATATTTTCACCGAAACCTTCATCTACACATTCAAATTCCACTCCTGCAAAACGCACAAGCTTGTCCTGTATCATAGTTCCGTTCAGAATATTGCTCTCACCTATAAAATCAGCTACAAACGAATTGATGGGTTCGTTATAAATATCCACCGGTGTTCCGATCTGCTGTATTTTTCCTTCACTCATTACAACAATCGTGTCGCTCAGTGTTAAAGCTTCCTCTTGGTCATGCGTCACATAAATAAAAGTGATGCCCAATGTCTTATGCATCTCTTTTAATTCCATCTGCATATCTTTACGCATCTTCAAGTCCAAAGCAGCCAAAGGCTCATCCAGCAACAACACCTCCGGCTCATTGACAATAGCACGGGCTATGGCTACACGCTGTTGCTGCCCGCCCGACAAGGAATTCACATCCCGATACTCATAGTCCGTCATCCCTACCATACGAAGAGCAGCCTTTACTTTCTTCTCGATAGTCTGCTTAGAGATCTTTTTCAATTTCAATCCGAAGGCAATATTATCGAACACATTCAAATGAGGGAACAAAGCATACTTCTGGAACACAGTATTTACCGGACGCTTATGCGGAGGTGTCTGCGTGATCTCTTTTCCAGCTATCTTTATCTCGCCTTCCGAAGCAGTCTGAAAACCGGCAATCAAACGTAAAAGAGTTGTCTTTCCGCAACCGGAGGGCCCCAACACAGTTACAAACTCACCTTTTTTTACATATAAATTAATGTTATCCAAGACCATTTTATCACCAAAAAACTTGGAAACACCTTTTACCTCAATTATATAATTAGATTGTTGCATACTCATTTTGTAATTGAGTTGCAAAATTACGGTATTTTCAAGAATGGAGGATATAAATAAAGTAATATTTATTCATCCGACTAATAATTTTCCATTGTGCGTACTATTTCTCTTCTCCCAGCAAAGTGAATGATAGGCTTTTGAGAAATTGTAAACAAAAAAATGAGACCTTCTCCCTGCTCGGATTCAACATCTACCCGATCTCCACCTCCGGATTATTTTTATTCCGTAATTGAAATAATTCCTCCAAATCGTACATCATTGCATTAATATTCACATCACTCTACACAAACTTCAATGTGCCCGATTCGATTTTCGAAAGATCCAGAATATTACCGATCAACTGTAACAGTAAGGCAGCCCCCTGTACAAATTATAACCAAAGGAATTGAATGAGTGCCCATAAAATTCAAAAAAAGCAAAGCAAAACTATAGATTCCTTATTTCATTCTGAAAATAAAAACCTTTTTTCCGCAAACATATTAATTAAGTAGTTATCTTTGCGTTCAAATTATAATCATATTAAAATGAAAAAATTAGTTTATTTATTGGCTGCAGGAAGTATGGCTTTCGTTGCATGTCAGAATTCGCCTTCCTATAAGGTTACAGGTTCAGTAGAAGACATCACTGATGGCGACACGATCTATTTACAGGAATACGCAGGAGGAAACCTTGTAAAACTTGATTCTGCTATTGTCAAAAGCGGAACTTTCGTATTCACCGGAAAACAAGATACGGCTGTAAACCGCTACATCACTTATATGAAAGGAGACAAGCGTTACTTTACTGATCTTTTTCTTGAAAATGGAAATATTAATGTAACCTTAGGTAAGGAAAGCAAAGTTTCAGGTACTCCTAATAACGACGCTTACCAAAAATTCAAAGATGGCTTCATGGCTTTAAGCAAGGAAATGAATGAAATGTACCAAAAGGCTCAAAGCGACACTAGCTTGACAGAAGAACAGGTAGAAGCTATCATGGCTGAGATTGAAAAGAAAGACAGTGTAGGCATGGATATGTTTATCAAACAATTGAAGCCAATATCACCAATCCGGTCGGTGTATATCTTCTCCCTTCCTATGCAGGCGCATTCGAACTCGACAAACAAAAAGCGTTGGTAGAAAAAATTCCCGCTGCATTAGTTAATGAACGTATCAACAAGTTGAAAGCCCACATTGAAACTTCAGAGAAAACGGCTGTAGGTCAGAAATACATTGATTTCTCTATGCAGACCCCTGAAGGTAAAACTGTAAGCCTGTCTGATTTCGTCAGCAAAAATAAATATACTTTGATTGACTTTTGGGCTAGCTGGTGCGGACCTTGCCGTAAAGAAATGCCCAATGTTGTAGAAGCATACAAGGCTTTCAAAGATAAAGGCTTCGGAATTGTAGGTATTTCTTTAGACGAGAATGCAGACAAGTGGAAAGAGGCTATCACTGCCTTGAATATTACATGGCCGCAAATGTCTGACCTGCAAGGTTGGAACAATGCAGGTGCAAAACTTTATGGTGTCAATTCAATTCCTGCTACCGTATTGGTTGATCAGGAAGGTACCATTGTTGCACGTAATCTCCGTGGAGATGCCATCAAGTCCAAACTGAACGAACTATTGAAATAAAATAACTGCAAAATAGTTTACAAAGTAAAATACCGATGTCTAGAAAGGCATCGGTATTTTTTATACTCGTCCTATCCTTCCCAATAATGCGCACTTTCCATAACAATCTTAACTGGAATGATAATATCAATGAAACTTTGGGCGAACATACTAATAAAAAAGAACTGCTTCCTCTCTTTTCCAAGGAAACAGTTCTTTAAATAGAAATATTATCTTAATTCAATGATTAGTTAAACCAACGAACATAGCAGAAGTCCTGACGATGAGGCAAATCAACATTCTTCGGGAACATACGGTATGCCACCTTGAAGCTGCCTGAGTTAGACAAACTGTGTTTAACCTGGAATGTATACAAGTTACCTTCTTTCTTAATTACTTCCATTGGTTCTACAGAATAGATATGCTCTTTACCTTCCGCATTCGTGAAAGTGGTAACCAGTTCAATACCTACTGCATCATCCAATCCCTTTTCATCTATAACATAAGTAATGATATATTCTTTTCCGCTTTCAATATTACCGCTAGCCAGCTCTTCCGTCTTTTCACATGAAACGATTTCAATGGAATCCCAAAGTTCTGCAACTCTTTCTTTCCAAGCAGCCAGTTCCTTAGCCTTTGCATAATCATTGGCTACCAATTCTTTAAAACGTTTTGCTTCTTTAGTATAGAACTTAGCATAATAATCGTCTAACTGACGTTTCATTGTATAATGAGGAGCCACCTGAGCAATAGAATTCTTGATAGTCTTCACCCAACCCTCAGAATATCCCTTACGGTTACGTGCATAATACAATGGAAGAATCTCATTTTCCAAAATACTATAAATAGTTGCGGCATCCAATTGATCTTGATGATCTTGATTCTGATAAGTACGTTTTTCAGTTAACGCCCATCCTGCTCCTTCACGGTAACCTTCCAGCCACCAACCGTCAAGCACAGAGAAGTTAACAACACCATTCATCAAAGCCTTCTCGCCTGATGTTCCAGAAGCTTCCAAAGGACGGGTAGGAGTATTCATCCAAATATCAACACCTGAGACCAGACGCCGTGCCAACTGCATATCATAATTTTCCAGGAAGATGATTTTGCCCAAGAATTCCGGACGACGGGAAATTTCCACAATCTTCTTGATCAACCCCTGACCTGCACCATCGTGTGGATGAGCCTTACCTGCAAATAAGAACTGTACCGGATAATCAGGATTGTTCACAATCTTAGACAAACGTTCCAAATCAGTAAACAGCAGATGCGCACGTTTGTAAGTAGCAAAACGACGGGCAAAACCAATCAACAAGGCATTCGGATTAATCTTTTCCATCAGAGAAACGATACGTGAAGGATCACCTTGGTTCTTCAACCAGCTTTCACTGAACTGCTTACGAATATGGTCAACCAATTTGTACTTCAAAGCCATACGGGTTTCCCAAATTTCTTCATCGGCTACATTATAAATAGCTTCCCAAATTTTCTCATTAGACTGATCTTCCAGGAAATTAGGAGCAAAATGCTTAGCATATAGCTTCTTCCATTCAGTAGCACTCCACGTTGGGAAATGAACACCATTAGTTACATAACCCACATGACTTTCTTCAGGGAAATAGCCTTTCCAAATTCCAGAGAACATCTCCTGAGAAACCTTGCCATGCAACCAGCTCACACCGTTTACTTCCTGACAAGTGTTACAAGCAAATGTAGACATACAAAAACGTTCGCCTGCATCACCCGGATTAATACGACCCAAGTCCATCAAATCCTGCCAAGAAATCCCCATACGCTGTGGATAACCACCCATATATTTTCCAAACAAGCCTTCATCAAAATAGTCATGCCCCGCAGGAACCGGAGTATGAACCGTATATAAAGAAGAAGAACGAACTACTTCCAAAGCCTGGTCAAATGTCAGCCCGCTTTCTACATAATCACACAAACGCTGCACATTACACAAAGCAGCATGTCCTTCATTACAATGATAGACATCTTTCTTAATGCCCAATTTCTTCAGCAGCAACACACCACCGATACCTAACAAGATTTCTTGTTTCAAACGGTTCTCCCAATCTCCACCATACAACTGATAAGTGATAGGACGATCAAATTCGCTGTTCATTTCATTATCCGTATCTAGCAGATACAAAGGAACACGTCCTACATTTACCTTCCATACGTATGCATGAACGAAATAGTTCAAATAAGGAACATCAACTACCATCGGCTGTCCGTTTTCATCCATTACACGTTCAATAGGCAGGCTACCGAAATTCTGTGATTCATAGTTAGCAATCTGCTGACCATCCATTGAAAGGCTTTGGCTAAAATACCCATAACGATACAAGAAGCCAACACCACACATATCTACATTACTGTCTGATGCTTCTTTCAAGTAGTCACCGGCCAAAATACCCAGCCCACCGGAATAGATTTTCAAAACATGTGTCAAACCATACTCCATACAGAAATAAGCAACAGAAGGACGTTTGCTATCCGGCTTAGCATCTACATAGCTTTGAATTTAGCATATACATCATTCATGCGCTTTACAATCACCTTATCCTGAGTTAATGCCTCCAGCTTTTCATAGCTCAAACGTTCCAATAAAGCAACGGGATTCTGCCCCACTTCTTTCCAAGTTGCAGGATCTAAATCTCTAAACAGGTCTGTTGCTTCGTAATTCCATGCCCACCAGATGTTACGAGCCATTTCCTCCAACTTCTTCAGTTCTTCGGGAATGTGTGATTTTACTGTAACTTCCTTCCAATTAGGAGTATTCGCATTACTTACTTTGATTTTCATGTCTCTCAAATTATTTATTAATAATTAATTAGCTATTCATAACAAGCCTTTTCTGTGCATTATGCAATGCCACATCATAAGCTTCATAATAATATTTGATAAAATGCTTCCACAATGCCTTTTCAGCAATGTCCGCCGCATTTTTACGCACTGTCTTGATTGTATTTTCCGGCAATCCCGAAAATTCCGATATAGTGTCCTTTATAACATCCGCCACTTCAGAATAGTTGTAATCCGAGCGATGGATAACTTTCACACCATCTTTCAACTCACTGTATCTACCTTCAACGAGTTTACCCACAAACCAAATCCAGCCAGATCAGTTGTTATAGTAGGTACATGGAATGCTACACTTTCCAAAGGTGTATACCCCCAAGGTTCATAATAGGAAGGATAAACACTCAAGTCATTCCCCAACACCAAATCATAATATTCCAAATTCAAGATACCATCCTTTCCATCCAGATAACAAGGTACAAATATTACTTTTACCTTAGATTCCGCCGAATTGGACATTCCCAAATACTTCATCATATCAAGTACCTGATCATGACTCATATTATGCAACCAATGTGTGATAAACGGACACTCCAACGGAGTTGTGAAATTCTCTTTGCTTTTCAAACGTTCCACCAAATCCTCACGAGGATCCCCTACCCAACCTGGTACATTAATAAATGCCAGCACCTCTTTTTTCAAATTTTTATCACGGGTCAATCGGTTCAAGGACTCCAAATAGACATTGATACCTTTATTTTTAAACTCATAACGACCGCTTGTACCCACAATAAGAGTATCATCGCTCATCGTCAAGCCAAGCAATTTATTAGCCAAATTCAACATCGCAGCACGAGCTTTCTTACGCTTGGCGGCAAATGTACGACCTTGCGGAACAAAGTCATCCTCAAACCCATTCATCAACACCACATCTGCCGGCTTGTCCAACAACTCCTTGCATTCGTTGTTGGTAATCTCACTGACCGTAGTAAAACAATCCACATGATGCGCAGTCTGCTTCTCAATAGAATGCTTTGCCTCCATATTGAGTTCACGCGCCATTTGGTCGCCATTATAAGCAAATAAGTAATCGTAAAGGGGTTTATTGTTTCCGGCGATAGACCGGCCTATAGAAGTAGCGTGAGTAGTAAAAATGGTAGCTATTTCGGGTACCGCTTTCTGCAAATAAAGGGCCCCCATACCTGTCATCCATTCATGTGCCTGATAAATGACCTTATCATTTTCGGTCAGATTGAAACGATAAAAGCTTTCAACCACTTTTCCGGCTGCATAAGAAAACATAGACGCTTCGTCGTAATCTCCATAAGCATGAAGTGAATCAACTTTAAAATCCTCCCACATCCGGCCATATATTTCATTTCTTTTAGAGAAAAAAGGATAAAAATCCACCAATATGACAATAGGCTCTCCCGGAATATTCCAGCGTCCCACACGAACTTTCAATCCGTCTTTCTTCAAAGCATGTTCACGCCATGCCGCACAAAGATTTTCATTTTCACTGAACAAAGGATTTTCCTTTCCTGCCCAAAAATCGGGTCCTATGAAAAAGACTTTGTCTTTGAATGCTTCCTGCAGTGTTTTGGCCCTGGTGGACAACACCGTATAAATTCCCCCTACTTTATTACATACCTCCCAACTTGCTTCGAATATATAATCAGGGGCTAACAATTCTTTTGCCATCTATTAACTAATCTTAATTCGAGCGCAAAGTTACATATTTTCAATGAGATAATAAAGTTTTTTTGCAACTTTATGTTATTCAGATAGTTTCTGAATTAGCATTCAATTATTTTACTCTAACAATCTTCACAAAAAATACTGATATCGGCTACAATAATAAATATTTTTAAGGTTCTGTCTTACATTAGAATAAGAAAAGCGGCTATTTCCATAAAAACAGGAAATAGCCGCCCATATAAAAAAAACTAATCTGATTACGCAGCCAATGCAGATCCCATCAAGAAGGTTGCAGCCAAAGCAACAATAGCATACAATTCAGGAAAAACGGCCAAAATCAATGTATTACCAAATACATTATGTCCTTGGCCAATGGCAGCAATACCATTAGCACAAACCTGCCCCTGACGGATAGCGGAGAAAAGAGCTACAAGTCCCAAAGCAATACCGGAACCCAACACGGCAGCAGCTTGAATACCTGTAATAGCCGGAGTCAGAACACCGAAAATACTCTGGAACATGAAATAACCGGCAAAACCATACAGTCCCTGTGTACCGGGAAGTGCAGTCAACACCAAGAAGTTACCGAATGCACTATCATTCTTCTTCAATGCACCGATAGATGCATTACCTGCGATAGTTACACCATACGCACTACCGATACCTGATAAACCAACCATAATTGCAATACCTACATAAGCAATCAATAAATTCATTTCCATAATTCTTATTCTATTTTTTATTGTTTAATTCTTAAAATATT
>ENA-OQAZ01000300-OQAZ01000300.1-human-gut-metagenome-genome-assembly--contig:-NODE-300-length-28135-cov-1.819373_pt1 | contig 28135 bp, 38 predicted proteins | sample MGYA00242737_ERZ504531 | MGnify/ENA primary metagenome ERZ504531 (study PRJEB26092, sample SAMD00036244) | human gut metagenome | host: Homo sapiens | study: EMG produced TPA metagenomics assembly of... | reverse complement strand
CCTGCCATAATGAGTGCTGTTTTCTTCATACTAATCTCCATTCCGCAGGCATTTTAATGCCGGAGGAATCGCGAGCCAAATCTTATTTGGCTCTGCGATAAAAAGCGACTTTGTGACGCCTGCGGCACAAAGTGCTGTGTGACAAAGCTTTGATTTAAGGTTTTGTCACACTGATCTCCATTTCTGCCGCTCCTGCGGCATTCTCAATTTGATGTCAATTATACCGTTTTCTGTTTTTCCTGTCAACAAGCGTGTATTTCTTATTTATATACAAACCATTCCTGCACTTTGTCCGTATATCATTATGTACATTTGTTTACAAAGTTACACATAAAAAGCAGCAGCCATGATACAAATTCATGTGTATCATGCTGCCTCTCCTCCGCTTATGGATTGTTATATCAGAAGTTCGCGTAAATAAATGCTGAACCATCACCTGTATAGGCAAAAATAAAAATAATGACAATAAACGCATACCATATTGCCCAGCGGACAATGAGCGGCTTTGCCGCAATTGCCTCCCGGACTGCACCCCGCGTTCTTTAAGCAGACTGACAATAAAAATGATGATACAGCCTGCCAGCACAATCAGGAAATCTCTCCTGCCCATGCCAAGTTCTAAAAATGCCGTACCGGTAAACTGGCTCATGCTCATTTTTGTAAAGGTTTCCTTCATCATGACCAGTGCCGCACTAAATGACACCGCCATATCAAAATACCAGCCGATATTGACAAGGATAAAGGTTCTTATAATCTGAACCACCGTCCATGCCTTCGATTCTTTGTGAATCTTTGTCTTTTCAAAGCCCTTTGCATACAGTGGCTCTAACAGACTGCTTACGGCAATAATAATACCATTATACATACCGTATGCGATATATTTCCATGCTGCGCCATGCCATATACCGACAACGAAGAAAATCAAAAGGTCGGCAAGACAGATTGGCATTGCCTTTCCCACGGTATTGCCAGATGCTTTTTACTCCACTTACCGAAGCGGTTCATCTGCTTTGAAAGAGAAAATGGATAGAAAATGTAATCCTTCATCCATGTCCCCAGTGTAATGTGCCATCTTCTCCAGAATTCTCCAATCGATTTTGAAAAGAACGGCTGACGGAAGTTTTCGTCCATGCGGATTCCAAAAATCTCTGCCGTACCGATTACAATATCAATACCGCCGGAAAAATCCGCATACAGCTGTACACAGTACAGTAAGACTGCCACTAAATTATACCAGCCGCCATATTCCGTATAATTGCCGAATACCGTTGTAACAAATCCTGCCACACGGTCTGCCAGTACCATTTTCTTAAAACAGCCCCAAAGAATCCGCTGCAAGCCAAACTCGGCTGCCTTTAACGAAAAAGAACGCCCTTCATAAAGCTGGTGCGCCAGCCGGTCAAAACGGCCGATCGGACCCTGTAACAGCTGTGGGAAAAAAGATACAAACAGCGCATATTTAAAAATATTCTTTTCGGCACTGTATTTCCCCTGATAAACGTCAATAATATAACTGATGGACTGGAATGTATAAAATGAAATTCCCAGCGGTAAAATGATGTTGACCGGTTCAAAATACTGTCCGTGTCCGACCGCCAGCACCAGTGCATCAATATTTTCAATCACGAAATTTAAATATTTTACAACGCCAAGCAGTCCGAAGCACAGCAGAAGCATTGCCACTACGACACGGCGTTTGTTTTTCTTGACCTTTTCTTTATAGGCTTTTTTTGCCGCACGGTCCAATGTTTCCTTATTGGCTGCCAGATAGGCCTTACTGCTTTCATTCATGCGGGTCAACAGGATGCCGCCCGTATACGTGACGACCGTTGTAAATATCAAAAAGACCGATGTCTTAATACTGAATGTAAAGTAATATAAATAACTTAATACGAGCAGCCATACCCACTGCAGCTTCTTTGGAAGCAGATAGTAAATCAGCACACCCATTGCAAGAAACAGAAAAAAATGAAGTGTTGTAAATGACATTTTTAATATCCCTCCCATTCAAGTCCCGTAGCTTTTGTGTAATCGCTTTTCATCGTCTGATACATTTCATCAAAGGATGCATAAAAATAATCCGATTCCTGAATTTCACCGTCTTGTGCATCTTTTAACAATTTAGCAAACGCCTGTGAATATGTATTGGCAAGCGCACCGCCCATATGCCTTCAAGATCACCGTAGTGAATATCATCTCTCGGGACAAAACTCATCAGTGCCTTGTTAAAGTCATAATACTTCAGCCCCAATTCATCAAAAGCTTTTTGCAGCGTATCATGTACTTTACCCATGCCGAGTTTCTGCATCGCTGCCGGCGCAATCGGTGACGTCACGCAGATGAGTTCAATTCCGTTTTCCTTACAGTAATCGTTAATCCAGCCAAACTGCTCAGATACATTTACGTCGACACCGGCGTTATCACGGCCGACCCACAAATCAATATAATCGGCACCACCCGGTTTACCGCCAAAAGTGTCACGGTAAAAGAAGCCCTTGCCGATATACGGACCGTCTGCGCCTTCAACTTTGCCGTCAACCCCTGCTGCTTCAATAGAATATTCACGGTAAGCTTCTGTCATTTTCGTACTGACGTTCTGCTTTACGGAAGACCATGTGCAGTCCCAGCTCAACCGTCTTACCAGAACATTTCTTAAATCAATCGTATCCCAGTTATTCCAGCAGATATTCCGTCTTTACCTTTTAAATTCGTAATATTCTGACAGATAAACGGTTCCGTAAAATAGCCCTGCGGCTGTTCATCCATCCAGTACTGGTAATCCACATCCATAATTACCGTCTTCACATCATTGCTTTCACACGCATCTTTTAACAGATAGTACGCATCTTTTACCGTTTCCCCTGGAATTGCAAGATTGAGTGTATTGGTTCCCAGTTCTTCATCCAGATATTCCGGATTAATTGCACTTCGTGCATGCGATGCACCCAGTATAATCGTATCATACTGCGTATCTTTTCGGTTCACTTCATGCAGGATAAACCTTACATAACCAGACGGTGCAAAGCAAAAGTCACAAATCCCAAGAATGACCGCCAGTCCCACTAAAAATCCCGCACACCTGATCCATGGCATACTCTTTTTCATTTTCGTTTTAATTCTCCTTTAATAATGACAGCAGCTGTTCTGCTGATTTCTCCCAGCTGTAACGTGCAAGCACCGGTTCTTTTTCCGATACCGGCTGTGCCAGCAGCTTTTCTATGTCAACCCTCGGATTATCCGGCTCTATATAATGCGCCGCCGTACCGAATATTTCCGGCAGGCTTGCCGCATGGGATACAATGACCGGTGTTCCCACGCTCATCGCCTCTAACGGCGGGATTCCAAAGCCCTCATAAAAAGATGGGAAAATAAAAGCTTTTGCTTCCTGCATCAGCGCTTTAATCTCACAATCCGAAACATCTGCAACATATGTCACATTCGGATACTGCGAAAAATCCACGGCGCTGTCCAGTTTCCTGCCCGCCGCCGCAAACTGCGCCTGCGGGTTATTTTCAGCCGCCTTTAAAACCCAGTCAAGATTTTTATTACGGTTGACGGAAGTCAGTGTAAAAAATTTTTTTCTTTTAAGCTGCGGATATTGCTCAAAAATGCGCATATCCGGCGTAACGCCGTTAAAATGCTGCCAGCCGTTGCCAATTACCGCAATCTTTTCGTCCGGCACGCCTAACAATACATGAATCCGCTGCTTTGAAAATTCCGATACCGTAACCAGCCTGTCCGCTTTTTTACAGATTCTCTGATAAATCTTTAAAAACCAGTCCCGTTCCTCTTTCGGAAATTCTGTCAGAAACGGATACATTTTTTCAGATTCCGCATAACAGACATCGTGCAGACAGACAATGCCCTTCGGTGCAAGCACCGAAGCTTCATTGCACAGATTGACCGGTATCCTGCCGTGCAGCCGTGCATACGGGCCAAATACCAGCTGTGTCCAAAAGCGTGTCCGTTTTTTGACAATCACACGGATATTTTTATACGCAGGAATTTCCTTTGCATTTGCCGGAACTAAAATGGCAATATCTAATCCTTTACAGATTTTATCCAGACACGCCAACAGCTGATACGCATACCGGTCAATCCCTGTTGTCATTGAATTCAGAAATCTTCCGTCAATCAAATACTTCTTTTTACTTCGCATGCTGCTCCTCTAATTCTTTAAAAAAGCGCTTATATTTTTCCACCATGATATCCCAGGCAAAATTATCACACACATAGTCGTGTCCGTTCTTTGCATGATATCAGCGATATCCGGGTGATTTAAAATATATTTTACAGTTTCCTGAAAATCATAATAATTGCCGAAATACAGTCCTCCGTTGCAGCAGCTTACAAAATTTTTCGTAACCGCACAGCCTTCGTGTACGAGTACCGGACGTCTGCACAGCCAGCTTTCCATGATCACAAAGGAAAAGCTTTCATTTTTAGAAGGCTGGCAAAGCAGTGCCGCTGCACCGTACGCATCATATTTATCCTGTAAATCCACAAAGCCTAAGTCATAGACATCGTTTTTAATTTCCGTCGGGATTTCAAGCTCCCCGCCGCCGATTAACACCAGCTTTAAGTTATCCTGCTCATTCTGTTTGTAGCGCTTAAAATACTGTACCAGTGTGTCGATATTTTTACCCTTATCTTTACGTCCCGCATACAAAATAAACGGGTCGTTAATATTGTATTTTTTACGGAAACGATCCGCATCATAAGTCAGCTTCGTATCCATGCCCAGCCCCATGACTTCCGTCTTCATGCGGCTCGTATCACACAGATGCTCCGTTAAATCCTGCTCCGGCTGTGCGTTAAAAAGCATCCCCGCCACTTCCGAATAAACGGTACGGAAAGTCTTCATATGTGCATAGCTTCATCGTGAAAACACGGAATCAGCACCGCCTGTCCGGGACATGCCTGCACACCCCAGTACGTTGTACCAAACATGTAAGGAATAAAAACAAAGCAGCTATACTGCGCTCTGTTCTCACGGATATAGTCATACAAATCCGGGCTGTTAATCATTTCTTTGTGAAACGTATTTTCTTCTTCCAATGTCAGTCCGCTTTTTTGTATCAGCTTTGCATTGACCGCATCAAATGCCGCCGTATTGCGCTTTCTGATTTTAAAACGGCGGATTGGGATTCCGTTCTTGCTCGTATAACTGCCCGGCTTATAAAAATCCTTATTCCAGTCTGCCGTAAATTTTTCCACAGTCGTTGTCAGGATTTCAATATCCATGCCCGCTGCAAATAAATGATCTGTTATGCCCCGCAATGCCGCCTCAGCACCGCCCGGAATATTATCCCCGTACCAAGGCGCCACAAATGCAATTCTTTTCATACTACCTCTGTTTCTGAGCAACATCAGTGTGATTTTTACACTAATTGCAAACCCTTTCTACAATATCAATAAATCTGTCCGTTATCTTTTCCCATGTATAGTTGGCATCGACATATTTCCTTCCGTTTGCACCCATGCCTGCCGCCGTATCCGGGTGCGTCAGCATGTAGTTTACACACCCTTCAAATTCATAGTAAGACTTATAATACAGTCCGCCGTTACTGCGGACACAGTGACCCTTTAAGACGTCACATCTGCCGTTTACCACAACCGGAACGGAAAGTGTCATCGCCTCCAGTACCACAATGGAAAGACTTTCAAACGGTGACGGCATAATCAGAAACTTCGCCCCGGACATGACATCGAACTTTTCCTGGTCGCTCACAAAGCCAAGGCTTACAATATCGTCACTTTTTGGAATCGGAATAACCGGTTTTCCCATCATGACAAGCTTTAAATCGTTCTGATTTTCCTTTTTATAGCGCAGGAAATAGTCAAATAATTCCTTACAGCCCTTCGCTTCATCAATTCTTCCGGCATAAACCATGTAATTGTCAATACCGTATTTATTTTTACAGAACTGTGAATCAATCGTATCCGGCACTTCCACGCCGCTTCCGCCGTAGCCGTCATTGTTGATAATGCGCTCATTGCGGAATTTGCGTTCCACAAACTTCTTTTCCTCCACGGTCAGATAGAAAAGTGCCTTCGGCATCTGAAACAGTGTATCAAATGTCTTTAAGTAAATCGGCGGCTCATCATGCGCCGTTGAAATTAAGATTGCCTTATCTTTAACAAGCGGCAGTCCCTTAACGGTTGTATAATACAGATAGGTCATAAAAATGAATGCTTCATAATCATCTGCATGGTCTTTGATGTAATCAATCAGTTCCGGTACATGCGGTCCCTGCATTTCAAACCACTGTTCTTCCTGCTCCATGGTATGCTCCGGATTGCCGATGACTTTTCCTGAAAATTTACCGAACCGGTTTAAATCACGCGGCTTGTCCACACCGAAACGTCTGACGGTCACACCGTTAATCACATCCACATCGTTGGTATATTCATTTTTCCATGTTGTATATTCAATCGCTTTGGTTGTCAGCACTTCAATATCGTACTGCTGCTGTAAATGTTCAACAAGCTGTCTGGAAAGCAGCTCCGCGCCGCCGTTTACTTCCAGACCGTAGCGCTGGACAACAAATGCCAGTTTTCTTTTCATGACTTATCCTTTCCGTCCGCCGTTTATAAACGTATCCAGATACGTCTTAAACTGCGCCTCAATTACCTTGTGGTCAAAATCGGCAAGTCTTGCCTGCTGATTTTTGATGATCTGTGTCCGCAGTGCTTCATCGGTCACAACACGGTTAATCACACCTGCCGTTTCTACTGGATTTTTATCCTTTAATAAAAATCGCCCCCGCCGAGCGTACCTGCAATCGCCGAGGAATCGTATGCCACAACCGGCACATCAAAATACATCGCTTCTACAAGCGGCACGCAGAAGCCCTCATGCTCGCTCTGGCATAAAAAGACGTCTGCAATTTTATAATATGCGAGGATTTCATCAAATTTAATATGTCCCGGAAATACCACATCTTCCAGTTCCAGTGCATTAATGTAACTTTTTAAGCGGTGGTAATACCGCTCCATGCCGTTATGTCCGCCCACCAGTATCAGGCGGGATTTCGGGTTATAAAACTTTTTTATAGTCGTAAAATGCACGGATGACATCCTCCTGACGCTTATTCGGTGCAATTCTTCCCGTAAAAATAAGATTGGTATAACCGTCACTGTAGCGGTCAATAACCTGCTGTGACGGTGTCTTTGCGTAATCATCAAACGGTATCAGGATCGGCAGGACATCAATCGGACAGGTGTATCCCATACGGATTAAATCCTGTTTGTTGTATTCTGACACGGCAAGGCAGTAATCCACCTTATCGGCAAGATAAGAGGCACCTTCTAATCCGTTCTGGCACAGCTGCGCCGCCTTGACACTGTATTCTTCAAAAAAACTGCGGCGGCGTAATATTGTGATACACCATAACTTTTCTGCAGTGCATCTGTGCCAGCCGGTAATTTAACTTTGTTCCGTAGATAAGTGATATAAAATGATATCCTTTTCATTCAGCCTCGGCAGCTTTTCCACAAACTTTGCACTGCCCTTTGGCAGGCGCGCATCAATGCTTTCTGCAAAGATTTCGGTTTTATATCCCATTTCCCGAATCACTTTTTCCAACGCAAGGGCATCATTGCTGACTGCGTCCCCAAATGCAAGCGTCGGAAGGAGCTGATAGATTTTCACGGTAAATCCTCCTAATCCTCATTCTTAAACATTTACGCCTGATTCTTTTTTAATTCTTCTTCGAGTTCACGGATACGGCGCTCGCACTTGTAAATCTTCTTCTCAAGTTCCTCAATACGCGCATCATCATCATTGTATCTGCGGACCGTCTGTGCCACAACCCTTGTTGTCAGTTCATTAAAGCGGTTCTGGTCGTCTACAAGCGGTTCTACATAGAAGCATACCATCTTACGGATCACCTTTTTGACAAAGGTAATGAGTTTGCCTACCCTTTACGTGTCGATGAAATGTCACGGTATGCAAGCACGGTTCTGCTCTCATCCATCATAGAAATATCGTCTAAGTAATCCTTCAGGTCAAACGGCACTTCCGTACCGCCTACCAGACAGGCAATATCGCTAAACGGAATTTCATTGTCTTCATATCCCTTTGCACGGATTTCCGCACGGATTTCCTGCATAATATCCTCAATATTAATCTGTTCCTGTTCCATTGTTCTCTCCTCTATCCTTAAATCTCAAGTTCCCATGAATGCGCGATTCTTGCGACACCCACGTCCGTCATATTCGATACCACTTCAAATTTGAGGGCTTCTTTATAGTAATCCACCGGATTGCCTTCTCCGTATTCAATCGTAATATCCAGCCAGTACTGTCCCGGAATGAGATTGAGTTCCGGCATGGTAATGACAAACCTGCCATCCTTATCAATATCAAAATTGTCTACGCGGTCAATACGGGTATTGGTTCCGTAAACCCAGAGTCCGTCACTTCTGAAAATCCCGTAGCCGAATACGGCATCCGTTACTTTCTTTTCTACGTGATAGCTTAAATCCAGCACCATTTTTTCACCGGTACGAAACGTCGTCTGCTCTTTTCCGTCGGCATCTAACATCTTAATCTGTGTAAACTTGGCATCTTCCGAACCGTAACGCTTCATTTTTGCCTTGCGCTTTTTTTCTTCTTCTGCCTGCATATTCTGTAATTCCAGCTTCTGAAGGCGTAACCGTTCTTTTTCCTGCTGGTCGATTCTCTGGGTATTCATATAATCCAGATATTCCAGATGGACTTCCTTTGGTTTTCCTTCCATTGCAATTTTACCTTCGCATATCCAGATTGAACGGTCACAAATCTGCTCAATCTGTCCGAGAGAATGGGATACAATCACAATCGTTGTGCCGCTTGCCTTAATTTCTCTTAATTTATTAAAACACTTTGCCTGGAAATTGGCATCCCCTACGGCAAGGATTTCATCAATCAGCAGAATATCCGCATCAACATTAATCGCAACAGAAAATGCCAGTCGTGTATACATCCCGGAGGATAGGTCCTTACCGGATTATCGATAAATTCCTCCAGCTCAGAAAATGCGATGATTTCCTCTAGACGCTCATCAATTTCTTTCTTTGTCAGTCCGAAAATTGCCGCATTGGTGTAAATGTTTTCCCTGCCGCTCATATCCGGATGGAAACCGGCACCCAGTTCGATTAAGCTTGATACCCGTCCGCACATTTCGATTTCACCGGAGTTCGGATAGATAATCCTTGTAAGCATTTTTAAGGTTGTACTCTTTCCACAACCGTTTTTACCGACAAGTCCGATGGCTTCGCCTTTTTTGACCTCAAAACTGATATGGTCTAAAACCACACGGTTTTCGTAGCGGTTGCGCTTCCAGAACAACAGTTTTTCCTTTAATTCCGTTCCTTTATCATAATACACTTTAAAGGTCTTGGTAACGTCCCTTACCTCGATTGCATTTTCCTCATTTTTCATATTCAAAAACAGCCTTTCTCTATTAGAAATTCTCTGCAAAGCCCTTTTGCAGCTTCTTAAATAACAATTCGCCTACAATAATAAATACAATACCGATAAATAGTGCAAGCAGTAAAGATGACATCTGCGGCACATTGCCGTAGTATAAAATATCACGATAAATTTCTATCACCGGTGTCATCGGATTGAGTCTGAAAATCGGCATTGCCCAGTCCGGAACCATATCGCTTCCGTACATCACCGGTGTCATATACTGTAACGCCATCACTAAAATACCGAGAATATACTGTAAATCACGCAGATACACGGTCAGGGATGCAACAATTAATGCAATGCCAAGACACAGTATGTATTCTACAATCATAACGACCGGAAGGCAGGCAAATCCCAGAAACTGCACTTTTCTTCCGCTGACAAGCAGTGCCGCAAAAATAACAATAAAGGTTAAAAGCATATTGACAAAGCCGCTCGTTACCGTTGCAATCGGCAGTACCTCACGCGGGAAATAGATTTTTTTGACCATATCCTTTTCCCTTAAAATGCTCGTTGAACCGTCCTGTACGCTGGAAGCAAAAAACATCCATGGAACAAGTGCCACAAATAAGAACATATAATACTGTTCATAACCTGCTTTCATGATAACCGAAAACACAAGGGTAAACACGACAAGCTGTAATAACGGATTGATAAATGTCCACAAAAATCCCAATACAGAGCCTTTATATCTGCCGCGTAAATCTTTTTTGACAAGACTGAAAATCATTTCCCTGTATTCATATAATTCTCTTAACTGCTTCACTTTCTTTCCTCCAATATTTTTCCCAGTCTGTCTCTAACAGACTGACAGAATGCTGCATTTTGGTCTTTTCCCGGATATATGCCCCTGCCGCCGCTTTTTTCTGCTCATAAAATGCAGAATCTTCACAAAGCCGCTTCATATAAGCCGCCGCCTGTGCCACATCGCTTCCGCCCAGTGATACCCCTTTTTTAAACGGCGGGATATCCTGTTCTATTGCCGTTTTTTTTGTAATCCACCATACAGGCAGATTCCCGGTTCATAAATTCCGTATTGGCAGACCAGTTTGTTGCAATGACCGGCGTGCCAAGCAGCATCGCCTCTGCCATGACCAGTCCGAAGCCCTCTGCCCGGTGTAAGGATACAAAACATCCACACATGCCGTCAGGCTGTTGACTGCGTTTTAGACAGTGTTTCGCATATAAAATTATATATTATCATATCCGTCAAGTTTTGTGCGGATATTCTCAATATCTTTTTCACTTTGTTCCGAGCGGTTCATTTTAATGACCAGCCCGACCTGTTTATTTCCCCGGTCAAATGCCTGTTTAAATGCTTCAATCGCACCCAGCGGATTTTTACGCACCATGCCGCTCCCGCTGTCATACATCATCAGAAATAAAAAGCGGTCTTTTGGCAGATGAAAATAATCCCTGTCATATGCCGCATCTGCCGGTGCCGTAACACTGTAGGGCAGGGTATAGACCGGCTTATCTGTATATTTTCTTAAGTTTTGCGAAATAAACTCGGACGGTGTCCACACTTCATCGAGCAGATGAAATGCCGGAAGCCACTCCTTTGGAAACTCCTCTAATTCCCACAGCCAGTATCCGATATTGTAGCGCGTATCCCATTGATTCTTACCCACGTCCATAAAGGCAAGCGGCAGTTCACTCGGATTAACGTGAATCAGATTGATATTATACGGACCGGTCTGCGTAATTTTACCGTCAAAAGCTTCGTTGGTTCTGTGCCCCCCGGCGGCACAAAATAATCATACACTGTATAATCCCATGTGCTGTTTTCTAAAATTTCAGCGACCAGGCGCATACTCTGTCCCAATCCCGTATCGCTTTTGATGCTGCCAATCAGGTTGATGCCCTTTTTGTGTGCCTGCGGCTCAAATGGTGTAATCTCTGTTTTTTCAAGGTCTTTTGCACCTTTTTCGATGACTTTTGCTTTAACTGCACTCAGCATTTTCTGCGGTATCAGCTTTACCAGCACCGGACGCAGGCTTCCGCCATGTTTAATGCTGCTTTTGAAAGACTCATAAACGGTTCAACCTTTCTGTATCGTTAAAATAAAATCCCGGACGATTCTGCCAAGCTTCTCCGGTGCATATTTTGCAATAATCTCTTTATAGGCTTCTTCATCGACATTACTGTTAAAATGCAGCATTTTTTCTGCCAGATTGTCAATCTGGTGCTGTTCGGTGCCGTTTAAATCAAAACGGTCTCCATGCTGTCCGATAATTTCATCATAAATATCGAGATTGCCCACAATCATCGGCTTTCCAAACTTCATGACTTCAATTAACGGCATGCCAAAGCCCTCCGCCTTAGACGGAAATACAAAGCAGGAGCAGTCTGCAAACAGCTGATGTTTTTTATCATGGGTCACATAATCCAGATACGTAATGCCTTTGTCTGTGCCATGGTTTGCTTTAACAGACTGTCAATATCGTCTTCCTGCATTTTCCCTGCAAGAATCAGCTCCTTTGTGCCGCCAAGCTCCCGGTATCTGCGGTAGCCCTTTAATAAGAGATCCACGCCTTTTCGCTTTTCCATATTGCCTACATATAAAAAGTAACCTTTATCCGTTGTTTCCCATGTGTCCTTTAACGGATTGGCAATGATGTAGGCATTGCAGTTTGCAATTTTTCGTGCCGCCGGAAAAAGCTTTTCTGTTGTCTTTTTCGTCTGTATTGAATTGTACAGAATCATATCCGTATTTCTTAATGTCTTTGCAAGATTATGTTTAAAATACAGGCTGTAAACAATGCCAAAATATTCGACATATTCAATCGGAAACATATCATGAATTGTAATCATGGTTTTAAAATTTCCTTTTAAGCGGATTGGGATAATGGTATTGACCTCCCAGAATAAATCCGGCTGAATTTCATTTAACTGTTTCTGAATAAATGAAAAGTAGGAATACACGCCCGCACTGCGGTATACGGCTTTCCCCTGTGTAATTACGGGGATTCCCTTTTCCATAAAATATCGGATGTACTCGCTTTCTGCCACATCGGAAAGCAGTACAAACTCAAATTCCCGGTATTTCATCAGAACCTTTAAGAAATCATTCAGATACATCCCCACACCACTAGGTCTGCTGCCTAATGTACGGGCATCTACTGCAATCTTCATATTCTATCCATTCTGCCGTCTGTGCGGCTTTTTTATCGTTGTTTTTATGATAACCGTTTTCGGTGTATTTATTCTTCAGCTGTAACTTTTTATCAAACAGTATCACTATACTCGTTTTACACTATTTTGTCAAAGCTTCCATCATAATCCGTGCGGATTTTTCCCACGAATACCGGGATAATACCGTTTCCGGTGCTTCCCTGCCGCCTTGTTTTAACAGTTGTTCAATGCTGATGTCCGCATTGTCACAGTCCACGTAATATGCCGCATTTCCGTAAATCTCATGCAGCACCGGAATATCGCCAAGCACCACCGGCGCCCCCATGCACAACGCTTCCATCGGTGGTATGCCAAAGCTCATACGTAGAAGGAAATAAAAACGCCCGGCAGTATTGCATCAGCGCCCGCGCTTCGCTGTCGGACACATAGCCCGTGCAGATGACATTATCCAGTTTTTCCACCCCGGAATCATCGCCCAGCGGTTTTCCCGAAAGCACATATGATTTATCCGGATTTCCTGCGGCATTTTTTAAAATCCATGACAGATTTTTATTCGGTGCAAGCGATGCCAGATAATAGTAATACGCCCCTTTCGTAAGCTTAGGATACTTCTGGAAAATGGTTTCATCCGTATCTTTACGGTCCATATGCTGCCAGCCGTTCCCTGCCACATAAATCTGTCCTGCATGCACCCTGTACTGCTCTAAAATTTCTTTTTTGGACGTCTCACTGACCGTCACAATGATATCTGCCTTATGAAATGCGTGTGTATACATCCATTTACGGTATAAAATTTCATGCCATGCACCCGGCTCTTTAAAATATTCCGGGTGTGTCTTAAAGACAATATCGTGGACACAGACCAGCCCGCCCTTTGAAAACAGCGGCACGGTATTGCACAGGCAGATTCCCTTTGCCTTCTCTTTTTTTAAAAAACGTGCAAAACAGACCTGCTCCCACACTTTTACACGCCTGCTTTTTCCCGCACAGCGTACTTCAATATTTGAAAATTCCCGGCGGATTTCCTCAATGCGCGGTGTTTCAGGCAGCACCAGCACCAGCCGCAGGCACTCCTTATATGCCGGAGCCATTTTATTCATCTGCTTTAGAATCTCCGCCGCATACCGCTGTACGCCCAGTGCGGGTTCCAGCAGAAAGCTGCCGTTGATTGCATAATACTGTCCCATAAATTTTTAATTCCTTGTTCCTAGTTTTCTTTTGGGTGATAGGTCGGCGCCACTTTTTTGTATCAGTGTGCGGATATCTCCCGTTTCTGCATAAGCTTCTTCTTTTAATTCTTCCAGATGCTCAAAGAAATGTTCTTTGTCAAATTCAATCGGCTTGCCGATATGAATCAGCTTATTGGCGGTATCCTGCAGACCTTCTTCTTTCATCAGCAGTTCTTCATAGAGCTTTTCACCCGGACGCAGTCCCGTATACTTAATCTCCATGTCGACGCCTAACGTATAGCCGGATAATCGGATCAGGTTCTTTGCCAGATCATCGATTTTGACCGGCTCTCCCATATCCAGAATAAAAATCTCTCCGCCCTTTGCGTAAGCACCCGCCTGTAAAACAAGCGAAACCGCCTCCGGTATTGTCATAAAATAACGGATAATGTTCGGGTCTGTGACCGTTACCGGACCGCCCGCTTCAATCTGCTTTTTAAACAGCGGAATGACCGAACCGTTGCTTCCGAGTACATTACCGAAACGCACGGCTACAAAATCCGTCTGTGAACGCTCGTTGTACGACTGGATAATCATTTCACAGATTCTCTTGGTTGCCCCCATGACATTGGTCGGGTTGACCGCCTTATCCGTAGAAATCATTACAAACTTGCCGACACCGTACTTGTCCGCCATTTTCGCAACATTCCATGTGCCGACAACGTTATTCTTAACGGCTTCATTCGGGCTGTCTTCCATCAGCGGTACATGCTTATGTGCCGCTGCATGATATACAATTTCCGGACGGTACTGTGCAAAAACGCTTTCCAGACGGGAAATATTCCGGATAGAACCAATCAGTGTTACCACATTGGCATCCGGGTAGGTCATCTTTAATTCCTGCTGGATTTCATATGCATTATTTTCATAAATATCAAATATAATCAGGCACTTCGGCTTGTGGCTTACAAGCTGTCTGCAAAGCTCCGAACCGATAGACCCGCCGCCGCCGGTGACAAGGATTGTCTTATCTTTAACATACCCCATAATGGAATCCAGATCGACTTCAATCGGGTCACGGCCGAGCAGATCCAAAACATCAACGCTCCGGATAGAATTGACGTTAATTTCGCCATCTACCATCTGGTAAACGCCCGGCAGAATCTTTAAATTACAGTCGGTTTCTTTGCAGATATTTAAAATGTTGCGCTTGTCTTCCATGGATGCAGACGGAATCGCAAAAATAATTTCATCAATGTCATAGACCTTTGCAACTTCTTTAATTTTATTTCTTGTGCCGACAACCTTGACGCCGCGGATATATTTTCCGACCTTCTGTGTATCGTCATCAATAATACAAACCACCTTGGAGTTGTCCATATAACGCGAATTCTGGATTTCACGCATTAATACGTTGGTTGCCTCACCCGCACCGATAATCATAATCCGCACCTGCTCTGCGGTGTGGCGGTAATTCTGCAAAACGGTACGTATCATGCGGTACATAAAACGGCTGGCACTCATTGCAACGATTAAAAATACCCCGGATGTAAAATAACAGCTTCTCGGAAGCATCCAGCCATGTATGCCGTAACACAGATATGGGCAAATTCCGTTACAATACAGGCCTCCACAATTTTATAAAGTTCCGCAATGCTGGCATACTGCCATAAACTGTGATACATTCTGAAACACCAGAATATAATAATGGCAACAATCGTAAAAGGAATCATGTTTTTCTGATACTTGAGCAGATATTCCTCCGGGATTGCCGAAATGCTGATTTCAAAACGCAATCAGCAACGATAAAAAATACACATCCGTTTACTAACAGGATATCCGTAATAATCAGGCATATTCTTCTGACGAGAAGCTGTATCCTGTTCTTTTCTAGTTTCTTCCATTTTTTATTCCTTTCGCCCAAAAAGGCATTTTTATCAATCCTATGACCGTTCCGGTTCCATAACTGACATGCAGCATTAAAAATAGAAACGGAAGTGCCAGACAGGTTTTATTTCGTATTTCCGGTGCACCAATCACCGCCGCCAGCGCCATAATGACCGCCAGCAGTCCGTACAGCACCCACATCAGCCCGTAAGCCCCGCTATAACTTTGAAAATCACCAGTGCCGCCCCCGCTAAGTGCGTTATGCTGCCTGCAATGGCAAAGCCTGTACAAAAAAGTACCGACAGGATAATTGCCATCACAAAGGCAAACGGCACAAAATGATACAGGGAAAGGCACGGTGCGCACACACCGGTTGTCAGTCCGATCCAGTAGCCGTTGGCATATTTCTGCTTTAACATTTTTCCTAAATCCGGACGGATATGCTGATAGGAAATAATCTCCGGGTCAAAGCACAGCTTAAAGCCCGCCTTTCTCATACGATAGTGGATTTCATTGTCTTCGGTTCTTGCAAGCCGCTCATCAAATCCGCCGATGGTTTCAAATACCTTCCTGCGGTACGCTGCGTGAAACATGGATTTCACATAGCTTTTGCCGGGATTGTTGCGGTACGGTGCAATACTCGAACCAAACATGGAGCTTTCTGCCAGAAGCAATGTATTGCGAAACGGTGTCGGCTGTTCGATAATGTTCGGTCTTTGTCCGCCGCACACATCTTCCCGCTCTCTAACACCGCCACATTTTTCGTAACAAAGTCTTTCGGAATGGATGCATGCGCATCAACCTTTAAAATGGCTTCTCCGCGGTAGGCTTTCAGGCAACATTCCAGCCGCACGGCAGTGTCCGCTTTGGATTGTCAAGCACGCTTACGCTTACAAATCCCATATCGGGCTGTGTTGTATTCTGTGCTGCGAATTCCTGCATGATTTTCTTCGTGTGGTCTGTCGATGCAGAATCGACCAGCACCACTTCCATGCTGCCGTGTGCATAATCCTGCGCCGCAATATCCTTTAAAATCGCAGGCAGTGTCTGTTCTTCATTATACGCAATCACACATATCGTAATAAACATAACTTTCCTCATTCTAAACAACTTCGGCTGCAAAAATCCGATATTTGCTTTTCCTTAATGAATCACCGATACAAAGGTGTTCCATAGTACACTCATATCCGATTTCAGTCCGAATTTTTTCAGGCTTTCCAGATTATATCTCATTTTTGCCGGAAGCACTTCTTCTATATAAACCTTATCTGCGTCTTCTGCATTTGAAAGCAGCCTTTCCTCATCTTTATACGCAATGCTTGTCCTTGAAGTCAGTCCTGCAGGAAGCAGAAGTGTCGCATACATCTCCGGCGTATAGGCATCCACGTATTTTAAAACCTCCGGTCTTGTGCCGACCAGTGTCATATCACCCGCTAAAATGTTAAACAGCTGCGGAAATTCATCAATTCTTAATTTACGAAGCCACCTTCCGACACGCGTAATACGCGCATCATTGCTGACTGTCACCTGCGTACCCATGCGGCTTGCATTGTTGACCATGGTACGGAATTTATATATCCTAAAAATCCTTCCGTACTGGGTTACACGCTCCTGCCTGAAAAATACAGGTCCCGGAGAATCCAGCTTTATCAATACCGCGACAATAAGCATCGGCAGTGCAAGTACGGCAAACATAATGGAAGCCACAATCACATCAAGTATTCGTTTTGCCCTAAACCACGCGCTGCGTTTTACCAGGATGTTGTAATATTTCCGGACCTCTTTTGTCCGCATTTTATCGGGAAGGTTTGTCCACTCTCTTAATTCCATAATCTGTTCCTATTCCGGGCGCCATTTACTGTGAACGGCTGCTGCCACCATTTATTATTTTACAAGGCTGCAAAATGTGTCAATCACATAATCTGCCTGTTCATCCGTCAGGCAGGTATGCAGCGGCAGTGTAATCTCGTTGTGATACATTTCATAGGCATTCGGAAAATCTTCGATATGAAATCCCAGATTTTTATATGCCGTATGCATTGGCAGCGGCTTGAAGTGGACATTGCATGCCACACCGTTTTCCGCCATCCTGGTAATCATATCGTTGCGGTATTCTTCACCTTTTCCTGTAAGGCGCACAAGATAGAGATGTCCGCTTGAAGTTACCGTATCGTCAAAATGGGTAAGTGCCTCTACCGGAAGCTTTGCAAGCCCTTTATTATACCGCTCTATAATCTCTTTCCTTCTTGCAAGAAGCTTCGGATAGCGCGCAAACTGCACCAGTCCGACAGCCCGCCATAATATCCCGTCATGTTACATTTATAATATGTTCCTATAATATCATATTCCCATGCACCAAGCTTGTCTTTGCCAGTGCATCCTTGGACTGTCCGTGCAGGCTTAACAGCATCAATTTGTGATACAGCTCTTCGTTATCCACGCCCGGAATATCGCGCCATACAAGCCCGCCGCCCTCTGCGGTCGTTAAGTTCTTTACGGCATGAATGAAAAGCTTGTAAAATCCGCACACTCGCCGCTCATTTTTCCGTTTCTTTTCGCACCGAAGCCATGTGCCGAATCTGCCAGAATCAAAATGCGTCCCAGTGCTTCCTGTAACGGCGATGCCGGGTGAAACAGTGCTTTTTTACGCTCTGCAAGCGCGCGGATTCTGTCATAATCCACCATAACACCCGCAATATCTACCGGAATAATGGCTTTTGTCTTTTCCGTCACTGCCTGTTCTAACGCATCATAATCCAAATGGAAACTGCCCGGCGCGCAGTCAACCAGCTTAAGCGTTGCCCCCACATGGCAGACAACGCTTGCTGATGCTGTATAAGTATATGCCGGAACAATGACTTCATCGCCCTCTCCGATTCCAAACAGCCGCAGTGTCATTTCAAGACAGGCGGTTGCCGAATTCATGCACACTGCCTTTTGTGTATGGCAGTATGCCGCAATCTCTTTTTCGAACTGTTTTGTCTTTGGTCCTGTTGTAATCCATCCTGACCGCATCACTTCTGCCACTGCCTGAATTTCTTCTTCTGTAATATCCGGAGGTGAAAACGGTATGTTTAATTTCTTCGTCATAGTTCCTCACAATCTGCCGTCTGACGGCGTTGTATCCGTTTTATACTAGCTTATCCGTACAAAACCGGTTTATTCATTAATTTATCCTGTATTCTTCTATGCAAAACGGCGGCTACTGCGTATCACTGCCTTCCTCCATATCCGGGAACGCATACGTTAAGTTCCTGCTGCATTGGCAATGCAACCGTATAGCTGACGTCTTATATCCGCTCTTGGATAACGTAATCGTCTTACTTCCATAGGATTTATGGAATGAGCATGGCACAAGTCCGATGTAAACACTGTCTACATACAGTGCCGCCCCTTCCGGCGCCGTAATATTTACGGTATAGCCCGAAGTTAAATCCGCTGCTGTCGTTGCTTTATTCGCTGCCGTTGTCGCCGTCTTGGTTGAACCTGCGGCTGTCGTCGTTGCCGATGATGCCGTCATGTCAATCACAACCGTCTGATATGCCTGGCTGACTGCAACCGTTTCAACATACTGCTCGTAGCCGTTTGCGGACAATACCACGCGGTGTTTCCGTAGGTAAGGAAACAGGCTGTGAATAATCCGTTTCTACGCCGTCAATCGTCATCACCGCATTTGCCGGTGTAATCGAGAAGTTCACAGCCCCCCGCTGGGTCGCTTTTGTTGTAAATTCACTAAAATCCACTGTCACGGAAGCATCTCTTGCCACTGTCACGGTCTTTGTTCCCGTCAGGCTTCCCTTTTGCAGCTCAACTGTATAAGTTCCTTCCTGTGTTGTTGTAAGCATTCCGCTTGTCACTTCAAATAACTGCTTTGTTCCGATACTTGCATAGCCGCCGATAAATGCATCTACACCCTGAAAGGTAATGTATCCGTGCCCCTTATCAACTGTAATTGAATAAACGGTATCTCCCACACCGCGCAGTGTCACTTCGTCCTGTGCAACAATCTGCGCAATATTAATCTTATTGGCATTTGACAGCACTGCCGCATAGGAAGCGTAAACATAAGAGCTGCCTGCCTGCTTCACTCTCCTTGCACTTTCATCAAACTCAACACCGGTCAGGCTGTTCTTTTCCCATGCATCTGATGAACCGTGAATCTCAGTCGCTTTTCCGCTCTTATTGCAGGTCACATCATAAATCTGACCCAGCTGTGTCCCTGTTGCCGCAATAATTTTTCCGTATTTGTCCTGAATATCCGTACCACCCGTATACGCTACTTCATATTCTGTTCCTGTGTCTATATCCACAAAGTGCATAATCAGATCGTCTGTATTGACATACGTAAGCACTCCTGTTAAATCAATCTGATTGGCTTTCTTTGTTTCCATTTCCGTCACTGCCTTTGTCGGTGCCGGCAGAATGGAGCTGCCCGGAATCAGTGTCTTATTGCTGCTCTGCTTTCCACATCCAGACAATAAAAGTGCCGGAAGCAGAAAAACCGAAAATATTTTTTTTTATTGTTTTTTTATTATTCATAAATATCTGTACCCCAATATTCTTTTCCACTATCATGGGCAATTCTATCACAAGCGGACGGTATATGCAATTATTGCCATCATTTTTTCATATTTTTACAAAAGCGTTTCTAAAAATTTTTGTCTTTTTTCATTCTGCTGCACGACTTTTTCCAGTTTTTCTTTCGTTTTTGGCGGAATCCATGCCTTATTGGAATTAAAATAGTAATTCATGACTTTCCAGAATTTTTCTGGAAATGCAAACAGTGCCGCAAGCAGCGCCCGCTCAGTATCGCTGACCGGCTTGATTTTGTCGTATTCTTCCATCATCTTATAGGCTGTCTGGATATCCCAGTCGTATTTTTCAAGAATTTTACGCATGAACTGATACAAATCACTAATCTGACATTCATTTTTATACTTATCAAAATTAGTAACCGCAGTATTTCCGTTAGAAAATATAATATTGTGATAATTATAGCTGCCATGACATAGCTCACCTGTTTTTTTCGCATAAGAAAGACGCTCCTGAAATTGTGATTCTGCAAGCAGCTGTACTGCTTTTTCCGCCTCCGAAAAAAAGCTTCCTATATTCTTATATGCAAGCTGCTCAAATTCGGACTTCTTTTTTTTATTTTTCAGGTAATTTTCCCGTGAGTTTCAGCTCTTTCATATGGCGTGTATACATCAGGCGCAGCTGGGTTTCTGCTCCCGCTTCAATGTCTGCCGGAGATTGGGCTTTAACATCATTTTCATTTTGTTCTTCTGAGGTACCTGAAAGCTCTCCTGCAATCTCTAAAAGCACAAGGTGCAGCTGTGCCAATGTCTGCACCGCCCTGCACAAATCCTTTAAATCCCGCACATTACACTCTTTTCCTTCATACCAGTCTTTGACATAAAACCGTCTGCCGTCTTCATCCGGTGTCAGAATTTCCCCACTGCTGTTTTGCACATAGGTATCCACCCACAAAAATCCGCTGTCCGCAACACGTCTTGTAATGTCGTTTTCACGCTCATAATATTTATCACTTTTTACACATTCCAGAAATAATTTCACACCGCGGTCCGTATTTAAAATCATACCGCCGCGTCCCCGCAGTACGCGGTTCACTTCAAAATCATACTGTTTCAACACCTCTAGCGATTTCTCATTCATACCATTCCCCACATTCCTGAGCGACCTTGTCGCGAAGATGCGATGAGAAATTCGCGCAGGCGATTTCTCATCTGCAATCATGCTATTTGTTTTCGCTCAGAAACAAATAGCCGTTTGAAGAAGCTCTGATTTAAGGCTTCTTCAAACTCCGTAGGCATTTTAATGCCGGAGAACCGCGAGCCATATCTTATTTAGCTCTGCGATAATAACACTTTGCAGCGCCTGCGGCACAAAGTGTCGTGCGAAAATCTTTGATTTATGGATTTTCGCACTTCCCAACTTATCATATGAGGGGTAATGGTAAAAAATGAACACATTTTTAGAGGTCTAAATGTTCTATCATGGCAACCAGCGTTTCCTTCTCATTGAGCTTTGGATTTTCAAGCACAATATGGAGCAGGTCCTTTAACGTCTTTCCAATCTGCGTTCCGGTAAGTCCGTATTCCATAAGGTCATTTCCCGTAATATCCAGGTCTTTGATAGAAATGCAGTCGCCGCGCTTTATAATGTCTTCATACATCCGCTCTACGGTTTCCAGATGCCTGCGCTTTGTCGTCATGCCAATGCCGACCAGCTCCTCTGTCGTATCTAACAGCGCATGTTGATGTGCAAAAATGAGCGGCATCATCTCTTTTCCATATGTATAAGTTGCCTCACGCACCGCCGGTTCATTTTCCTCTATAGACTTCTGTGTATACAACAGAAGCTTTGATACCGTATTGACCGTGTAATTATCCAGTTTCAGCCGCTTTAACGCCTCTTTTGCCGTATCCGGTCCGGCATGGTAAAACAGCGCCGCATAGCGCAGTACCGACGTATTTTTAGCATGTGTAAGAAGCTTTAACGTCGGATTTTTAAATTTTCCGGACAAAATAACATCCGCCTGCGGCAATACATCACAAAACAGTCCTGTTTCCTGATAAAACCGCACGTATCGGTGTGCGGACAAAAGAGTCTTTACCAGTTCCACCTGTATCCGCTCCATGCTGACTTTTTCAAGTGTCGGTGCCAGTTCTTCTACAGCACGGTATGTTTCTTCTTCAATTTCAAAACCAAGCTGTGCCGAAAAACGGATTGCGCGCATCATGCGCAGTGCATCTTCGCCAAAACGCTCTTTGGGATTGCCGACACAACGGATAACTTTCCTCTGCATATCCTCTATGCCTTCAAATACATCTACCAGCCCCTGCTGTTCATTATATGCCATGGCATTAATCGTAAAATCCCTGCGCTTTAAATCTTCAACCAGATTTGAAGAAAATTCCACGGATTCCGGGTGTCTGCCATCTAAATAAGCGCCGTCAATCCGGTAGGTTGTCACTTCAAACCCTTCTTTGCCCATCATGACCGTTACCGTGCCGTGTTCAATGCCCGTATCTATCGTCCTTGGAAAAATTGCCTTGACTTCCTGCGGCTTTGCCGATGTGGTAATGTCCCAGTCATCCGGTGTTCTACCAAGCAGACTGTCCCTTACACAGCCGCCAACCGCATATGCCTCAAATCCGTGTTTCTGAATCTGTTCTATTATCTGCCGCACTTTTTCTGGCAGTTCCAGCCTGATTTCTTTTTTTTCCTGTTGTTCCATTCCTGCTCCCATTTCAATTCCACTTTTCATTTTCGTTTCTGTCTGTCACCGTAATTTTTGCAAATAAATAAAATTATCCGCCTTATACAAGCCATTATGCTGCGTTGCGCCCATAATCACCCGTACAAGACGGATTTATATAACGTATTTCAACTCTTAGTATGCTTTACCCCAGTAAACCATCTTCTTTGCAGGTCTGCCACAGCATACACATACATCGGAAAGGTGTTCCTGTTCAAATGGCATACATCTTGAAGTTGCCGTTGTTTCTTCTTTAATTTTATCTTCACATGCCTGGTCACCACACCACATTGCCTTTACAAAGCCCGGCTTATTGGCAACAACATCTTTAAATTCGTCGTAATTTGTCGCAACATAGGTATGTGCTTCACGATGTGTTCTTGCACGCTCTAACATTTCAGTCTGCATCTTGTCTAAAATGTTCTTGATTTCTTCTGCAAGTGATTCAATTGCAACCGTTGTCTTTTCTCTGGTATCACGTCTTACGATAATTGCCTGTCCGGCTTCAATATCACGCGGTCCCATTTCAACTCTGACTGGAATACCTCTCATTTCCTGTTCTGAGAACTTCCAGCCCGGCTTCTTGTCGGTGTCGTCTACTTTGACACGCAGACCCGCCTTTACAAGGGCTTCCTTCACTTCATATGCCTTATTAAGAACGCCGTCCTTATTCTGCATAATCGGAATCACGTCAACCTGTACCGGCGCAATCTTTGGCGGAAGCACCAGTCCCGAATCATCGCCGTGTACCATAATCAGCGCACCGATTAATCGTGTTGTCATACCCCATGAAGTCTGATGTACATACTTTAACTTATTGTCTTTGTCTGTATACTGTATACCAAATGCCTTGGCAAATCCGTCACCGAAGTTATGGCTTGTACCGGACTGTAATGCCTTACCGTCATGCATTAATGCTTCAATTGTATACGTTGCTTCTGCACCTGCAAATTTTTCTTTATCCGTCTTACGTCCCTTTACAACCGGAATAGCAAGCACCTGTTCACAGAAATCCGCATAAACATTTAACATCTGCTGTGTTCTTGCCTCAGCTTCTTCTGCTGTCGCATGTGCTGTGTGGCCTTCCTGCCATAAGAATTCCCTTGAACGAAGGAACGGTCTTGTTTCCTTTTCCCATCTTACAACAGAACACCACTGGTTGTATACCTTTGGCAAATCTCTGTAAGACTGGATTTCATCTTTATAAAAATCGCAAAACAGTGTTTCGGAAGTCGGTCTGACACACAGTCTTTCCTGAAGCGGATTTAAGCCGCCGTATGTTACCCATGCAACTTCCGGTGCAAAGCCTTCTACATGGTCTTTTTCACGCTCTAACAGGCTTTCCGGAATGAACATCGGCATATATACATTTTCAACGCCTGTTTCCTTAAATCTTCTGTCCAGTTCCTTCTGGATATTTTCCCAGATTGCATAACCTGCCGGTTTAAAAATCATGCAGCCCTTGACACTGGAATATCCCATCAGTCTGCTTTTTTTACAACATCTGTATACCACTGGGCAAAGTCCACATCCATGGATGTAATTGCCTCAACTAACTTCTTCTCTTCAGCCATGATTCTCCTCCATTTTCCTCGCAATCGCTAGATAGTTTCAAGTGTACCACGTTCCCCCCGCATTTTCAAGAACACTTGCAAAATATCTTATGAGTGCTTTCATCATACAGTATGACAACGGTCCTAAAATAAATCCCAAAATTCCATACACCATAATGCCCGTAAATATGACCATCAGCATTGTAAAAGGTGCAATGCCCAGCCGGTCGCCCATACATTTTGACTCCATGATTTCGCGGACAAAATACGTCATCACATACACGGACAGCAGTACCGCACCGGCATAGTAATTGCGAAACAGCAGTAAAATAACCGCCCACGGAATCAGTACCGTCCCCGTGCCAAAAAACGGCAGTGCATCCACCAGTCCGATTAAAATGCCAATCACAACCGCATACGGATTGTGAATAAGCAGCAATCCCGCAATACAGATTCCGGCATTAATAAGCATAATGATAAGTTCTATTTTAAAATAAACCTGTATCAGTTTTTTGAGTTCCAGTGTCAGCGCACAGACTTCCTCCCTGAAAATGCTGTTTTCCCGCCATTTTCTTATCTTTTCAAGCACACCGGATAAATACACTACGGAAATCAGGCACACAATGACTGCACCTGCAATAACCGCCGTGTTACAAGAATCGGAAAGGAAATCCGCAGCACACTGCTAACAACTTCTTCCGGCTGTCCGTTTTGGAAAATGCGCCGGGATTCTGTCTGCACAGCTGCATACAAATTCCAGGTGCATCCGTCCGAAAGCCCTAACATTCCATCAACATCCAGACAAATCCCCGCGGTTTTCTGCCGTACCATAATAAATAAATATTCAAAATTAGCAATAAAACTCTTAATTTCTGCCACACCCAGCCATGTAATATAAAAAACCGCCGCCGCAATGATAATGGTCAGCCCTGTTACAATCAAAGTCGATGCCAGTGCCTTTTTCCCTCTGAACACCTTTGCCAGCGCATTGACCGGTTTTTCAATCACCAGTGCAATACCATAAGCAATAATAAACGGAGATGCCAGTACAAAAAGATACCGCACCGCCAGATATACCAAAAAAACAATGACACCGCTTCCCAAAAGCAATACCATCCGCCGCCTAAACGTCCATACTGATTCTTTATTATTCATACTCCCTCGATTCTGAGCAGCTTTGCTGCGAAGTGGCGATGAGAAATTCGCGCAGGCGATTTCTCATCTGCCATCAAGTTGTTTGTTTTCATCTGAAAATAAACAACCGTATGAAATAATCGCATCAGCATTATTTTTCATACTCCCTCGATTCTTGGCAGGCATTTTTATGCCGCTTTTATGAGAACAGTATTTCCGTTTTTTTTAGAATTTAAACCTGCCACGGCAGTGCAAGTTCATAAGTCTTTTTGTCTACGGTCAGTGCATACGCACACAACGCAATTTCATACCGCTGTATCAGCGGTTTTCCGCTTTTTTGTAAAGCCATCCGGCAGTCTGCTTCTGTCTGGCCGCCGTACCGGGTATCTCCCAGTAACGGTAGTCCGCGGGAAGCAAACTGCACCCGTATCTGGTGATGTCTTCCGGTAATCAGATGAATTTTTACAAGTGTAACCGGCATCTGTTCATGCGCTTGTACATACACGGTTTTTAGTACTTCATATTCTAACTCTGCCCGTTTTGCTTCTTTGCTTTCCTTTGAAACAACTTTGGACAGATTCGCTTTCGCATCTTTTTGCAGATAATCCACAAACGTTCCCTTTGACTGCTCCGGTTTTCCACAAATCAACGCATAATACTGTTTATTCAGTGTATTTTGCTGCATTTCCTTTGACAGCCGCGCCGCCGCCTGCTTTGTCTTTGCAAACAGCACCAGCCGCCAACCGGTCTGTCCAGCCGGTTAATAACTGCCGCATATGCTGTTTCTTTTTTGCTCCTTCTGTAGGTCAGCACTTCACTGACAAGGTCTGTATCAAAGGAACGCGCCGACTGGGTTCAATACCCCTGCCGGTTTTTCTACAATTAATTTTTCCGTATCTTCATAGATAATTTTCACGTTTTTTCCTTTCTACTACTAATGTGCTTTTTCCCAGTATTTGTTCCTGTAATTCCGATTATTATTTCCTTATTGACGAATATTGTGTAATCCTCTACAATAGCATATATACTCTTACTAAAATTAAAGGAGATTTTCTCATGAACAATTATAATAATAATCCAATGCCTCCAAATCAGTCCTGCCCTTCCTTTAGTCTGTGGCTGGCACTAAGCATTGTATGTCTGCTTCTTGCCAATAAAATCTGCGGCATCGTTGCCATTGTATACATTGTTTTTGCAAACACCGCTTATATGCAGGGCAATTATGAAAAATATGAATCTAATTTTAAGACTGTAAAAATTGCTTTACTAATCGGTGTTATTCTCGGCATTATCAAAATTATAGTCCGTTTCTTCTTCGGAATGGTAAGCATACTTTTTCTTTAATCAGACAGGGAGTTATTCAGGAATTGCTGAACCGCTCCCTGTTTTTATGATTTTCTACTTTAATAATTCCGCACGAATCCGCGCAATAATTTTATCGCTCTCCAACTCTAATACATCATTTACCATCGAATTTACGCCTCCATCGATTAAATTGACACTTTCCCCTCCAATATAGTATCATACAATTTACCAATTTAACAAAAACATTTGTGAAACAACCACAGAAAGGGAGATCAGTGTGAAAAATACGCTCGATAGTATATTTTTCACACCGCTATTTGTTTCTGAGCGAAAACAAATAGCCATGATTGCAGATGAGAAATCGCCTACGCGAATTTCTCATCGCAGCTTCGCGACAAAAGTCGCTCAGAAATGAGGATTATTATGCATATAAAACATTTTGATACTTTACCGGAAGATGCCGTTTTTATCCGGAAAGAAGTTTTTGTAAAAGAACAGGGATTTAAAAACGAATTTGACGAGAAAGATAACGAAGCGCATTTTCTTGTCGGCTACGAATGTAACAAGCCGGTTGCAACTTGCAGAATTTTTTATGATACAGCAAAAAAATATCTATATTTTTCGGAAAGAATCGCCGTTTTAAAGCCTTACCGTTGGCATGGGGCTGGGTTCTTTGCTCTTAACAGAAGCACAGTCCTATGTCACTGCTAAAAATGCCAAAAAAATCGGCATTTCTGCGCAGGTGCGCGCCGCAGGCTTTTATGAAACACTGGGCTTTGTCCGTCAGGGTGAAGAATACCTGGACGAAAACTGCCCGCATATTTATATGGAAAAAACACTGTAATTTTTATACTATCTTTATACCAATATGATGCACTGCGGCTTCCATTACTGGAATGAATGTCCGAATCCGCGCCGGACAACGCATAGACTTTGATGCACATGGAAGCTGCCATTGCGCCAGATTGGGAAGCTGCTCACTGATACAGTCTGCAATCATTGCCGCATACAGATATGACCCCAGACGGTTCTGATGTGTGTTATCCACTGTAAAATTTCCCTTTCCCAATATATATCATAATCCTCCACCCATTTCTGCATTCTGCCATACCGTGCTTCCCCAAATCGTTACACCATCTTTATCTTTAATGCTTTCAAGGCTTTTTGCCGCCGTTTCTCCAAGCCGCTCCAGCAACTCCAGACTTCTTTGAAAC
>ENA-OQAZ01000299-OQAZ01000299.1-human-gut-metagenome-genome-assembly--contig:-NODE-299-length-28178-cov-2.809846_pt1 | contig 28178 bp, 29 predicted proteins | sample MGYA00242737_ERZ504531 | MGnify/ENA primary metagenome ERZ504531 (study PRJEB26092, sample SAMD00036244) | human gut metagenome | host: Homo sapiens | study: EMG produced TPA metagenomics assembly of... | reverse complement strand
GAAAAATATGTGAAAGAGATGAAAGCGGCGGTGGAGATTGAATGTGCAAATGAACGAATTCCCCGAAGGGCACGTAAAAGTGCCTTCTTGGGAATTGTTCATTTGCACATCTCAAAAAGCCCGCTCAACGGCTTTGCAAACTCCCCGCTTTTTTCGACATCCAGCGTACAGATCACTTTGTCGCACTTCTTGATCCATTCTTTTGCTTTCTGTATTTCTTTTTCTTCAATCCTGCCAAATGGTTTTCACGGAGATCACTTCTGTCGCCAGTGCTTTTGCCGCGGGATAATCTAGATCGTTTTCCCACAGAATCCCCGTCACAAACGGCACTCGCTCTCTCTGTAATTTTCGAAAGACTGCTGTACCGGTTCCGTTTCCTGCGATCACAAAAACTTTCGGCTCTCCTTCTGTTTTCGGAAGTTCGAGATCTCCGGTGCGTTCATCATAAGAACCTGTTGTCATTTGATAAAGCTGTGGGATGTAGCCCTGCGTAAAAATTTCTTCCGGTGTTCCAAATCGATCTACTTTGTCTCCTCTGACGCAGGCTATTTTATCGGAAATACGTCCTGCCAGGTCCAGTTCATGCAAGGACATGATTACGGAAAGATTTCGTTCCCTGGACATATTCTGGATGATGGATAAAAATTCCAGCTTATAGCGAATATCCAGAAAAGAGGTCGGCTCATCCAGAATGATGATATCCGGCTGTTGGCAGATTGCTCTCGCCAGCATTACCCGCTGTTTCTGGCCGTCACTCGTTTTTGAAAAATCACGGTCAGCAAGCTCGTGGATGTGCACCAGTTCCATTGCCTCATCTACCAGTTTCCAGTCTTCTTTTGAGAGTACGCCGAACTTCCCGGTATATGGATAACGCCCGGTCGCAACCACTTCTTTGCAGGTCATCATTTCCGGTCTTACCCGTTCCGTCAGCACAACCGAAAGTTTTCTGGAAAGCTCTTTTCCGCTGATTTGTTCCGTCTCTTTTCCATCCAGCACAACGACTCCGCCAAGCGGTTTCAGCTGTTTTATGATGCTTCTCAGGATCGTCGTTTTTCCCGCTCCGTTCGGTCCGATCAACGTCAGGATTTCTCCCTTTTTCAGACTGATCTTGATATTTTTTATGAGCGGAACGCCGTGATAGCCGACGATCAGACCTTCCGTATAAAAATAATATTCTTCCATATGCTATTCCGCCTTTTCTAAATCAAAAATTCAAAAATATTTCTGACATTCTTGCTGCAAGATATACCTTATGCATTGCATGAACTGTTCCATGATTCCTGATTTCACACTTTTTCTTTTTTTCTGTGAATCATAATATAGATTACCACCGGTGCCCCAAATACCGCTGTGATCGTACTGATGGAAAGTTCTGTCGGAGCAAACATAATTCTTGCCAAGAGGTCACAGAGCAGGCAGAACACAGATCCGCCAAGGAAACACGCGGTATCATGATGATCGGTTTTGCGGTGCCGAATAAATTTTTAACCAGATGCGGAACAGCAATTCCGACAAAGGATACCGGTCCTGCAAAGGCTGTCACACAGGCTGACAGAATACTGGATAACAGCACGAGCAGTATGCGAAACAGCTGTACATTCAGTCCCATATTCTGGGCATAAGATTCTCCCATCTGATAGGCACTGATCGGCTTTGACATCAGAAAAACGCAGATCGAAGTGATCCCGACAACGATTGCCATGATCACTACATTATCCCAGGTAATCCCGGAAAAACTTCCTTTTGACCAGTTATGCAGATTGACAATATCGGCATCGTCCGCAAATGTTACCACAAAATCGGTAATCGCAGAACAGATATATCCGATCATAACGCCGCTGACGATCAGCATCGACATCTGATCGGTCACTTTCGACATCAGGATTACAAATCCCATACAGATCATGGAACCAACAAAAGCTGCCATGATCATCACCCAGGAACTTAAATGCAGGGCATTTCCAAGGGAAGCTACCATGACAAGTGCCACGACCAGTTTTGCTCCGGAGGAAATTCCCAGTGTAAACGGTCCGGCGATCGGATTATGAAAAAAAGTCTGCAAAAGATATCCGGACAATGCCAGCCCGCCGCCCAGGATTGCCGCTGCCATTGCTCTCGGAAAACGGATTCCCATCACAATATCCGTAAAGGTTTCATCCGCTCCATTTCCCCACAGCATTTTCGGTATCTCCGAAATCGGTATATTTACACTTCCGATGCATATATTCAAAACCAAAAATAAAAATAACAAAGCTGCAAGAATGATAAATGCAGCACCATATCTGCTTTTTTTCATCGTATCACTCCACCTTATACAGATAAGTCAGGTCTGCATCGTCTCCGGTCAGCATTTTTCGAATATCGGATGTGATTGTCCCAAGTTCCATTGTTGACTGATAGAGATTCTTGGTCGTGCAGTATACATGTCCTTCTTTCACCGCTTTGAATTTCTCAAGCAGCGGGCTTTTTGCCAGAAGATCCTGCATAGAAGACAATTCTCCTTCTATTGTACTATTATAAATAATATAGTCTGCATCTTTTGCTCCGGTATAAAATTCTTCCATCTGAAGGGAAACTGTAGATGTCGCTTCCTCCTCGTCACCTAGATCATCAAAAATATAGCTTCCGCCGGCAAGTTCAATCATTTTCGGCAGATAATCCGCACTTTTTCGCACATTTGCTTCCCCATTTGTCGTGATATAGAAAAATGCCACCGTTTTTCCGGTTGCATCCCGATCACTCACCTGTTCAAACGCTTTCGCTTCTGCATCAAACGCCTGCTCTGCCTGATCTTCATGCCCGGTCAGCAGCCCGTAAAGTTTGACCCATTCCGTACGTCCGAGCGGATTTGTCTCATAGCTGGAATGATCGACCAGAACCGGAATATTAAATTTTTCCATCTGCTCTTTTACTTCCGGTGTATGCAGAATCATGGTATTCTCGATGGCAAGCCCACAGTTTTCATTCAATATCATCTCATAGTCCGGGGCTGAATATTTCCCGGCATAAATAATATCCCCATCTTCCATGGCTTTTTTCGCCTCTTCTATGTACCAGCCATCTGCTTTCAGCGAGCTGAATCGAACCGCATCCAGTGCATCTGTCGCCACAAACATATCCATCGCCGCCGAAGCCGCCAGATAAATATTCTGGATCGGCTGCTGCAGCACCGTGATATCTTTATCCATATCTTCCGGCACAGATTCTCCTTCCGGTACGATCAGATATTTCCCGTCATCTGCGATCGTGACAAGTGCATAATCATTCTGATAATAATCCACCGCAAACATCTTTGCGTACTCCAGTTCCATGCTGTGGTCATATGTCAGATCCTTGCTGATATCAGTATTTCGCTTTTCAATCGTATCCTGTTTTTGCGATGCACAGCCTGCCAGCATCAGGCAGAATGTAACACCGAGTACCCCCACTATTTTCTTCATTTCTTTTCCTTTCGTCTCATCCTGGTAACAGCCGGCATGAACACAGCCACTGCAACTGCAATCCACAATGCGATATTTACCGATCCACTCATACCCGATCCGGAACCGGACGCTGTCACGGTGTCTGATGCAAAGGTCAGCGTATACTCTACTTCATGCGGGACACTCATCGCAGTCGTATCTGCCGTTACAGCCATCGGTTCATCAAATTCTGCAACCGGAACCTCAAAAACAGAATTTCCTTCCGTATTGACCGGAAGAAATTTTTCACCGTCAACCAGCATATAGTCATAATGTGAACTGCTCCATTTAATCTCAGCTGTTACTTTTCCATCTTTTACCGAAATGTCAGTCGGAGAATCGATCGTTGCTCTTCCGCTTCCGCCTTCCATCGCAACTTCTGCGGTGTATTCACCGTCTTTTAAATTTAGCTCCTCTGCTGTCATGATTTCTCCTTTTCAAGATAAAAAGCTGCTGCAAAATATGTAGATACATATCGCAGCAGCTTTTCGCAAAATCTGATATTTTTTATTCTTCTGCTTTTACCGGATTGGAAACGCTGACTTTATGGTCATACCATTTTCCTTTTGTTCCGATCAGTGCCAGATCAAATTCCTCGTCGATAGCCGGAACAGGAACATCAAATGCATTCACTTCTTCTGCCGGTTCACCGTCATGATAATCTACGGTTTCCACAACCGGCTGCAGCAGTTCTGCTCCATCTTTCTGTGCATCTTCTGCAAGTCCCGGATACAGGTTTACGATATTTGTAGAACGCAGCGTGATATGAATGGTCATCTTTCCGTCTTTTACGGTCAGAGTTCCTTTTCCGTCACATGTCTCATTTACCTGAAACATACTGCTGTCTGTATTAAAATCAGCAGTGTAAGTTCCATCCTCCAGTACTGCAGCTTCTGCTGTCTTTGTATCTGCTGTCGTTTCTGCTGCACTCTCCGCTGCCTGTGTTTCTTCGGTCTGTACCTGTGTTTCAGAAGCTGCCTCTGTCTGTGCAGCACTCTGTGTTTCTGTCTGGCTTGTGCTGTTTCCGCAGCCAACTGCCAGTGCACAGCTAAGTGCCATTAATCCTGCTAATGTAATGATTCTTTTCTTCATTTTTGTTCCTGTCCTTCTGTTTTGCTTCTTTTTCAAGAATACCTCTGACATTTCTGCTGCGAGGTACACCTCATGTATTACTTATTACTCGTTCATAGCGTCTGCTGTATGGGCAACGTAGAGATCCTGGATTGCTTTGATCTCACCCAGACCTGCGATCTGTGTATCAATGCTGTCAAATTTTCCGGATGCCTCAAACTGGCTCTTCCAGGAATCGTCATCATCGCCTGCCATATCGTTGTTTGCATGATCTCCAGCAACAACCATCAGCGGACGAAGGATTACTTTTTTGTATCCTGCTGCAGATACAGCTTTGATCACTTCTTCGCATGCTGTCTCTTCCGGTTCGCCTTCAACGGTTCCGATAAATACATTTTCATAACCAAGCTCTTTCATCTGAGCCTGCATCTGGCTGTAGGAAACTTTTGCTGTATGAGAAGTTCCATGTCCCATGAATACAAATGCAACGCCATCTTCTTTTGCTGCATCCAGGGAATCATAATTTGCTGTTGCTACTGCTTCAGAAGTGATTGCTTCTGCTACTGCTTTTTTATCATCGTTTACAGTATCTGCATCATCTCCGACCTCACCCAGCAGCGGTTCTGCTACTTTTACAGATTCAAATTTATCTTTATATGCATCTACGGCATCCATCAGTTCGTCATACTCTGCACCATGCATCAGATGTGTAGGCTGAATAACCAGATTTTTAACGCCATTATTTACGGCACGTTCCAGAGCCTGATCCATGTTGTCGATGTGCTCATCATCACGAGCCTGGATGTGATTGATAATGATCTGTGCTGTGAATGCTCTTCTTACAGACCAGTCCGGATTTGCAGCCTGCAGTGCATCTTCAATACCTTTAATATCAGCAACACGGCTGTCATTGAAAGAAGTACCAAAGCTTACAACCAGGAGTTCGTTTTCACCGATCTCATCACCATTGCGCGGATCATCTTTGGATGCATCACCGGTATCTCTTCCGAAATAATCCGGATCAGCTTCTTCGCCTTCAACCAGTTCTTTCTGAGCATCTGTCAGAGCATCCCATGCTTCTTTTGCTTCTTTACACTGCTCGTCTGTGTTCTCATTTCTTTCCTGAACATAAATTGCATCGATCAGAGCTGCTACTTTATCTGCTGCTGCCTGATCATCTTCTGCTTCCGTAGCTGCTGCTGTTTCAGAAGCTGCCTCGGTTGTTGCCGCTTCGGTAGCTGCTGCTGTCTCGGTTACTGCAGTTGTCTCTGTCAGAGCAGTTGTCTCTGCTGTTTTGCTTCCGCATCCTGCCAGCATAGATGCTGTAATTGTTGTTACACATAAAATCGTTACCAGTTTTTTCTTCATTTGCCTTTCCTCCCAAAATAATACTTCTATTTGAAACAAATAAGAATTGGGAGAAAAAGAAAATCCAACGAACACACGTCGTTGGACTGTATACTGGATAACAACAGCCAAACCAGAATTTCTTCGGCTTCGCTGTTTCTATTTCAATTCGGTACAATCAATCCTCGTGACCTGGAATATCTATTCCCCGCACCACAGTCTGGCAGGTCTCCTGGCTTACAGTTTTAACGCACATTGCTGCCTTCCCGATATCTCAGTGACATAATAAGCAATACACTCCTGTTTACAGTGACGAGATCGCACGGGTCTTTCACCTGTTTCCCTATTCTCCGCCTTGCGGCGGCACCAGCTGCTTCTTATTCTATTTCAAATATTCGTTCCTAACAGTCCGATAATTACCCTATAACCTATCATTTATATCTGACTGTTATTTACATTTCCAAATTATAGCATAAATTTTAAAATAATCAACTGTTTTATAATTCTTCTTTCCTGAACTTCTCTGCAAGCATTTTTTCTTTTTCTGTCAGTTTTTCTTTTTTCCATAATCATTCTGTCCTGTCTATCATAATCAATCCAAAAATTTATAAACGAAAATACTTTTTTGTAACCTTTTTCCCTGCTGATTTGTATTATAATTGAAAGCACCTTGATCAAGGACTTGCAATTTTTACGATTCAGGCAGCAAATACTTCAATCTGCAATGAATTGTTATCAAATTGTAACTGTTCAGAGCCAAGCAAAATTTCAAAAAACAGGTATAAAATGCTTGCATTTTTAAAACTGTTTTTGAAATTTTATTTGGCGGATACGCCACACCGACGAAATGCGTAGCATTTTGGAGGTTGGCTCTGAACAGTTACATCAAATTTTATATTTTAGGAGTACTCATGAGACAACCTGTACAGGAACTGATCGAACGCTATCAGAACAATCTCTACGCCATCGCCTTTAACATCTGTAAAAATCAGGCAGATGCAGAAGATGTTGTTCAGGATACATTGATCCAGTATTACACGACAAGCAAAGATTTTGAAGATGAGCAGCATATCCGTGCGTGGCTGATCCGTATCGTGATCAATAAAGCGAAAAATACAACGCTTGCTTTCTGGCGGCGTAACAGACGTTCGCTGGAGGATTATATAGAAACGTTAACTTTTGAAAATCCGGAATCTGAGAATTTATTCGAGGAAGTTCTGAAACTTCCCGAAAAATATCGCATCGTTATTCATTTATTTTATTATGAAGATTATTCCGTCAGGGAAATCGCCGATATTTTAAAGCTCTCGGAAAGCAACGTAAAAACACGCCTGTCACGCGGACGCTCTCTTCTGAAAACAGCACTGAGGAGGAATGGGAAAATGACGAATAAAGAAAAATACAAACAGGCCTTTTCGGTTTTGCATACCTCCGATATCTCTGAAGGGGAGGTCAAATATATGGTAAAATTAAGAAAACAGCAGAAAATGAAACTTGCGGCGGCTGCAATCGCAGTCTGCGTGATCGTTGGCGGAACAGGAACGGCTTACGCGGCAAATGTCGGCGGAATCCAGCGAACTATCCAGCTTTGGATGCACGGTGACCAGACAAGTGCCACTCTTGATTTAAATACCGACGACGGTTCTTATTCTCTTGAATACAAAGATACCGACGGAAACACCGTCACTCAGGGCGGAGGCGGTGTTGCCTTCGATGCAGACGGAAACGAACGTCCCCTGACCGAAGACGAAATTATAGAGGAACTGAACGCACCGGACGTAGAATATCTCGATGATGACAGCGTATGGGTTTATTATAAAAATCAGAAAATAGAGATCACCGACAAATTCGACAAGGACAATGTCTGCTATGTCAAAATCGAAAACGGCGATGAAACAATTTACATGACCGTTAAATATCAGAATGGATATAGTACTTCTCCTGATAAATATCCGGATCCACGCAGTTTCAATTAGTCTTCAATTTTTAACCTGAATTCTGAAACCAATTATTTTTATCAAGTCAAGCGGATATTCGCAATCCGCTTTGCTACTTGCTCATAACCGAATAAACTGCTCCGCAGTTTATCAGAAGGAGCTTGCACTCCTCCTGATACAAGCAAGTCCCCACCCACTGCTTATTGCTTTTCGCAATTGAAGCAGGGGACTTCCTTGATTTGGTTAAATTTCAAAAAATGTGCAGGCTTTGAGTTTTCCTCTGCCTGCACATTTTTATGTTTTCTCCCGCTTACGGTTTTCTGCTTTCTGTCTGTTGCTTATTTGCCTTTTACAGAAAAGCTTCCGGTGCTCCCTTTTTAAGAATCCATCCAGTACCACTTGATTCAAAATCATCTTTTTGAGGATAATAATATCCCCTTATTCCATAATCAACAATTAAACTTACAAGAACCACTAACACTATTACTATAAATTGTTTTTTCATTATTTAATTTTATTGGCTGCGATCCCGCCTTTTTTGAAGATTCTTACATAAGCTGCTTTTTTGTTCTTTGGCACTCTAACCGTTATCTTCTTTGAAACACCCTTGAAGGCTGATTTTCCAACGGTTTTCAGTGTTTTTACTTTCTTCAGGTTTACGGCCTTTAAGTTCTTATCTCCTGAGAAAGCTCTCTGTCCGATGGTCTTCAGTTTGTTTCCGTTTACCGTAACGGTTTTCAGTTTCGTGCAATTTGCAAATGCCTTCTTTCCGATCTTTTCTACGTTGCTGCCGATGCTTACGGAAGTTACTTTTTTATTGCCTTTCAGGGCATTTGCTGCAATCGCGGTTACTTTATAAGTTTTACCGTTTGCTTTGATGTTTTTTGCGATTTTCACGCTGCTCTTTGTTTTGCCTTTTGCAGTCATGTTTTTCACTTCAACCGTATCATTTCCGGTAACTTTATAATTAAAGATACCTGTAGCATCTGCGATCACGCTGCCGATTGCCGGGATCTGGCTGTTGTTATTTCCATTATTACCGTTGTTGTTGTCGTTATTATTATCCGGTTTCTTTGCTTCCAGTGCTTTCATGGCGATGTCTAATGCATCTGCTGCATCTTTCAGCTGTTTTGCAGTTACTGTTTCAGAAGCAAATGCCATTTCTGCATCCCTTTTTGCTTTTGCAAAATTTGCCCAGCTTTCTTTTGTGTAATCTGCTTCTTTCTTTTCTGCCGCCTGTGCAATCTTTGTCTGTACTTCTGTTTTGCCGGAGGCTTTTACTTCATCGAGTTTGCCCAGTGCTTTCTTTAAAGCATCGTCTGCTTCTTTGATTTCCAGTTTGGTTACTTTTTCTTTCTGTGCAACTTCTTTTGCTTTTGCGATTGCCTCTGCGATACCGGACTTGGCAAAAGTTCCTTCCGGATAATCTTTTTCCAGATAAGTTCTCTCTGCAACCTGTGCATCGGTACTTAAGATCGCTTTATCGTTTACTGCTGCCGGCTCATCGCATACGATATTGTATGTCACACCGTCGATCACCGTTGTGGTTCTCCCGATCTCGTTTGCTTTGATTGTCACGGTTGCTTCCGTCGGTGTTATTCGTTTCTCTGCTGCTCCAAGAAGTTTTGTCTGATTTCCTGTTCCATTCGTTGGGTAGAGAACAATAACATGGTCTTTATTGTCTTTATTAAAGATATTGGCGATCAGATATTTTTTACCGGAAGTAACTTTTGATACTCTCTGATATCCCGGAACAATATCTCCTGCTTCTGCTTTGTCCTTTTTCTCAAGCAGAACCACCTCATAGGTTCCATCTGTAAAGCTTGCATTATAGAGTCTGTTTGCGTTGAAGTCCATGTTTGTATAATAGAAAATTACATATCGTTCTCCGTTTTCTTTGCAGATACGGAAAGTATCACTGCCATCTGTCGGCGTTACCAGCATATTATTTTTTGCTGCTGCACTGAAAAATGAATTTGCACCGCTTTCATTGGTGAGATATACCTTTTTATTTTCATTATATACTGCATACACATTTGCTGTTCCGGTTGAAGTAAAGGTAAACTCTGCATCTGTCAGATTCAGTGATATATCATTTTTTGCTGCAAAACTGCTCAGGTCAGAATTATTGTTTGCTATATGTGCATACATCGGCACAACTTCTTTTTCTACACCATCTACTTTTGCATAATTTACATCTGCAACCTTTTGATCTGCTTCCGTCGTAATACCTGTTTTATGTTCTTCTGCACCTGGTAAGACCTTGTATAAGTTTCATTTCTGGTAAGTTCTACGCCAAGCTCTAAATCATTTATATAACCATCTGCCGCAAGCTGGGCGATATCATAATTATCATAGCGTATGCTTCCCCCGCCATTTTCCCAGAGAAGTCCTACCGTTCCGTTTTTCAGCTCTGACATACAGGAATACTGATAAGTGCCGCTGTTTACTGAATAGCTGTTTTTTAAAGTCAGCGTCTTGTCTTCTTCTACCAGAAATGTAAATATTTTACCGTTTGCTCGTCCACTTCCGCCCGGGGCAGCTACCAGGATTGCCTGTTTTCCATCAATCGTTTTAGAATAACTGATCGCTGTCACATTACAGGTTGATGTACAGGAAACGCCTGTCTTGACCGGCTTTGTAAATACATAATCACCGGATGTATTTCTTACTGCATCTGAATAGCAGACCACTCCCTGTCCGCTTCTGAAGAACATACGCAATGTTCCGTCTGAAAGCTCTACGACTTCACTTTCGGATGACCAGTAACCACCTGCGGCTGCTCCTGGTACGTCATTGGATCTTTCCCATGTTTTTCCATTATCATCAGACCAGATAATGCTTGCATTTTCTTCCCCATCGCCATGATCATAGAATGGAATGACGATCGTACCATCTGAAGTCAGTAGCCCCTGCCCCGGAGATACCAGCAGTGCTGTCTCTTTTGTCGGACGTTTGATCTGTGGATTCAGGATTTCCGGATCTGTCCAGGTAAATCCATCATCGTATGTTTTTGCATACATCATATATCCGGTATTGTATACATGCAATGCAGATCCTTTATAGAAAATATTCTGCTGAATATCAGTATTGGAATTAACCTGTTTCTGTGTCAGGGTATCTTTATACTCTCCATTTTCTACTTTATACAGGTTGTACCACTTATCCACGCCATATTCTGTTTCCGAATGATCGGATCGTTTTAAAATTTTTGCATATCCGTTCTCATCCCAGTCCCCTACATAATAAGCATAAGTTGTGGCATCGTCATCTTTTGGCTGTGTGTTTACATTGTCATAATTATCCGTTACTGCCAGATAATCTTTTCCGTTTACTTTAATATAACCGGTTCCTTCTCCCGGAGCTTTATAACCGCCCATTGTCGTTACGCCGGTTGGGTTTACATCGGCAATACAGTAAATTTCTCCGTCTTTTCCCTGTACCAGTGCCGGGTCGATGATCGTAGTTGCCGTATTGCCGATATAACCATCGCTGTCCGGAAAATACAGCGGGAATGAATAATTCCAGGTCTTACCATTATCGGTTGATACAGAAGCGATCGTATCCAGTCCGCCGCCGTCACCGGTTGTAGAATATCTCGCATCCGCTGCTGCCAGAAGATTTCCCTTCTGCGTAACGATAAATGCCGGGATACGGAAATACTGACTTCCCGCTGTTCCCTCTGCAAACGGCTGCTTCTGTGTTACATGCTCTGCTGTCGTGTTGATCGGACCTGCTTTCAGCAAGTCTGCTGCGTCTGCTTTCGCTGCCGGAAACACAGCTACTGCAAGACCACAAACAAGAGCTGTTCCAAGCCCCTGTTTCCACAGTTTTCTTTTTTCATTCTTTTTCATAGTTTCCTCCTTATTTTCCCTCCTGTGATTATTCAAATTTACTATATTTTTACCGTTTTGTCCAGCAAAAAAAACCTTCCTACAGCACTTGCATGCTATAGAAAGGTTCGCCGCTCTTTTTATAATCTTTATATTCTCAAATTTTGATTAGTCCTGAACGTATGGCATAAGAGCGATGTGACGTGCTCTCTTGATAGCTACTGTCAGAGCTCTCTGATGTTTTGCACAGTTTCCTGTGATTCTTCTCGGAAGGATTTTTTCCTCTTTCAGAGACATATCTCTTCAGTTTGTTTACATCCTTGTAATCGATTTCATTGTTTTCTTTACCACAGAAAACGCAGACTTTTTTTCTTCTGCGTCCGCCTCTTCTCTTCATCGGAGAATCTGGTCTTTCAGATTTATTGTAAGCCATTGCTGTAAACCTCCTTTAATGTCTAGTTAAACGGTAATTCTTCGTCAATACCGTCCGGGATATTCATAAATCCATCGCCGCTGGCTGCACTCGGTTCCGGTCTTGCAGGTGTATAGTTATTTCCATTTGCCTGAGACGCAGCTTTGCTTTCAGCAAACTCCTGATCCTCTACTACTACATCTGTAGTGTAAACCTTGTTGCCATCTCTGTTGGTATAGCTTCCTGTCTGGATACGACCTGTAACGACTACCTTCAGTCCCTGATGGAAATACTTCTCCGCAAACTCTGCACTGCGTCCAAACGCTACACAGCTGATAAAATCAGCGGTTGCTTCGCCATCGCGTTTGTTGAATCTGCGATCTACAGCCAATGTATATCTTGCAACTGATGTGCCGCTCTCCCCTGCGGAATAACGAACATCCGGATCTCTGGTCAAACGTCCCATTAAAATAACTTTATTCATTTTAAATCTCCTTATTTATGCTTCCTGTCTTACGCATAAATATCTGATAACATTTTCCATGATACGGACATGTCTTTCGATTTCTGCCGGAGCTGTAGCATCAGCTTCGAACTGGATGAAATAGTAGAATCCTTCTTTCATCTTCTGGATTTCGTAAGCTAATCTCTTTTTACCCCATTCGTCAACATTAGTAACTGTTCCGCCGTAACGTGCAACGTATTCTTTTACTTTTTCTACAGTTGCTACTCTTACGTCATCCTCAATTTTTGCGTTAACAACAACGGTTAATTCGTATTTGTTCATGCTCTTCGCACCTCCTTATGGTCTCTGGCCCACTATTACCTTCGTGAGCAAGGAATTCAATGTTTCAAAATGGCTGCTTGTCTGCAGCCACTCACAATTCTTGATTTTATCATATTTTTGCAAGACAGGCAAGTATTTTTTCTTATTTTTTGCAATGTTTCCGCCTCGCAGCCAAACCTGACTTTGAAGCGGAATCATGATCTAATTCACATATTTCGCTATTACATCCCATATGGATGATCTTTCAAATCCAAGCTTCCACTCTGCCACTCCGGCCAGGCCATATTCCTGCACAAGTTTCATCTTCTCTTCGATCGATGCTTCGTTTTCCAGCCAGATCTGACAGAAATTGCCATCTTCATCTGTGAACTCTGCATAATCCTGTGATGTCTCGCTGCTCCATCCGGCAGTCACCTTGTAATCGGACAAGATCTGGTCTGCTTTATCCATGCCGATCGCCTCACTGCTTACTTCACCGGAAGCATTGGTCTTCCATAATCTCGTGTAGAACGGAATACCGCTGATGATCTTTTCTTTCGGAACGTTTTCCAGTGTTCCGGTAATGCCGTCTCTTTCATAGGAAAGGGATGCCACGGAACCGGCATCGGAACCGACATAGTGTTCATCATAGCCCATAATGATCACATAGTCTACGACTTCGCCAAGCTCTTTCTGGCTGTAATGTTCATTGAAACTGTATGGCGGCGGGACATCCACCGAAAGTACAAGATTGTTATTTCTGCACTTTACAGAGAGTTCCCTCATAAACTGCACATAGCTTTCGGAAGTTTCTTCCGGTAAGGATTCGATATCGATATTAATGCCATCCAGCTGATAGTTGAGTGCTTCGGTAATCAGCTGTCCTTCCAGGTTTTCTCTGGATGTGGTAGTGCCAAGCACAGTGTCGGTATCAATATCCGTACTGAAATTGTCCATCAGTCCCCAGACTTCCATATCATTCTGATGTGCGGTATCTACATAGTCACTGCTTGCAAGAGAAGAAATATCTCCATCGTTGCTGCTGATAGAAAACCAGGTCGGTGAAATGACATTGACCCCTTTTACATCCTGAATGTCCGCTGCAAGTGCATCGTTTGAATCCTGCTCGTCACCTGATGCCAGAGAAGATTCATATCATAATCTTTATGTATGCTGGTGTACTCTGCCGCCCGGAAATCACTGGTGACCTGTTCTTCGTAGCTGTCAGAAAGCTTTTTGCTCTTCATATAGCCAATATATCCATCCGCAGTCAGAACTTTTGTCCACTCTTCTTCCTGCTCCAGAACTGTCACTTTATCTCCGACCGCTTCTTTTTTTAGAATCGGACTTTTGATATCTGCATCCAGACGTACGCTTTCTTCTTTTATCACATCCGAAAAGGTTTTCGTTCCCCACTGATTGTTTATAATAATATGAAGCGGTTCCTGCTCCACCGAATACTGAAGTGCTGTATACTGTGCCAGATAATCCAGTGCAATATAGACATTTCCATCCTGCGAAACAACGATCTGATACGGCATGCTGCCATTTCCGGTAAGCGTTGTATATTCATTGCTGTCATACGGAAGTTTGATAATATCCACTGCCGTTGTCAGTATGACCTGCTGTTCTTCATCGCTTTTATAAAGATGATCGTTCAGATTTTCTTTTGCAGTCGCATATTCTACATATGCCGTGCCATCCTTCACAAGTGCTTTCCCCTGTTCCAGACGGTCCGGAAGTACGACTGCTGCATCCTCCCCTCCGGAAGTGCCAAAATATTCATTGCCATCCATCACTTCTTTGGATGGGATATATCGATTTACAACTTTATATCCTACGCCTGCCGCAGCCACCGCCAGGATCAGCGGCACTACGACCTTCACAGGACTTTTCTTTTTCTTCATTCATTGTACCTCCATACTATGATGCCTGCGGATTGTTCCGTGCGGTGCACTCCCACAATCCGCCTCAGTATTCGCATACTGCAACATCGTTTTTACAACGGAATACATCGTTTTGATTTAGTGTATCATAGATTTATGAACGAAAGATGACTTAAGTCTACATTTTTTATAATCCTTCGACCTGTATGGTTGTCTTCTGTACTATGGGGATTTGTCATCAGACCTCTTTCTTTTTTATATAGTCGAATCCGATTCCTATAATGTGATCGTCATCATCGCTTACAAAATCTCTCATATACTCCTCTTCTTCCCGGATCATGCACTGGTGCATGATATCCGAAGGTGTACTTGGCTTTCCATTCAACCACAGCTTCATACCTGCTCTGGCATATGCATTTAATTCTTTTTGCAGTCGATGTTTCCGTTTTTTTCTGCTGCCTATAGTTCCACCCCCTCCTGTTAAACTTAAAGATTCTGCTGACATTATCGTGAGAATTTAAATCGAATACACATAAGGCTGCTGCCTGACATGCAATTCCGGTCAGCATTGCTGACACGAAAACAACACCGTATACGAAATCTGTAAATCAGAAACATTCAAGCCTTTTTCTATTCTTTTGCAACGTGCAGTACGTTCTTTTTTGTTCCGATCAACAGTACTTCAGGATACCAGATAACATTCATTGTACGAATGCAAAGTACCAAAGAGTTTACATGGCATCTTTTAAGCTCAATATTGCTTTATGGAGGTACAATCATTTTTTTGGAATATTGCGGAGAATCCCGCATAAGATAATAAAAAGCGACAGAATTCGCTTTCTTATTCATTTTGATTTTTGATGTTGCTTAAAGCATTGTTTCATCCTCACATTGATTATTATATACTTTATGTTTGAAAAATGCAAGATGTTTTTACACTCTTTTTATAATTTTACACTGGCAATCTACTTTACTTTTTGATAGTATGCAGATATAATTATAAGATAATAAGATGCCAGGGTCAAAAGTCTGAAGACACAATGTGCTTGCACAGGAGTGGTTTTATGGCATCTTTTAACCTTAATCAATATCATAATCATAGTAATTCCAATAAAAGGTTAACATATCATAGATAGGATGTGATAATATGAAGATAGAAAAAATCAACGATAATCAGATTCGCTGCACGCTTACACGTCAGGATCTGGCAGACCGTGAGATCAAGCTCAGTGAACTTGCTTACGGCACAGAAAAAGCAAAGCTGCTGTTTCGTGATATGATGCAGCAGGCCGCATACGAATTTGGTTTTGAAGCAAATGACATTCCTTTGATGATAGAAGCGATCCCGATTTCTTCCGACTCTGTAATTCTGATCGTTACCAAGGTGGAAGATCCGGAAGAACTTGATACACGTTTTGCAAAATTTTCACCGTCAAACGGCGAAGAGAACAACAACATCACTCCGCCGGCACCGGCACCTCTTGAAGGAGCCGATGATATCCTGAATCTTTTCAATAAGATCCACGAGGCAAGAAAGATGGCTGAAAATGCAGCAGCAAAAACTTCTGAAAAGAAAGAAAAGACTCCTGCAAAACCGGAGATCAATCCGGAATCCTTTCATCTGACGAAACTTTACCGTTTCCGCGATCTGGACACTGTGATCCGTGCAGCACACATTCTGCAAAATTCTTACCAGGGTTACAACACGCTCTATAAGAATCCGGAAGGCCGTGAATATCTGCTGACACTCAGCAAATCTGCACACACACCAGAAGAGTTTAATAAAGTCTGCAATACCCTTTCCGAGTATGCTTCCAGCCTGAAATACACACCGGGCAACGAAGCATTCTTTGAAGAGCATCTGGAATGTATCGTTGCGGATGAGGCTCTGCAGAAGCTTGCATTGATCTGATTGATATGAAATCGATAGTCAGAGTTTCTGAACCGATTCGCTGCAAACGGAAATAGAGTGTAGAAAAAGCGTCTCCGCCTGGAAAATCCTGGTGGAAACGCTTTTTATTTTTTAATGGATATTCACAATCCACTTTTGCTGTCTGTTTATGCCTGTTTGCTTTCAACAAATGCATTTACTCTTGCTACCAGCAGATCCGGCTCGATACCATGAACGAGAGCTGCCTCTTCGATGGTCTCCATCTGTGCGGATGGGCATCCAATACAGTGCATGCCGCCTGCTACCAGTACGCCTGCCATTTCAGGATCCATTCTTAAAATATCGCCGATAATCATATCCTTGGTTATTTTCTGCATGATTTTCCTCCTTTATCATTCTGTACAGACTTAAATTTCTCATAAAAATCTGTACCTGATTTCTTTTGACAGGTTGATTATAATATGTTTTTGTACTTTATGCAAGGCATAGAAAAAACCTCTTGTATATTCCAGACTTATGTATTAAAATGGGATAAAGATTCGGAGAGCCGAATCCTGTTGAAAACATATTTCATAAAAATAAGGAGGTTTTATCATGGCATACGTTATTACAGATGAATGTGTAGCTTGCGGTACATGTGCAGAAGCCTGTCCGGCAGAAGCTATCAGCGAAGGCGATGGCAAATATGTAATCGATGCAGATGCATGTCTGGATTGCGGTACATGTGAAGGAGAATGTCCTACAGGTGCTATCGTAGCAGGTGAATAATTAAAAAATTTTATAAAAGCAAGGGGAGCTGCGTAAGCAGCTCCCCTTGCTTTTCTATTTTCTTTTTATTTAAAAATCCGAAACCATTTTTTATGGCTCTCCTTCTCTCTTGTCGCTGCCACCATCTGCCGGTTATGCTGAAAGGAGCGAATGGTTTCATCCAGATTTCGGTAACGTTCTTCCTCTCTTTTTTCCTGGATCTTCATCAGGATCTCCATTTCTTTTAAAACACTGTCTGCAATCCGATTTTCCAGCTCCACATTATTTTCCTGAAGAGCACGTTTCATGATATCACCGACAATGTCCTGAAATTTTTCCAGGTTGTCCAGTGAATCTACAAACGGAAGTATGGTCTGTGGTTTCGGGACTTCCTGTGTGCTGTCTTTTAAATTCGCATCCGAATCTGTTTTTTCTGTATGTTCTGCTTTTTCAGTTTTTGTTGCTGTGTCTTTCATTACTGCATTTTTCTCTTCTGCGATTTCCGTTATTTCTTCTGCTTTTTTCTGTATTTCCGGAATCAGCACCTTGATCGCTTTGAGCTGAAATCCTTTGTCCCGCAGTTCTTTGACTTTCTTCATGATATAGATCGTTTTATCGGTATAGTAGCGATGTCCAAGTTCCGTTCTGCCCACTTTGATGTCCAGCTCTTCTTCCCAGCTTCGAAGTACATGTGCCTCCACCCCTGCCTGTCTGGCGGCATCGGAAATCATGTATCTGATCTCGCTCATCCTCTACCTCCCAATATTGTAACCGTTCAATACTTTCGCAATTACAATGCAAAACCAGTTAAAGCAACTGCTTCCATCTGTATTGAATCATTACTTATGTTTTTGGACGTTGTCCCTTTTTGATGCCTGCGAGTTTGACCCTGGCATATTTACATGAGAATGCCAACGAATTTGTACCCTGGCATTCTCATATGATTGTAACATATTTCTTTCTCAAAAACGCAAAAAAGATATCGCAAAAAGCGACACCTTTTTCATCCCGGAAACTCCCGGCGTTATTTTTTTAAGTTTGCAAATTTTGGTGAGGTTTGGCAGCCATGCAGCTCTACCGTACCGATCGGACCATTACGCTGTTTGGCTATGATACTTCTGCAATGTTCTTTTTCTCGGAATCTTTATTGTAATAATCATCTCGATAAAGGAACATTACAACGTCGGCATCCTGCTCGATCGCACCGGACTCTCGCAGGTCGGAAAGCATCGGTCTGTGATCCGGTCTCTGCTCTACCGCACGGCTCAGCTGAGAAAGTGCAAGCACCGGAACCTGAAGCTCTCTGGCAATCTCTTTTAAGGATCTCGAAATATCGGAAATCTCCTGCTGTCTGGAATCTGCACGTTTGCTTCCTGTCATCAGCTGCAGGTAGTCGATCATGATGACATCCAGACCTTTTTCTGCTTTGTATTTGCGGCATTTGGAGCGAAGCTCCGCAACGGAAATACCAGGCGTGTCATCGATGATCAGGTTGGAACGTCCGACGATCCCGGCTCCTTCGATCAGCTTTGCCCAGTCATCATCGCTCAGATTTCCGGTACGAAGCTGCTGTGAATCTACCTGTGATTCGAGTGCGAACAGTCGGTTGACCAGCTGTTCTTTTGACATTTCCAAACTGAAGATCGCTGCCGTATAATTTTTCTTAAATGCCATATACTGGGCTATGTTCAGTACAAATGCGGTCTTTCCCATGGAAGGACGAGCTGCGATCAGTACCAGGTCGGAAGGCTGCATACCGGTTGTCTTGTAATCCAGATCAATAAATCCGGTCGGGATTCCGGTCACGCTTCCTTTGTTTCTCGATGCCGCTTCAATCCGGTCGAGTGCCCGCAACACGACATCTTTGATCGGCACAAAGTCTCCGGAATTTCGTTTTTGAACAATATCAAAAATCCGCTTTTCTGCTGATTCCAGAATATCTTCTAGTTTTTCTTTTTCGCTGTAGCAGTCATTTGCGATCTGTTCATTGACTTTGATCAGTTTTCGCAGAACTGCCTTTTCATGTACAATCTGTGCATAGGCATCTGCATTTGTAGAGGTCAGTGCAGAAGTCAGCAGATCTTTGACAAACTCCAGACTGCTGATCTCAGGCGGTACGTCTTTTTCACGCAGAAGATTCTGCAGCGTGATCAGATCTACCGGTTTGCCGTCATTATAAAGCTCTACGATCGCATCAAAAACAATGCCATACTGATGCTGATAGAAATCGTCTCCGCTTATGATCTCGGAGGCTTTGATGATGGCTTCCTGATCCATGAGCATAGCACCGATTACAGACTGCTCTGCCTCAACACTGTGGGGCAATACCCGCTTGATCAGTGCTTCTTCCATTTTTATGCCCCCTGTTAAATACCTTCTACTACGACTTTCAGCTCTGCTGTTACCTTCGGATGCAGCTTAATCGCAACGCTTGTTGTGCCGACTGCCTTGATCGGATCTTTCATCTGGATTTTCTTCTTATCGATATCATATCCAAGCTGTGCTTTTGCAGCTTCTGCAATTTCTTTGCTGGAAACAGAACCGAATACTTTTCCGCCTTCGCCTACTTTTACAGAAACTTTTACCTGTGCCTTTGCCAGTTCTTCTGCAAATGCTCTTGCGTCTGCCAGCTGTTCTTTTGCAACTTTTTCATCGTGTGCTTTTTTCAGTTTCAGATCATTGATGTTCTTTGCACTTGCTTCCAGTGCAAGTTTTTTCGGGAACAGCATATTTCTTGCATATCCATCGCTTACATTTACCATTTCACCTTTTTTTCCAAGTGCTTTTACATCTTCTACAAGAATAACTTTCATTTAAATCGCTCCTTCTTCTATCATCGTTCTTATCGTACTTTTCAGCTTATCTTTTGCTTCTTCAAGTGTCACTCCGTCCAGCTGTGCCCCGGCGATATTCAGATGACCGCCTCCGCCGAGACGCTCCATAATGATCTGCACATTGACCTCATCGATGGCTCGTGCACTGATATAAATACGCTCTTTGTATTCTGTCAATACAAAAGAAGCCTTGATACCGACAATGTTCAGCAGTTCATTTGCGGCCTGAGCACCGACTACAGTCGGGCTTTCCAGATCCTCGCTCGGACAGCAGCTGATCGCATAATACTGCTCAAATACTTCTGCGTGGCGAACCGCTTCTGCTCTCGCCTTATAGGAACTCATGTCATTCCGGAACATCTTGCGGACACGCGTCACATCTGCTCCACATCTGCGTAAGAATGCTGCCGCTTCAAAGGTGCGGACCCCTGTTTTCGCCATAAAATTATTGGTATCAATAATAATACCTGCATAAATACAGTCTGCTTCTTTTCCTTTCAGACGGATATCATCTGCAAAGTACTGCAAAATCTCTGCAATCATCTCACATGCGGATGATGCATACGGCTCGATATAGGACAGAACCGCATTTTTGATCACTTCGCTGCTCTGGCGGTGATGGTCAAGCACAACGATCGTCCTGGTCTGATTCAGGATCTCGGAACACTCTGTCATGCTTGGACGGTTCGTATCAACAACCACCACAACAGTGTCGTGATCCACGATCTTTCTCGCCTGCTCATGTGTCACAAACATATCTTCCGGATATTCTTTGTCATTTAGGAACAGATTCACCCACTGACGGATCGATCCATTGATATCTCCGAGCACAATATGGCTTTTTTGTCAAGAATCCTTGCCGCACGCCATACGCCGACGGCTGCTCCGAAAGAATCGATATCCGTGATCTTGTGTCCCATGATGACCACATCTTCGTGGCTTCCGATAAATTCGCGAAGTGCATGTGCCTTTACTCTTGCTTTTACACGCGTGCTCTTTTCCATCTGCTGGGATTTGCCGCCGTAGTAAGAAATTTTATCGTTATCTTTTACGACTGCCTGATCACCGCCGCGTCCAAGAGCAAGCTCAATGGCAATTCTTGAAAACTCATAATTCTGTGCATAAGTACTGCCGTTCACTCCGATACCGATACTTAAAGTGACCTTCATTTCGTTTCCGATGTTGACCGTCTTTACCTCTTCCAGAAGGGAAAAACGGTTTGCTTCCAGTTCTTCCAGTGACTTATATTTCAGAACTACAAAATACTTGTCCTTCTCAAGTTTTTTTGTGATACCGTCCAGATTCGCCACATATTTGCTGATCTTACGGTCGATCAGGGCAAGCAGAAGGGAACGTCTTACCTCCTCCACGCTCTCAAGCACTTCATCGTAATTGTCCAGGTAGATCAGTCCGGCAACCATTTTCTGTTCCTGATTCTGACGGATGTAATAATTCAGCTCCGTATTGTCAAACAGATACAGTGCGATCAGATAATTCCCTTCCTGCGGAATATCCACAATCGATACTTCCTCGTTGAGATCTCCCATTGAAAGCTTCTGCAGATGTGCCTGATAATCGTTTTCATTGTAAAAAATCTGCACATCTGTTTCTTCCTTTTTGCACGGAAGTGCAGACGCATCAATCTCCGGAAACAGGTTTGAAATATTTTTCCGATACCTGGAATCCTTTCCTGTCACATCACAGAATGCATCATTCATCCAGAGTACTCTTCCATCCGTATCGAGTACCGCATACGGAATGGAAAATTTTTCAGCATCCCTTTCTGGATCTGGGAATACTGGGATGCAAACGCAATCATCTCACGGAGAACAAACGGACGGTAACGCAGCATCAGAACAGACATCAGAACCCAATAAGCGGCAGTAAAACAAAATACCAGAAATCCTGCTTTCACATCGATCGCAAAAACCAGGATATCCAGCATCACAAGTAAAACCGCCACGACTGCCGGCCACTGCATATAGGATTTTAATTTTCCGCTGTGCCTTACCTTCTTTTTCTTATTCATTGCATCTTCTCCAAACCCTCAGTTACTATCAAAGCCTATCATACCATTTTTTCCAGAAATAGAAAAGGTTTTTTTACGCTTCCAGCCATTCCCTGATCACCTCTCTGATAACAAGCAGCATCAGAGGACCAAGCAAAACTCCCGCCGGTCCGAAGATGCAGATCCCCACATATACTACAACTGCGATAACAATGGGATATACGCCCAGCTTTTCCCCTAAAAGCCGTGGCTCCAGGAAATCCCGCGTGCTGTTGGTAATGAGAAAGAAAGTCAGGTAAGCTGCGGCATGAAAGAAGTCCCCGCGAAACAGTTCCAGTGCCGCCCACGGAAGCAGGATCGTCCCTGTCCCGATAAACGGAAGTGCATCCAGAAAACCAATCAGTATCCCGACCAGCAGGGCATAGGAATTCTGCAAAACCCACAGACCTGCCACGCACTCTGCCATCACTGCCGCCATGATCAGAAGCTGTGCCCGAAGCCACAGACCCGCCATCTGCCACAGACGTTCCCCAATCCGCACCAGATGACGAAACGTGCTGTATTTCTGCAATTTCTGACAGATTTCATCATAATCTTTGATGATCAGCAAGACAGCCACAAAAATCACAAAGAGCACACTGAACCATTCTGCGGCAACGACCGCATACCGCACGGAATATCGAAAAACCTGCGTGATATTGACTGCCTGTATTTTTTCCGACATTTTTTCAATGTTCTGGTAGACGATCTCTCTGATCGCCTCACTTTTCATCCCAAATTTCTGATTGAGCAGCACACAGCATCCGTCGATCATCGTTTCCATCTTTGCCTCGTACTGATCAATATGCAGAAAAATGCTGCGGATCTGTGCAAATAGCCGCACACCGAGGAACCACATGCATACGCCTGTTATTCCAAGGATCAGGCTCATCATGCAGAACAAAAGACTCCCTTTTCCTATTTTCCGAAAACACGGATATTTTTGCAGACGGATGGCAACCGGATTTAAAATCCTTACAATCAAAAAAGCCACCAGAAATGGGGCCACATAGACGAATATATATTTAAAAATGATATATACCGCCATTATGATTCCCACAATTCCGATTGCTTTTCTGATTTTTGTATTCATCTTCGCCGCACCTTCCTTATCCTCTTTTATCGGATTTAGTATGTACGACATAATCTTTTTCATTCTGTTATCCTGTTTTTACCGGATATTGCTATTCTTTGCGGAATTTTTCAAACGCTCCTCCTTCCGGAAGAACGGTGAAATCCATCTGTTTTCCGGTTTTCGGATGCAGGAAACTTAAGCTGTAAGCACAGAGTGCCGGAGTTTCTTTTTCGCGTGTTCCTGTCGTTTTTGCGGATTTTTCGTCGTATTTTTTATCACCCGCAATCGGCATGCCCGCTCCGGAAAGCTGTACACGGATCTGATGATGCCGGCCGGTCAGAAGTTCGATATCTACCAGGCTGAGATCCTCTGTTTCTTCCAGGATTGCATAACGCAGTTTGCTTTCTTTTGCACCTTTCGTTCCCTTTGGCACAATATAAGAAGTGTTTGTCCTGCGGTCTCTCTGAAGATAATCAGTCAGTTCCTGATATTCTGCTGCTGTTTCTGTTTCTTTGTATACATCGGCATTTCTACGCACAACTGCACAATATCGTTTCACGACCTGACCGCTGCTCTTCCGGTCTGCGATCTGACTGCTTAAATTCGCTGCTGCCTGTTTTGTCTTGGCAAATACGATCACGCCCTGGACCGGCTGATCTAAGCGATGCACAACTCCAAGATATGGCTCTCCCGGTTTCCCGGACTCTTCCAGCAGATACAGTTTCAGAATGCTGACCATATCTTTGACTCTGGCATTTGCACTCTGAACCGGAACTCCTGCCGGTTTGCGACATACGAGAATATAGGGATCCTCATACAGAATCCCGATATTCCCTACCATTTTGATACATTGTTTCTGATTGCTGTTTTCCGTTTTCGTTTCTCCACACATAATTCTGTCTGCCTCAGTCAGATTACAGATATTTTTTCAGTGCATCCACCTTGTCCAGTTTTTCCCATGGCAGATCCAGGTCGTTGCGTCCAAAGTGTCCGTAAGCTGCTGTCTGTTTGTAGATCGGTCTTCTCAGATCCAGCATTTTGATGATGCCGGCCGGTCTTAAATCAAAGTTCTCACGAACGATTTCTGTGATCTTTTCGTCAGAAAGTTTGCCTGTTCCGAAGGTATCTACCATAACAGAAGTCGCTGTGCCACACCGATCGCATAAGAGAGCTGGATCTCGCATTTGTCTGCCAGTCCTGCTGCTACGATGTTCTTTGCTGCGTAACGTGCTGCATAAGCTGCAGAACGGTCTACTTTTGTGCAGTCTTTTCCGGAGAATGCTCCGCCGCCGTGACGTGCATATCCGCCGTAGGTGTCTACGATGATCTTACGTCCGGTCAGTCCGCTGTCTCCGTGAGGTCCGCCGATCACGAAACGTCCGGTCGGATTTACAAAGAATTTGGTGTTCTCATCTACCAGTTCCTGTGGCAGGATCGCATCAAATACATGTTTTTTGATGTCTTCGTGGATCTGTTCCTGTGTTACGTCCGGATCATGCTGCGTAGACAGAACAACTGCATCCAGTCTTGCCGGTTTTCCGTTTTCATCATATTCTACGGTAACCTGAGTTTTTCCGTCCGGTCTTAAGTAAGGCAGTGTTCCATCTTTGCGGATCTTGGTCAGCTGGCGTGCCAGTTTGTGTGCCAGTGCGATCGGATAAGGCATGTATTCTTCGGTTTCGTTTGTTGCAAAACCGAACATCATACCCTGGTCACCTGCACCGATTGCCTCAATCTGATCATCGGTCATCTTGTGTTCTTTTGCTTCCAGTGCTTTGTCTACGCCCATAGCGATATCGCCGGACTGCTCATCGATTGCTGTGATCACACCGCAGGTATCGGCATCAAAGCCATATTTTCCTCTGGTGTATCCGATCTCACGGATCGTATCTCTTACGATTTTCTGGATATCAACGTATGCTTTTGTGGTGATCTCACCCATAACCAGTACCAAACCGGTTGTTGTTGCTGTCTCGCATGCTACACGGCTCATCGGATCCTGCTCAAGCAGTGCGTCCAGAATCGCATCAGAAATCGCGTCGCACATTTTGTCCGGATGTCCTTCTGTTACAGACTCGGATGTAAATAATAATTTCTCCATTTGTCTCTCCTTTTTTAATAAATGAATGTATGATGCCTTTGAACTGTATGGAATTTTTACAATTCTGACATCGGTAATTTTATAGTTCCTGATAATATGAAACTACATGGTTTCTTTTTATAATCCCACAGAATGGTTTTCTGTAGAACGAAAAAAGATCCACAAAAAGCGGACCTCTTATTCCAATGATAAGTTCAATCCTCTTATTGTTCGAATACTCGCTCAGGTTGCACCTTCCTTTAAGGGGTTGCCGTGACTTCACAGATCCTATGTATCTCCATCACTCTGAATAAGAGAAGCTATTTAATTTTCAACCAACTCTCAGTTTGAATTTCTGAATTTCCTTTTCGGTGCTAACTCGTTCAATCTCAGCACCAAGGCTGCGGAGCTTGTCTTCAAAACACTCATATCCACGCTGAATATAGACAATATCATCGACAACGGTGACACCTTCTGCTGCCAGTCCGGCGATCACCAGTGCTGCTCCGGCTCTCAGATCCGGTGCACTGACTCTTGCTCCTGTAAACCCATCGGTTCCGTAGATAATAGCAGAATTGCCTTCTACTTTAATCGTCGCACCCATTCTGGTAAGCTCGTCCACATATTTGAAACGATTCTCAAAAATGCTCTCGGTCACGATACTGGTACCGTGTGCCAGAGCCAGGGCAACTACGATCTGCGGCTGCATGTCGGTCGGATACCCCGGATACGGCAGTGTCTTGACGTTTGTGCTATTTAAACGTTTGGATGCTACCACACGCACAGCATCGTCAAATTCTTCTACCTCACAGCCGATCTCGACAAGCTTTGCTGTCGTTGCTTCCAGATGTTTCGGGATGACATTTTTAATCATGACATCGCCTCTGGTCGCTGCTGCTGCAAACATAAAGGTTCCGGCTTCGATCTGGTCAGGAATAATGGAATACTCTGCCCTGTGAAGCTTCTGAACACCGCGGATACGGATCACATCGGTACCGGCACCTTTGATATTGGCACCCATGCTGTTCAGGAAGTTCGCCACATCGACAACGTGCGGCTCACGTGCTGAATTCTCGATGATCGTGTATCCCTCTGCCATAGATGCTGCCATCATGATGTTGATCGTCGCACCTACGGAAACCATATCTAAATAAATATGTGTTCCTTTCAGCTTTTCTGCCTCTGCAACGATGGAACCGTTTCGGATACTCGTTGTCGCTCCCAGTGCTTTGAATCCTTTCAGATGCAGGTCGATCGGTCTGCTGCCGATGTTGCATCCGCCCGGAAGCGGTACTTCTGCTCTTTTATATTTTCCAAGAAGTGCTCCCAACAGATAGTAGGAAGCTCTGATTTTCTTAATAAACTCGTAATCTACACTTACCTGACCGATCATAGAACCATTGATAGCCACTTTATGGCGGCTGATCCTGTCAACTCTGGCTCCGATCACACTGATCGCTTCGAGCAGGACATTGATATCCTGGACATCCGGAAGATTATCGATCACCACGGTCTCATCTGTCATAATCGCCGCTGCCAAAATACCAAGTGCCGCATTTTTCGCTCCGCCGATTTCAACTTCGCCCACCAGGGGATTGCCGCCTTTAATTACATACTGTTCCATAGACACCTCTATTATTAAAATATACTCTCTATCTCTGATGCATCCGTTATCGCTCTGCATCATTATCATCATTTTTCAAATTGCTTTTTTTACTTTTTAACGAAATTCTGTAAACGTCCGGAAATGACGTAAACACCTGCGAATATGTGCCGAGGACAAAAAGCGATTCCCCTAACATCATAATTTTTATTATACCACAAACTTGGTGTTTGTAAACAAAAATTAAGATTTCAGTAAAAAGCAACGAAGATACATTTCAGGAACCGTGGATTTTAGCTATATTCTCCGTAACATTCTTGTAACAACCGCTATTTTCTGCTCCTATATCGCAAAACCACCTGTTCCATCGTCTCTTCCACGCTCATGTTCGTTTCATCGACGGTGATATCAGCATATTTTTCATAAAGTGGAATGCGTTCTTCATAAAGGCTCTGCAAGGTCTGGCCTTCCTGAAGTGCGACACCTCTGCACCGCAGGTCACCGAGTCGCTCCTCCAGCTCCTCGCAGGTCAGTTTCAGATAAACGACCGTTCCGATCTCTTTTAAATGCTGCATCGCAGAATCTCTGTATACAACACTTCCGCCGGTTGCGATCACGCATCTTTCTGCCTCAATGGAAGCATTGACGCGTGCTTCAATATCAAGAAATCCTTCCGTACCAAATTCTTCGATCAGTTCCGGAAGCCTCTTTCCTTCCTACTCTGGATCTCCAGGTCGGAATCAATAAAACGATATCCCAGTACTTTTGCAAGCACAACACCAACGGTGCTTTTTCCTGAACCCGGCATGCCGATCAGGATGACATTTTTTAAACTCTTCATTTCTTACTACCTGCCTGTTTTTTCATAACTGTATCACAGCAGATATGGTTTGTAAAGATTGCTTCTTAATGGCACATATTTTTTCCCTTCTGCACGTACACTGTAAAAAACAGTTCAGGTATCTGCCTATGTCCTCCTTTCTTTCCAGACTTCGCAGGCACAAACTTTTGCTTGCTTTTCTTCCTGCTCTTATCTTTCTCTTTTGTTCTGTTTTTTAATCAAAAACACAATAAAAATCTGATTATCCGCTAAAACACAGTATCTATCAGCATTTTCAAGGAAACAAACACATCAATTTACTACTTATTTACTACTAACGAATGAGCCTTGATACGCAAGTTTTCCTA
>ENA-OQAZ01000298-OQAZ01000298.1-human-gut-metagenome-genome-assembly--contig:-NODE-298-length-28233-cov-2.669964_pt1 | contig 28233 bp, 32 predicted proteins | sample MGYA00242737_ERZ504531 | MGnify/ENA primary metagenome ERZ504531 (study PRJEB26092, sample SAMD00036244) | human gut metagenome | host: Homo sapiens | study: EMG produced TPA metagenomics assembly of... | reverse complement strand
ATTCACAAAAAGATCCACCTTGTCCATTCTGATCACTGCATAGGTCAGAACCAACGGAAAATATTCTACGTCATTTCCACGAATGTTCAGTGTCCAGCAGATGTCATCCAGTGTGGTAAGAACGTGTGCTGTCGCACCTGCTTCTTTCATTGCTGCACGTGTACGCGCAAGCTTACTCTCCACAGTCTCTCCTGTGTATTTCTGTTCCAGTTCAAATACCGGCTCTTCTGAAAGAATCGGACGGTCTTCCCATACTTCATCGATCAGATCATATGCATAAACGACCTTTCCGTTCTTCTCAGATGCGATCTTCTCGTATTCTTCTCCTTCTGTTACAGAAACAACACGTCCATCAAATCCTACAGTTTCGCCTTCTGCCAGAGCTGTTTCCAAATATTCCCCAATCTTCGGAACGCCCGGCTGTCCCATCTTCATCAGTTCTACTGTTGTTCCCTCTAGCTGCTTTGCCGCTTGGATAAAGTATCTTCCGTCTGTCCACAGGCGTGCTTCTGTCTTTGAAACCACTGCTGTTCCTGCAGATCCCGTAAATCCGGTAATATACTCTCTTGCTTTAAAATGCTCCCCCACATATTCGCTCTGATGAAAATCTGCAGTCGGAATAATATAAATATCTATTCCCTTTTCCTGCATTTTTGCACGCAATTTTCAAGTCTTTCCGGTATTGTAGACATTTTAAAAAACCTCCTTTAATTTTTCCATTCTCTGACCATTATAACCCGTAAACTTTTGAAAAGCAACCTAAGAAAAGGAGTCGGATTTAGCAAGACTAACTTACCTGTTCCAACTCCCTTTTCTATCCTCCCAATCTGCCATTAGCAGACACTTTATCACTCGAAATAATATCCGTCAAAAGAATATTTGTACACTCTGTATATAAATTTTTCCACATCCATCATGTAAGATGCAATCAAGTTATGTTCTGCATCATACTCTGCAAAGACTCCTGTAAATCCGCTGTCAATCACATCATTTTCATTCAGATCCTATGCACTGCCTGTAAGTCCGGTCACAAGTCCGCTACACATCCGATTATCTTCACCTTTTTTGACATCTTCCATCACCTTTCGCAAATTTTCACAAATGGTAGTCTACCCGAAAAACTTGTTCTGTCTATGGGAAAAATGTGATTTTTCTTGAAATCAGGACTGATGCATTGCTGCATGCTCCTTTTCCAGTTCTTTAAAAAGTTCCGGCACAGTCCACTGACTGTTTGTGTCTGTCAGAACCGCTTTATAATCAATACGTTTCATACCCTTCTTTCGCATCATAAATAAAATCTGATCCAGATGGCTGCCTGTCACTCCGGCAAATACCATCATCTCATCTGCCAGCTCTTCACCCTCATAAATCCTGTCTGTCTCTGACGCTTCTTTCATTCCGGCAAGTACACCAACCGTCTGAAAATACTCTTCTTTTTTTATTCAACCGCACCCGAATCCTGAGTGACATACAGATCATCTGCAGCTCCTGCGCACGCTTCTTATCTTTTATATTAAATAATAATACTGTTTCTCTCATAAATTTCCTCGACTACTCCGCTTTTCTCAAACGGTTCTTTTTATGTTTATTCCACTCTCCGATTACCTCACTGACAGTTGATACCGTAACAAACGCACTCTGTCTGTCTCATGGATAAATGCAAGAAGCTTTGCATATTCACTCTTTTCCAGAATTGTAACCACTTCTGTCTGTTCCTGATTGCCCAGTCCTCCGACTGCCGGATAAAGAGTCGCCCCTCTGTGCAGCTCATGTACAACAAACTGCTGGATCTCCGGATATTTCTTTGACAGGATACACACCCTCTTACGGATACTGAAACCATCGATAAAATTATCCAGAACAATCCCATAAAGATAAGTTCCCAGAAGGCTCACTACCAGTGTCTTTCTGTCGTAGACAAGGATAGACGTCGCAGCGGTCACAAATCCTGCGATCGTAAGACTCTTTCCAATTTCAAAATGCAAATATTTATTTAAAACTTTTGCAACAACATCAAGCCCACCAGAAGATGCATTGACATTAAACAAAATCGCCTGTCCAATGCTGATCACCAGAATATGGCACAGCATATTGATAAACATATCATCCGTGAGCGGCGGAACATCTGGTGTCACTGTTTCAAAAATACGCAGATAAACCGGGAGCATTAAAGATGTAATGACCGTCTTACCTCCGAATTCTTTTCCGACAAACACAATCCCTATGATCAGAAGTGCTACATTTAGAATCATCGTCATCGTCGAAACCTTCAGCGGAATAAAATTTGCCAGAACCATGACAAGTCCCGAAATACTTCCCACAACAAAGGAATTCGGCATCATCAGATAATACACTGATGCCGATACAATAAACATTCCTACCGTGATCGTTGCATACTCTTTCAATATGTTTTTTGCTTTGTTCTTCTCTTTCAATTTTCTTTCCTCTCTTTCATACCGGTGCCTCTTATTTCCCCAAATATGCGGCACACTATATTTCCCAACATAGCACATTCATCATAACATACTTCTCATCAAACTTCTACGCTATGTTTCTCATTAAAAACATGAAATCTTCTTTCCATTTATAGTAGTTTCAATTATAATAAAGGAAGAGTGAATTTTTTAACAATTTAGAGAAGAGAGGGTTAATTATGAATGCTGATGGAAACGTAATCAAAATCAAACATGACGTACTGTTCGAAATAGCAAAGCTTGCTTTTGCAGGTGAACTTGAAGAACAGCGTGATCACCTCCCGCTGAAGCTTATTCCGGGACCGACCCCGCAGTTCCGCTGCTGTATCTACAAAGAGCGTGAGATCATCCGCCAGAGAATCCGCCTCGCAGAAGGCAAAGCTCCGGGACCGGAAGATGATGGCAATATCATCCAGGTTATTTCTTCTGCCTGCGAAGACTGTCCGATCTCCAGCTACACAGTAACAGAGAACTGTCAGAACTGTCTTGGAAAGGCATGTATCAATGCCTGTAAGTTTGGGGCAATTGAACCGGGACATTACCGTTCCCACATTGACGCATCCAAATGTAAAGAATGTGGTCAGTGTGCCAAAGCCTGTCCGTACAATGCCATTGCACATTTAAAACGTCCGTGTAAATTCAGTTGTCCGGTCGATGCGATCACCTACGACGAGCATGGCATTTCCGTAATCGACAAAAACAAATGTATCCGCTGCGGTAAATGTATCCACAGCTGTCCATTCGGTGCAATTGCTTCCAAAACATTTATTGTTCCGGTAATCAATGCTTTAAGAGAAGGAAAACACATCTACGCAATGGCTGCTCCTGCCACAGAAGGTCAGTTTGGTGCTGACATTACCATGGAAAGCTGGCGCAAAGCAATGAAAGAGCTCGGATTCGTAGATTTCTACGATGTAGGACTTGGTGGAGATATGACTGCTGCTTATGAAGCTGAAGAATGGGCTGAAGCTTACAAAGAAGGGCAGAAAAAAGTAACTTCCTGCTGCCCTGCATTTGTAAATATGGTTCGCCTGCATTACCCACAGCTTGCTGACAATATCTCAACAACTGTTTCTCCGATGTGTGCAATTTCCCGTATGATCAAAGCACAGGATCCGGAAGCGATCACTGTATTTATCGGACCTTGCCTTGCTAAGAAATCCGAAGTTGTCGATCAGCAGATCGAAGGAAATGCAGATTATGTTCTTACATACAGCGAGATCCGTGCGATCATGAAAGCAAAAGGCGTTGAACTCGAGGCCTGTCCGAACGACAACCAGACCGCTTCTACTTCGGAAAACGCTTTGCAAATTCCGGCGGTGTAACAGCAGCTGTTCTGGAAAGTCTGAAAGAATCTGACAACTGCATCGATGCGAAAGTCTGTCGTGCAAATGGTTCTCAGGAATGTAAGAAAGCCCTCCTTCTCATGAAGGTTGGACGTCTTCCGGAAGACTTCATCGAAGGCATGGCATGTGACGGCGGATGTGTCGGCGGTCCAAGTTCATTCAATGACCAGATGGCTTCCAAGAAGAACCGTGATGCTTGATCTCTCAGGCTGACGATCGTGGAATTCTTGATAATCTGAAGAATTACGATATGGATAAGTTCTCTATGCATAGAGACTAAAATTATAAGGGAGTTTTGCTCTATCACTGAAATCAGTTATAAAGTAAAACTCCCTTATTCTAATTATACACACCACGCATCTATTTATTATCCCCTATACCACGGCAGCCTGTCCCGCAGCATCATCTTTTCCATCCGCTCCAGATTCTTATCCGAATGCTCAATCTCCCGCGAATACCGGTACACCAGCTCTACGATCTCTTCTGGTGTAAGCTCTCTTTCATTTTTTTATCCACCGTGCTTTCCACAGCTCATAAATATGGAAAGTACTTATTACTGCCATCTGCACCTTCGCATAAATCCTTCCATCATAAACTGCGCCACAGAAATAAGTGAAAATGAAATACACCAGCAGCTGCTCTGCCTGGATCTGGATATTGCTCTCTTCCTTCGCCCACCGCTTAAAGTCAGACGAGATTCCTTTATACGCATCTGCTCCATGTGAATACAGAAGTTCTTCGCTCTCCATCAGAAGCATATCCCAGTCCTCACGTAGAAGTTCCAATTCATAAAGTTCCCGGAACATCTTATGCGCCATCTCCCATCTTTCCTGCACAGACGGCTTTTCTTCTTTCCAAAGTTTCCGTACAAACTTTCTGGCACTCTTTGTCTGATAACGTTCAATGACTTCCTCGCAGGAAAATAACTGTTCCCGGTTAAATCTGCCCTGCAGATCATGCGCCATTCCAAGAATCAGTCCCACTCTTATTTTTAATGAATGTTCCCGGTCCTGCAGAATTCCAAGCATTGCATCTCTCGCATCTACAAGCATAGAATACAGAAACGGATCAAATTCCTCGTATTCCTCTTCTCCTTCTTTTTCATAAGTAAGAAAACGGACCGGCTCTTTCTTCTCCATCAAAATCCTTGCCACCTCTGGACAGGATACCGACAGGGTAATCTCCCGTACATCCTCAAACTCCTCGACATGTCTCGGATACAGGCGGCAAGTTTTACACAGACTTTTCTCTCCGAGATTCGCATACATCTCACACAGATTACAGTCATTTAAAAATGCACATCGCTTTTCTTTATCCTGCCTGAAAATGCCACGGATCCAGTCCACGGATTTCAACATCGTAAACCAGAATTTTCCTTTCACATGCTTATATTTATTCAGTGATTTTTTGTCAATTACAATCTTCCACCCTGCACAACAGGTATCTTCACATTTGTCTGCGATGCAGGTGAACTCTTTATAATAATCCGGAATTGTATATTGCATTTATTTTTCTACCCCAACCTTCTTACAGATATCCGCCAGACAGCATCTGTCACAGTGCGGCTTCGTCCTTTGCCGTACAAACTTCTCTTCCGTGGTACACCAGTCTGTGACAGAAATCGCTTCCTTCCTCCGGCGGAACCAGCTTCCAGAGTTCCATCTCTACTTTCTTCGGATCCTTAATCCCGTCTACCAGTCCAATACGGTTCACCAGACGGATACAATGGGTATCCGTTACGATCGCAGGCTCACCAAATACATCTCCCATGATCAGGTTCGCGCTCTTTCTCCCAACACCTGGCAGCTTTAAGATCGCATTAAAATCCTTCGGAATCTTTCCGCCATACTCATCCCGAAGCATCTTCATACAGGCACTGATATCCCGTGCCTTACTTTTCCCAAGCCCACAAGGACGTACAATCTCTTCGATATTATTTACATCTGCTTCTGCAAGTGCCTCTACTGTCGGATATTTTGCAAATAAACCTTCTACGACTACATTTACCCTTGCATCCGTACACTGTGCCGCAAGACGCACACTGACCAGAAGTTTCCATGCCTGATCATAATCCAGAGTACAGTCTGCATCCGGATATTCCTTTCTCAAGCGTTCTATTACTTCCAATGTTCTCTGTTTCTTTGTCATCTTTTTTATCCTTCTTTATCTCATATTTTGTATAGTAAGATAATTCATCTGCTTCATTAGTTTAAGATCTTCTTTGTTAAATGCAAGAAGATTCATAAGCTTTTCTTTATTTACAATTTCTTTTTCCGAAATCACTGCTTTAAAGGTCACCGGAAGCATCGTATAATTAGAGAGACCGGACACCAGTGCCAGTTGCTGTCCCGGATTCACCAGATTATTTACACAGGAGATCATGATATGTTCTGATTTCAGAGCCTGGTTATGAAGCATATAGGTTCCGATAAATCCTTCCTTTTCATACTCACCAGTATAAAGTCCGCCACATTCCCCCGGTTCTTTGACCTCACTTACATCATTAAACAAATGCACTTTATATTTGTTATTCTTTCCTTCCACCGCCTGCTGTTCAATCAAACTTTTGACAATTACTTTTCCAATCCCGTCATAGCTGTACATGTACAATTTTTCAATCGTCTCCATATAAGTACATTCTTCCTCTTCCTCAGCAATCTCATCTCCGATAATTGCAAGAGGTGACACCTTAAAAATCTTAGACAATTCAAGAAATGTCGAAATATCCAATGAAATATCCCCTTTTTCGTATTTAGAAACTGTCGACACACTCTTATGCAGTCTTACAGCAAGTTCTTTCAGCGTCATATTATATGCCATCCGGTATTTTCTAATATTACGCCCTACCTTCTCATCTACATTCATACCAATTTTCTTTCCTTTAAATCAATTTTTTTATGATATGTGCATAAATTTTAACGCATTTCCCCAATTTTCTAGTATGCACCATATTTTTTCTCTTCTTTCAATAATAACACGTCTGATTTTTTCGTGTCAATAAAACGCACCTCTTTTGTCTTTTCTGATTTACCCGGATAAAATCTTTCCCTTCTGCTCTTACTGTATATTATTTATCGTCCTTATTTTCGCAACAATCATATCCGCTTATGCCTCTGACGGATATGACAACCGTATTCAGTGCCATCATGCTGATCATTCAATTATATGTATTATAAGCCTGCTATCCATAGACAGTGTGGAAGATGCCCCAGACAAATGATTTACAATTAGAGAGAATAACGTAATGCTTTTGTTATTTTTTTACGTTATTCCCTCTTTTTTTTGTTCATTTTTTTGTTTATTATGTATATTTTCTATCCATTTCACATACAAATTCGATGACATACCAGAACATTTATGGTATAATTTAGAAAATCTAATTACTTATTTGTTAAGATACCAGGTCAAAAGGTCAGAAAGCCGATGCAAGCTTGCTTGCAAGAGGATTTTTGACCTCTTGACCCGCCAAAAAACATGAGTAAGTAGCCATTTTTTCAAAGAAAAAATGAGCGGATTACGAATGTTTTTGAGGATTGCGAGAGTGCAAAGCACGTAGCAATCTGGTATCAAAGGGGTCAAAATACCTTTTGACTCCAACATCATTGCTATGTAAAAGAGGGAACAGAAATTATCACATCTATCCTGTTTCCTCTTTACATGTTCTCCTACTCAATCAGTCCGATTGCCTCGTTAATGCTTTTCACTCCAATGATTTTGATCCCACCAATACTCTTCACGCTATCCAGAGATACTTCCGGCACAATACACGTCTCAAATCCAAGCTTCTTCGCCTCTGCCACCCGCTGTTCCGGCATATTTACCGCACGGACTTCTCCACTTAATCCAACTTCTCCAAACACAATCGTCCGTTCATCAAATGGTCTGTTCTTATAGCTTGATACGATCGCCATCACGATTCCAAGGTCTATCGCGGGTTCATTGATCTTGATACCTCCGGCAATATTCACATAGGCATCATAATTTCCAAGATGATATCCAATCCTTTTTTCCAAAACCGCCATCAGAAGGTTCACCCTGTTGTAATCTGTTCCTGCTGCTGTTCTTCTTGGCATTCCAAAATTGCTTTCGCATACCAGCGCCTGGATTTCCAGCAAGATCGGACGTGTTCCTTCCATAGAACATGCCACAACAGATCCAGATGCATTTTCCGGGCGCCCATTCAGCATAAATTCTGATGGATTTTCCACCTCCCGAAGACCATCTCTTCGCATTTCAAATACACCAATCTCATTCGTCGAACCAAAACGATTTTTCACTCCTCGAAGAATCCGGTAAGATGCATGCCTGTCTCCTTCAAAATACAGAACCGTATCTACCATATGTTCCAATACTCTTGGACCGGCGACAGTTCCTTCTTTTGTAACATGTCCGACAATAAAAATCGAAATCCCAAGCCCTTTTGCAAGCTGCATCAGCGTATTTGTTGCCTCTCTGACCTGCGACACACTTCCCGGTGCGGAACCGACTTCTTCACTGTACATTGTCTGAATCGAATCAATGATCACGGTATCTGGTTTTTCCTTTTCAATCACATTGCGGATCAGTTCCAGATTAGTCTCACAAAGCAAAAGCAGATGATCATTAAATTCTCCCATCCTCTGTGCACGCAATTTAATCTGGCGAAGCGATTCTTCCCCTGATATGTACAAAACCTTTCGTTCTTTTTTTGCCAGTTTCTGACACACCTGCAGGAGCAGCGTTGACTTACCGATTCCCGGATCACCACCTACTAAAATAAGGGAGCCCGGTACGATTCCGCCTCCCAGTACACGGTCCAGTTCTTTAATCTCGATTGTCACACGCTCTTCATTCTCTGTCTTTACTTCGGACAATGGTACAATATGAATCTCTTTTGCCGCTTTAACCGCTGCCGTTTTCGACGTTGTCACACGCTCTTCCACGAAAGAGTTCCATTCCTTGCACATCGGGCACTGTCCCAGCCATTTTGATTCTTCATGCCCACAATTCTGGCAGAAAAAAACCGACTTTTTTTGCCTTCGCCATATTCCATCTCCTTATCTATCTTAAAAAATTACCAACTGCTTCTCTTGCCTGTTCCCAGTTTATATACTTTCGGTAAAGAAAGAGCCTGCCGAAGCAGACTCTTTTTACTTTTCTTAAATACCTATGTACTTCAAACAACTCTTGCTGTAATCATTGTCCTACTTTCTTACAACCTTGATCTCAACGCTTTCTTTTCCAAGTTCCGCACTTACACTAAGCTTTGCGCTTAAGTTTGTCTTCATATCACCAACATTCATATCATTCATATATACGATATAATCTGTATCCGGTTCAAGTTCCAGTGTGATCTGTGCATCTCCTGTCCCTGATACCTTGAATGAGATCACATCTTCTGATACTTCAAAATGCTCTACTGCAGTTCCCGGAACAGATTCATATACGAACATTCCATTCTTTTCAAGCTTTGTAATCTCTTTAAATGTCTTTACTTTATATATATCTCCCTGAAATTCAAATCCATCCTTTTTTGTCTTTGTATCCAGAGTGTAATCACCGAACTGAGTGTTCCGTCTAATTCACTTCTGATAAGTTCTTTGACTACTGTCATTGTTCAAATCCTCCTAATGGTCTTTCTCTTTCGACTTGTGGACTGTGAATTTTCCACATCCGAACCGTTTTTCTTATTATATAATAAAACTTCTTCTTTTGCTAGCTGTTTATCTCTCTGACTGTAAATTTTATTTCCTTTTTAGAAATACCGGCTTCCACATGGTCTCCACGTTTGATCTCACCATTCAAAAGCGCTTCCGCAAGTTTGTCTTCCAACTGGCTCTGTACTGCCCTTCTCAGCGGTCTTGCACCATACTTCTTGTCACTTCCGGTCTCAACGATATGCTTCTTCACAGAATCACGCACAACCAGTATAATTTCAAGCTGCTCTTTTGCTCTCTGCACAACTTCTTTACACATCAGCCCTACGATCTTCTTCATATTGTCCTCATTCAGCGGATGGAATACGATGATCTCATCAATACGGTTCAGGAACTCTGGGCGGAATAACTGCTTTACTTCGTCCATCACATTTGCTTTCATACGCTTGTAATCCGCCTTCTGGTCTTCCTGCTGGGTAAATCCAAGCTTCTTCGGTTCAATGATTGCCTTGGCACCTGCATTGGACGTCATAATGATAACCGTATTGCGGAAATCTACTTTTCTTCCCTGCGAATCCGTAATATGTCCGTCATCCAGTACCTGAAGTAAAATATTAAACACATCCGGATGTGCTTTCTCAATCTCATCAAACAAAATGACAGAATATGGATTTCTGCGTACTTTTTCGCTGAGCTGTCCGCCATCCTCATGTCCCACATACCCCGGAGGCGATCCGATCATCTTGGATACACTGTGCTTCTCCATATATTCGGACATATCTACCCGGATCATATCCTCTTCATTGCCAAAGAGTGCTTCTGCAAGAGCTTTGGAAAGCTCTGTCTTTCCGACACCTGTAGGACCAAGGAATAAGAATGAACCAATCGGACGTGCCGGATCTTTCAATCCCACTCTTCCTCGTTTTACCGCTTTGGAAAGTGCCTGGATTGCCTCTTCCTGACCAATCACACGCTTCTCCAGTGTTTTATCCAGCTTTTTCAGGCGTTCGCTCTCAGATTCATTCAGTCTTGTTACCGGGATTCGTGTCCACATGGAAATTACATCCGCAACATCTTCTTCAGTTACCGGAACTTTTTTCTTTTCATTCTTTTTATTGAAACGCTTTTTCGCCTGCTCTAATTTCTTTTCTGCTTCCTTCTGTTCTCTATGGAGCTCCGATGCTTTTTCAATATCTCCTGCTTTCAGCGCCACTTCTTTTTCCTGCTCCAGCTTTCCACAGCGGATTTCTGTCCCAACAATATTCTCCGGCACTTTAAATCCACGAAGTTTTACTTTTGAACAGCTTTCATCCAACACATCAATTGCCTTATCCGGAAGGAAACGGTCATTGATATAACGGCATGACATATGTACTGCCGCTTTCAACGCATCCTCTTCGATCTCTACATCATGATGAGCCTCATATTTTTCTTTCAGACCTTCCAGGATCCGGATACACTCGTCTTCTGTCGGTTCTTCAACCGTAACCGGCTGGAATCTTCTTTCCAGAGCCGCATCCTTCTCAATATACTTGCGATATTCCGTAAGAGTTGTTGCACCGATCAACTGCATCTCCCCTCTTGCCAGAGATGGTTTCAGAATATTGGATGCATCAATCGCGCCCTCTGCACCACCGGCACCGATAATGGTATGAAGTTCATCTAAGAAAAGGATAATATTGCCCGCCGTCTTTACCTCACGGATCAGTTTTTTCATGCGCTCTTCAAATTCACCACGATACTTGGAGCCTGCAATCATCCCCGGAAGATCCAGCACCATGATCCGCTTATCTTTCATGATTTCCGGAACAATTCCTTCCGCGATCTGTCTTGCAAGTCCTTCCACGATTGCTGTCTTACCGACTCCCGGCTCTCCCACAAGGCACGGATTATTCTTGGTCCGTCTGCTCAGGATCTCCATGATACGTGCAATTTCTTTTTCACGTCCAATAACCGGATCCAGCTTTCCTTCTCTTGCTTCCTGTGTCAGATCCGTACTGTACTGGTCTATAATTCCGCCAACAGTTTCCCCATCCTTCTGATTTTCCATATACTCTTTCGGATCAATTCCCGCCGCAAGCAGAAGATCCTGAAAAAGTTTTTGAATATTTACATTCAGGGTCATCAACATACGGGTAGCCACACAATCTCCATCTTTGAGCATTGTAAGCAGAAGATGTTCGGTTCCGACTTTTTCAGATGCAAGCTGCACTGCCTCATTCTGGCTTTCTTCCAGAATATATCGAAGTCTCGGACTGTACTCCAGATGCTTTCTTTCCTTCTTAGCTGCCTCAGGAGCAGATACAAGGATATCCATTGCTTTTTCCATCTGTTCTTCATCGACTTTATTCTTATCAAGCACCTGCCCTGCAACTCCGGTAAAAACCCTCTTAAGCCCGAAAAGAAGATGTTCTGTCCCAACATATGGATGCTTCAGTTCGGCTGCAATCTTCCGTGCCATATTCAGCGCTTCCTGCGCCTGCCTTGTATATTGCTTTTCTGCCATATAATTTTAGTCTCCTTTTTTCAATCTATCTCTGTTCATAATCTGCATAGATCTCGTCTACCAGTTCATGAACTTCTTCTTTCGTAATGTTTTTGCAACTTCCTTTTGCCAGAAGTACCCGAAGCTGCTCTTTCAGATCCTGCAAAGCTTCCAGCTTATCTTCATCAATACAGATCACCGCACCTCTTCGTCTGTCAAGCTGAAGAAAACCTTCCTGCCGCAGGACATTGTATGCCTTATTCACTGTATGCATATTGATTCCGATATTATCTGCCAGCTGTCTCACAGACGGCAAAGTATCTCCTTCATGAATCGTCGAAGTGGCAATTCCCATAATGATCTGATTCCTGAGCTGTATATAAATCGCCTCATCACTGTTAAAATCAATTTCAATCAGCATAAAACGCACTCCTTTTTCTATTGTACCGGCATCGCCATTGTTATATTTATGTTAGCACAGACGACACTTTTTGTAAAGGAAACAGTATGTAAAAAAGCACTACCTCTTTTTACTCACACTTTTTTGTGCTTTCCGTTTCAGAAGTAATGCTTTTCATTTTCTTATTTCCGATTTCTTTTTCTCACGTTCAAACCTCTTCAACCTAAAATTTTCTTCAGATCCTCATCTACTGTACTGATTGGAGTAATCTGATACTCTTGTACCAGGTAATTCAGAACATTCGGTGACACAAACGCCGGAAGCGTCGGACCCAGGTAAATATTTTTGATTCCGAGCGCCAGAAGTGTCAGCAGAATCGCAACCGCTTTCTGTTCATACCATGACAGGATCATAGACAGTGGAAGTTCATTTACCTCACACCCAAACGCTTCTGCAAGAGCAATTGCAACTTTAATCGCACTGTACGCATCATTACACTGTCCCATATCCAAAATTCTTGGAATCCCCTCAATTTCTCCGAGCCTCAGATCATTCAATCTGTATTTTCCACATGCCAGCGTCAGGATGATCGTATCCATCGGTGTCTTTTTCGCAAATTCCGTATAGTAGCTCCGGCCTGGTGCTGCGCCATCACAGCCTCCGATCAGAAAGAAATGCCTGATTTTCCCCTGCTTTACCAAATCCACGATCTTTCCTGCATTTTCCAGAACTGCGTTGTGTGCAAATCCGGTCATCACGGTTGTTCCTCCATTAATCCCTGTCATCGGATGATCTTCCGGATATCCACCGCATTCCAATGCTTTTGCAATAACCGGCGTAAAATCTTTGTCCGCACCAATATGAACCATCTCCGGATAAGACACCACCGAAGTTGTAAACACCCGGTCTGCATAGCTCTGTCTGACCGGCATCAGACAATTTGTCGTAAATAAAATTGGCGCAGGAATATTATGGAACTCAAATTGCTGACTCTGCCAGGCCGTTCCGAAATTACCTTTCAAATGCGGATATTCCTTTAATTTTGGATATCCGTGTGCCGGAAGCATTTCACTGTGCGTATAAATATTGATGCCTTTATCTTTGGTCTGCTCCAGAAGCAGCTTCATATCATGCAGATCATGACCACTGACTACAATAAACGGTCCCTTTTCTATCGTAAGCGGAACTTCTATCGGAATTGGATCTCCATAGCTTTCCGTGTTTGCTTTATCCAGAAGTTCCATGCAGCGCAGGTTGATTTTACCGGTTTCTATGACTACCGGAAGCAGTTCTTCCATCCCTTTTTCTTCTCCCAGAATCCTCATTCCCTTATAAAAGAAATTCATAATCTCCGCATCCACATATCCAGTGCCCATGCATGATAAGCATATGCTGCAGTCCCTCGTAAGCCAAACAAGATCAATGACTTTAACGAACGGATATCTTCCGGTGCCTCCCAGATCTTCTGTACATTATAAGCATTTTTTTCCTGGTTTTCTGTTTTCTGCTTCTTCTCTGATCTCATCTGACAGTTTTTTCACTGTATCACTGTTGAAATTTACATTTGTAATCGTGGTAAACAGACCTTTTAACATCAGTTCATCCGAAGATCTGCTTCTTTCATTTTCTGTAACTGCCCTTGCCAGCCGGATCAGTTCACCAGTCAGTTCATCTTGAAGATTTGCTGTATCCGACTTTTTCCCACATACACCTGTATGTCCTTCGCAGCCCGTGTTATGAGCGGTCTGCTGGCATTGAAAACAAAACATTTCCTCCATTTCTTTTTCCTCCATTTCTTTTTAATAGCATGTCAAAATATAGAAAATCTATACCAGAAGAACATTTTTCTTTATTATTCAAATAATATTTTTCAAACATCCAGACTATGGTTCGCAAACTAAAAAAGGATGGCCCACAGACTTTCATCTGCAAGCTATCCTTTTCTGCACGATTCTATTTCAGATTTTTTATTCTACGATGAGTCCTTCTTTTTCAATCACATCGATTACCTGAGTCACATACTTTTCGCAAAGCTCGTCCGTCGCCGCTTCAACCATGACACGGATTACCGGTTCCGTTCCACTTTCACGGACAAGGATTCTTCCGTCATCTCCAAGTGCTTCTGCAACTGCATCGACTGCTTTGACCACTTCCGGATTCTCCCTTGCTGTCTTCTTATCTGCCACACGCACATTTTTCAGAAGCTGTGGATAGATCTTCACTTCTTCTGTCAGCTGTCCGAGGGACTGTTTGGTCTCCATGATAACTTCCATCAGCATCAGAGAAGTCAGAATACCATCTCCTGTCGTCGCATGCTTACTGAAAATAATATGTCCGGACTGTTCGCCACCCAGCATGAATCCATTCTTAACCATGTCTCATAGACATATTTGTCGCCGACCTGTGTCTTTTCGTACTTCATGCCAATCTTGTCGCATGCTTTATAAAGTCCAAGATTCGACATGATAGTAGTAACGATGGTATCGTCTTTTAACTGACCATGTTCTTTCATATATTTGCCACACACATAAAGGATCAGATCCCCGTCAACAACATTTCCATTCTCATCAACAGCGATGCAGCGGTCCGCATCTCCATCGTATGCAAATCCGACATCCAGACCATTTTCTTTTACATATTCCTGGAGCACGTTAATATGTGTAGAGCCGCAATTTGTGTTGATATTGGTTCCATCCGGCTCATTATTGATCACATAAGTTTTTGCTCCAAGTGCATCAAATACGCTTTTGGCAATACTTGAAGAACTTCCGTTGGAACAATCCAGTCCGACTTTCACCTCTTTAAAAGAACGGGTTGCCAGACTGATCAAATGTCCGATATAACGGTTTCTTCCTGCTGCATAATCTACGGTTCTTCCGATCGCCTCTTTTTTAGCAAGCGGAATTTCTCCGGATTCCCCATCAATATAAGCTTCCACTTTGGCTTCTACTTCTGCTTCCAGCTTCTGACCTTTACTGTTGATCACTTTGATTCCATTATCATAGTACGGGTTATGGCTTGCAGAAATCATGATTCCGCAGTCAAAATCTTCGGTTCTTACCACGTAAGACACACTTGGAGTTGTCGTCACATGAAGAAGATATGCATCTGCTCCTGACGCAGTAAGTCCTGCCGCCAGTGCATATTCAAACATATAGCTACTTCTTCTGGTATCTTTACCGATCACGATTCTTGCCTTGTGTTCCTGTCCGTAATACCAGCCAAGATAACGTCCTACCTTAAACGCATGCTCTACCGTCAGTACTACATTAGCTTCTCCACGGAATCCATCTGTTCCGAAATATTTACCCATAATTATTATCTCTCCTCCGGCTTAAAGCCTTTCTTTATTCTGCAAATCTTGCTGTCTGTTCCTGGATCAGCTGCTGATCTTCAAAATAGTTGATCTTCATCGCATCTTTTACTTCTTTTAAAGTCTGTGCTGCCACTTTTTCAGCTTCAATACTTCCTTTATGAAGGATCTCGTAAATCTCCGGAATCTTCTTCTCCAGTTCTTTTCTTCTTGCACGGATCGGTGCAAGCTCTTCCTGCATAACCGCATTCAGGAACTTCTTAACCTTAACGTCACCAAGTCCACCACGTCTGTAATGATCCTTCAATTCATCCAGATTCTTATAATCCGGCAGATATTTTTCAAAATGTTCATCTGTACAGAATGCATCCAGATAAGTGAAAACGGAATTCCCTTCTACCTGTCCCGGATCAGATACCTTCAAATGATTCGGATCTGTATACATTCCCATGATCTTCTGTCTTACTTCTTCCTCGGAATCAGACAGATAAATACAGTTACCAAGGGATTTACTCATCTTTGCTTTTCCATCCGTTCCAGGAAGACGGCAACAGCTTTCGTTCTCCGGAATCAGCGCTTTCGGCATAACCAATGCTTCTCCATATACGCTGTTGAATTTGTGTACGATCTCACGGCACTGTTCGATCATCGGAAGCTGATCCTCACCTACCGGTACAGTCGTTGCCTTAAACGCTGTGATATCTGCTGCCTGGCTGATCGGATAAGTAAAGAATCCTACCGGAATACTTGCTTCAAAATTACGCATCTGAATCTCCGATTTAACTGTTGGGTTTCTCTGAAGACGGGATACCGTAACCAGATTCATATAATAAAAAGAAAGTTCTGTCAGTTCCGGTACCTGTGACTGGATGAAAATCGTGGATTTCTCCGGATCCAGTCCGCATGACAGATAATCCAGTGCAACCTCAATAATATTCTGACGTACCTTTTCCGGGTTATCTGCATTATCAGTCAGTGCCTGTGCATCTGCGATCATGATAAAGATCTTGTCGTATTCTCCGGAATTCTGCAGTTCTACTCTTCGCTTTAAGGATCCAACATAATGTCCGACATGAAGCCGTCCGGTTGGTCTGTCACCTGTTAAAATAATTTTCTCCATTGTTTTTATGTTCCTCTCTGTCGTATTATTCCTGTCTTTTCTTTATTCTTCTTTGTCCGTATCCTCAGCCGGAAGCTCAGATGTACAGTATGCACATCTGGTTGCCGCGATCGGGATTTCTGACATGCAGTACGGGCAGATCTTCGTAGCCGGTGCTTCCGGTGCTTCTTCCTCCTTCTTAAGCAGCTTTTCTGTTCTTGAAGCAAGATTGTTCATCACTTTTACAAAACCAAAAATAACAAGTGCCATCAGAAGAAAGTTGATCACCGCGGTAATAAAATTGCCATATTTGATCGTGTCATTCTCACCAGATCCGATCCGGATCACCCAGTTGGAAAAATTGACCCCACCAGTCATAAGACTGATCACCGGCATGATCATATCATTTACAAGAGAATTCACAATCGACTGGAATGCACCACCAATAATAACGCCGACTGCAAGATCCATTACATTTCCCCTTGCAATAAACTCTTTGAATTCTGCAATAAATCCTTTTTTAGCCATCTCAAATCCTCTTCTTTCGTTCCTTTTAGTCTTCTGCGCCATATAAGGATATTGTACTACATTCCAAACAGGATTTCCACTATAATTCCGCACACTACACTGATTCCGTAAAGTGTTGCGACGATCATCACATTCTTCTTCCAACTATGGTTCGTCTTAAAAAGCACGATCAGTCCGATTCCGGCACATGACAAAAGTCCGGCAAACATACTGCCGACATTTAAGACTCCCTCAAGATAAAATTTCGTAATTGTAATAGAAGCTGCGCAGTTCGGAATCAGGCCGACAAGACCAGCCAGAAAAATTCCGGCAATTGGATAATGCGTCACCACGTTCATGACCTCTTCCATTCCAATCCACTCCACAACTGCATTTAACGCAAAAGAAATTACATATATAAATACCAGAATCTGTACCGAATGGATGAGTGCTGATTTTACAATGCTTCCTTCTTCACAGTGACAGTGGTCATGCTCACAGATATCATGAATGTGCAGCCCTCTCTGGTATCCTTTGCCTAGCACCCGCACTCCGATATCAACCAGAATCCCTGCAACAATACCAACGATAATCTTTCCGATTAAAATTGCCATGATCTTACGGACATCCGCCTGCTCTGAGATCAGGATCGGAAGCATCTCATCTGATGTAGACAGAAAAACAGCGATCATCGTTCCAACTGTGATGACTCCGCCGGAATACAGATTTGCTGCTGCTGCCGAAAATCCGCACTGCGGAACAACGCCCAGGATTCCACCGATCACAGGTCCTTTTTTCCCTGCTCCAAGAAGCATCCGCACCGTCTTCTGACCGGCTTTATTCTCCAGATATTCCATCGCAAGGTATGTCAGAAAAAGGAAAGGTATCAGTTTCACAGTGTCGATTGTTGTATCTTTTAGTATATCTATAAACAGTTCCATCTTGTATCTCCCTTCTTGGTTTCACTATTCTAATCCGTTTTGTCATTTTACACTGTCGCTGACAAAAATGCAAGTAGAATAAATTAGTGTGGCAAAGCAACAGAAATAAGAAAGAATGTGCCTCGGCACATTCTCGCGCCGAGCGCGGTCGCTTGCGACATTCTTCATCTTCGTGCGAGTGCGCATCTCCGGCACGCAGTGCCTTTTATTTCATAGGAAGTTCCTTTGGAATTTCCTATGAAACAAAAAAGAATTATCCCCATCACGTTAAGGATAATTCTTTCTTGTTTTACATTATGCTTTTGACATCTATTTTACTTTCAGTGTTCTCATGGAGTTCAGGATTGCGATTACGGATACTCCTACATCGGCAAAGACGGCTTCCCACATATTGGCCATGCCGAGGGCTCCCAGGATGAGGACCAGAACTTTGACACCGAGGGCAAAGACGATATTCTGATGTACGATCTGGAGAGTTTTTCCTGCAATTCTCATAATGGAGGATATCTTAAGGATATTATCATCCATCAGAACAACATCTGCGGCTTCGATTGCTGCATCGGATCCCATGCTTCCCATTGCGATTCCGATATCAGCTCTGGAGAGTACCGGTGCATCATTGATACCATCACCAACAAAACCAAGCTTTTCTTTCTCACCGAGTTCTCCGAGAAGTGCTTCAACCTTATCTACCTTATCCCCCGGAAGGAGATCTGTGTAGACTTCATCGATTCCAAGGCTTTCTGCTACTGCTTCACCGACATCTTTTCTGTCACCGGTAAGCATAACTGTCTTTTTGACACCGCTTTGTTTGAGCTGCGCGATCGCACGTTTTGCTTCCGGTTTGACCGTATCAGAAATTACGATAGTCCCGAGGAATTCTTTTTCAGCCGCCAGATATACGACCGTACCAGGGACTGTGCATGCTCATATTCCACGCCTTTTTCTTCCATCAGCTTTGCATTTCCAGCATAGACAACTCTTCCGTCGATCTTTGCCTTGATTCCGTGTCCGGCGATTTCTTCAGCCTGTTCCACCCTGTCCATGGACAACTCACCAAGCTCCGCTTCTTCGTACGCTTTCTTGAGTGCTGCTGAGATTGGATGATCGGAATAGCCTTCCGCAAGGGCTGCCACTTCAAGAAGTCCTTCTTTTTCCCATCCATTCGGAATAACTTCTGATACAACGAATTCACCTTTTGTCAGTGTACCAGTCTTATCAAATACAATCGTTTTCATCTCAGAGAGTGCTTCCAGATAATTGCTTCCCTTTACCAGAACGCCTGTTTGGATGCTGCTCCGATTCCTCCAAAAAAACCAAGTGGAACAGAGATCACCAGTGCACATGGGCAGGAGATTACAAGGAAAATGCATGCTCTCTGAATCCATTCTGCAAATCCACCGCCAAGAATGATTGGTGGAAGGAATGCAAGTACAACTGCCGCACAAACCACGATCGGCGTATAGTATTTTGCAAACTTTGTAATGAAGTTCTCTACATGTGCCTTTTTGCTGCTGGCATTTTCAACCAGTTCCAGAATCTTCGCAACTGTAGAATCATCAAACTCTTTCGTTGTGCGCACCTTAAGAAGTCCGCTTCCATTTACACAACCACTGATAATCTCGGAACCTTCTGTTACTTCTCGCGGAACCGACTCTCCGGTCAGTGCAGAAGTATCTACAAAGGATGTTCCCGATACAACCACACCATCGAGAGGAACTCTCTCTCCTGCTTTGATGACGATCTCCGTACCAATCTCTACATCATCCGGATCAACCTGTTTGAGCTTTCCGTCTTCTTCAATATTCGCATATTCCGGACAGATATCCATCATTGCACTGATTGACTGGCGGGAACGGTTGACTGCATAACTCTGGAATAACTCCCCGATCTGATAGAACAACATAACCGCTACCGCTTCCGAATATTCCTTTACTCCAAGTGCACCAAACGTTGCTATACACATCAGAAAGTTCTCATCAAATACCTGACCATGACTGATATTGCGCACAGCCCGGTAAATGATGTCCCATCCCACGATCAGATAAGGTATCATAAATAACAAAAACTGCACCGGAATTTCGGACTGAAATTCCAGTTTTCCCATATGTTCCAGTACAAAAAGAGGAACATAAATAACTGACGCTGCGATAATACGGTACAGCATTATTTTCTGTTTTTTCATCATAGAAGACTCTCCCCTTTCATACCTTTTCCGGTTTTACAGCTGAATCTGGCAGTCCGGCTCTACCTTCTTGCATACAGCAACGACTTCCTGCATGATTTCATCAAATCTTACATCATCTGCATCGATCGTAAGCTTCTGCATCATAAAACTTACCGTTGCATCATTTACACCATCAATTTTTTTGATTGCATCTTCCATTTTTGCTGCACAGTTTGCGCAATCAAGGTCTACCATTTTAAATTTTTTCTTCATCTCTTTTTCCTCCTGAAAAATATTTTTCTCACTGAACATATGAGCAACTGTTCATATGTTCATAATAACTCTGTAATAGAAATCCGTCAAGCAATTTAAATAACATTTTTTATTTTCTGACAGTAAAACAAAAAGAAGAATCCGGAATATCCCAGATTCTTCTCAAATTTATATTTTGTTCTTTACTTTTCAAGTAGCTCCAAAATAGGATGCGACATCAGAAACAGATAATACTCCATCGCTTCATCCGCTGTCAGGTGAATCTCCCGGCTGGTCAGCCAGTATTTAAGCCCGTTTACAACGGTAATCGTATGAAACTCCAGAAAGATCTTTTTATCTTTGATACCCTGAAGCTTTTCGATCTTGATCTTATGCCTGCTTACCAGTCTTCAATCAGCTGGCGAATCTTTTTTTCAAGAATCTCTTCAAATCCATTCTGACCGGTAACTTCAAACGCTTTCAGATAATAGATCCGGTCTTTTTCCATCTTCCGGAACAGCAGATAGATCGCTTCTTTTTCCATCCCGTCTTCCATCATCTCACGGGCATGCCGGAATACCTCTGTCTCCAGAAGCCACTCCATCACTTCATATTTATCCTGAAAGTAATTATAAAATGTCGGTCTGATAACTCCCGCCTGATCTGTGATCATCTTAATTGTTATCTTATCAAAAGATCCTTTGATTAGAAGCTCCTTGAAGCTCTCTGCAAGCAGGTTCTTTGTCAATTCTCTTTTTCTCTCCATGTATCGTCCTCTTTTTCCTGCCCATTTCTCTTGACGAACATTCTATCACAACCGAAACGCTTTTTCAAACCGATTTTCTTTTAGTTTTCTGTGCGTTTTTTATAGTTTGTGTAGCCTTTCTGCTGATGCGGATGCTCTTTCCAAAGTCTGTCTGCCGTTTCTTTCCATTCACAGGCATATGCTTCACATTTGCTGCATAAATGCTCTGCACTCTCCGGTGACTGCAGATCTGTTGATTTTGCACCAGTCTCCTTTATCATCTCCTGAAGGATTTCCGGATTCTCAAGCATCGGACATGGCCGCAGATGATTATCATTAAATGGCTGCCGGTCTCTGTATGCCATAAAGAGTGGCTGTTTGAGAGCTTCCAGGAGCGTAACTTCCCGGATATTTGCAGAAGAGTAATGAATAAATACACATGGTTCTACATCTCCATTTGCATTGATATGGCAATAATTTCTTCCTCCTGCGATACATCCTCCGACAAACTCTCCATCATTCTGGAAATCCATCGCATAAATTGGCTTTCCGCCTGTCATACTGCGGATCTCTCTTACCCGGTGATACATATATTCTCTCTGTTCTTTTGTCGGCAGCAGATCCAGTGCTGAATCATTTCCAACCGGCATATAATGGAAATACCAGGTGAAACGACATCCCTTTCCGATGATCATATCCAGGAATTCATCCGATGTAACCGTTTCAATGTTCTTTCTGGTATAACAGATAGACGTACCAAAGATCAGTCCATATTTCTTTAACCGATCCATGGTTGCCATAACCTTGTTGAATACACCCTCTCCACGGCGCATGTCATTGACCTCTTCAAATCCTTCCAGACTAATTGAAAGGGACAGGTTGCCGACTCTTCTCATCTCTTCGCAAAATTCATCATCTACCAGTGTTCCATTTGTAAATGCATGAAATTCGCAGTCATAATGCTTTTCACAAAGTCTGATAATATCTTTTTTTCTTACTAACGCTCCCCGCCTGTATACATATAGAAATAAATTCCAAGTTCTTTTCCTTGTGTAATGATGCTGTCCATCTCTTCATATGTAAGATTCAGTTTATGCCCATATTCTGCCGCCCAGCATCCGGTACAATGAAGATTACATGCACTTGTCGGATCCATCAGGATCAGCCACGGAATATTGCACTGATGTACCTCTCTCATACTGTCGGATTGTTTTCGTTCCATGGAACGCTGCTTCAAATCCAAGGTTTAATGCGGTCTGTTTCACAACATGCGGTTCGATCTCGTCCAGTGCACGGTTCAGATAACGCATCCATTTGGAATCTGGATCCTGTATCAGTTTTCTTGCACCCTCATAGGCACTTTTCTGAAAATTATCTCCCATGAAACGCTCAGTCAGATCCACAATATCAAGCAGACCTTTTTCTCTGTCTTTATCCATTTTTCGCATTGCAAAATCAATTGCTCCACCAAAGGCTGCCCTTGCTGCCTTATGTGTCAGTTCGCCCATACTCTTTTCCTCCTGCTATCTAAAATAGAAAATGTGTAACCGCCATATCTGCTCCTGCGATCAGGAACAGCATCCCGCCAATCCAATAAGCTCTGCGGTTATATTCACAGCCCAGTCTGTATCCAACCTCCACGCCAAGAAAACACTGAATGATCGTAACCGGAAGCAGTACCATCCCTGTTCCAGAATCTCTACACTCCAAAAACCAATTCCCATTCCGGCAAAAAGCGCATCTACGCTGGTAAGTACTGCCAGTTTTCTAAGCCGTTTCCAATTTATCTCATCGTTTCTACGCTCAAAGATCTGTTTATTATTTCTTGCTTTACAGATCATATAGATACCAAGTCCGATAAATATCAGCACCGACAAAATTTCCCAACCGCTTGCCGCTGTTGAAATCGTTTCATTCATCTTCCTGTCCGGCTTCAGAATATCTGCAACAACATTTCCCAGGATCAATGCAAGGAGTTGTACCCCTCCAAAAAGCAGACTGGATAAGATTATGTCTTTTCCGTGCTTTCTTGAAAATCCTGCTCCGACACAGATATGTACGACAAATACGTCAAACGAAAGCCCGATTGAAATTAAAAGAATTTCAAGAATACCCATAGATTCGCCTCCTCCTGCTGGCTGTTATATATATTATGTAATTTCCTTTCGAATAATAAATCTTCAGATTACCGGTTCTGTTTATTTTTTAACGACATTTTTCCACATTTGTCGCATATCTTTTTATTTTTCAATAGATTCGTGCGAGTGCGCATCTCCGGCACGCAGTGCCTTTTGTTTCCTAGGAAGTTCTTTCGGAATTTCCTAGGAAATAAAAAATTCCCGCAAAGGTAGATCTTCTACCTCTGCAGGAACTTTGCTTTTTTATTATCTTAGTGATGGAATAAACGGATTCCGGTAAATGCCATCGCCATGTTGTATTTGTTACAGGTATCAATTACATTGTCATCACGGATTGATCCACCCGGTTCTGCAATATATGTAACACCGCTCTTATGTGCACGTTCGATGTTATCTCCAAACGGGAAAAATGCGTCTGATCCAAGTGCCACACCCGTCAGCTTATCAAGCCATGCTCTCTTTTCTTCTCTGGTAAATACTTCCGGTTTTTCAGTGAAAATATTTTCCCAGGTTCCGTCAGCCAGTACGTCCATATATTCTTCACCAATGTACAGATCAATTGCATTATCCCGGTCTGCACGCTTAATTCCTTCTTTAATGGAAGAGCAAGTACTTTCGGCACTGTCTCAGCCACCAGTTATCTGCCTTCTGTCCTGCAAGACGGTACAGTGGATACGGGACTGCTGTCCGGCTCCGATTCCGATTGCCTGTCCGTCTTTTACATAGCATACAGAGTTTGACTGTGTATATTTTAAAGTAATCATGGAAATTGCAAGATCTCTCTTTGCGTGATCCGGAATTTCTTTGTTCTCAGTCACTATATTTGAGAAGAAATCATCATCGATCTTCAGTTCATTTCTTCCCTGCTCAAAGGTAATACCAAAAACATCCTTGTGTTCTGTAGGTGCCGGAACATAATTCGGATCGATCTGGATCACATTGTAATTACCTTTCTTTTTCTGTGCAAGAATCTCCAGTGCTTCCGGTTCATATCCAGGTGCGATCACTCCATCCGACACTTCTCTCTTGATCAGTCTTGCCGTATCAACATCGCAGACATCAGAAAGCGCAATAAAATCACCGAATGAAGACATACGGTCTGCGCCTCTTGCACGTGCATAAGCACTTGCAAGCGGAGAAAGTTCTCCAAGGTCATCTACCCAGTAAATTTTTGCAAGAGTTTCATCCAGTGGAAGTCCGACTGCAGCACCTGCCGGTGACACATGCTTAAAGGAAGTTGCTGCCGGAAGTCCGGTTGCTTTTTTTAATTCCGATACCAGCTGCCATCCGTTAAATGCATCCAGAAAGTTGATATATCCCGGACGGCCCATCAGAACTTTGATCGGGAGATCACTTCCGTCTTTCATATAGATACGTGACGGCTTCTGATTTGGGTTACATCCATATTTGAGTTCTAATTCATTCATGATTCCTGCTCCTTCTTCACCTTTGTATACTATTTATTCTTATTGATGATCTTGCTTTCGTATGTTCCTGTCTCAATATCAATATATCTTACAAACAGAGATACTTTATTATCTGCATTCAGACTGTTCCAGAGTGTGTCTGCAAATGTGTCCATATCATCCGGAATTGCAACAAGCTTTGGTTCTCCTTCAAAACTCGGAAGCGGATTTCCATCACACTTGTATGTGTGGATAAAATGTCCTTCTCCGGCTACCGGATTCTCATATGCAAAGGTGTAACGGTTGCATGCATCCGGATTTCCGTTATTGCTCTTCAAAATGGACATTGCATAGTTATATTTTCCGTTCTCAATGTGCATGATACCGGAAATACGTGGTGTGTAGTTTGGTCCATCCGGTTCAAATTCACGGCTTCTAAGGGACTGTTCAAACGTCATCTGTCTGTCCATACCTTCATAAATTGTATCAGTCTGATCTCCGTTTGTAACGATCGTCTTATTGCCGAGTACACGCACCGGTGCGTAGATAATTAAGCTTGGGTCTGTCAGCTTTGACTCGTCAAATGCCTGTGTGCGGATTCCTTCTCCTTCTTCTACAAAGACACGATTACGGCTGTTCTCACTTCTTCCCATGATAAAATAAGCTGTGACCGCTTTGCTTCCGTCGGCAGACTTTCCGATGATAATCCCTCTTCCAGGATAAGAATTGCTCTGCAGTTCTTTTTCAATAGATAACATTTCCATGCTTCAATCTCCTTTTATAACTTGTACTTATGTTTGCACATTTATTTATCACTATTTATTATAACTCATAATACCACTATATTTCCAGTCTTTCTGTAAATTTTTTTTCAAGTTCTTTTAAAACATCATTTTCAAGACCACCGTTCCATGGTAAAATGTTAGTAAAATAACAATTCAAATTTGGGGATTATTTACAAAAGAGAGGTTTTACTTCATGAGTAGAAACAGAAAAATGGATTTTGCAGCCGGGATACAGGATGGCATTCCCATCTGTCTCGGTTATATTGCGGTATCATTTACCTTTGGTATCATGGCAAAAAATGCAGGACTTTCCACTTGGGAAGCTGTTCTGATTTCCCTTACAAACCTGACCAGCGCCGGGCAATTTGCTGGTCTTTCACTGATTACGGCATCCGCATCCTATTTTGAAATGGCATTCACCCAGCTCATCATCAATCTCAGATATTCGCTGATGTCCTGTGCCCTTTCACAGAAAATTGATAACCACTATCCTTTTTTCCACCGTTTTCTTATCGCATACGGTGTAACGGATGAAGTCTTCGGCGTATCCGTATCCCGCCCCGGAAGGATTACTCCATGGTATTCTTACGGTGTGATGGCACTTGCCGCACCTGGCTGGACATTTGGTACTTTCCTCGGAGTAGTATCAGGAAATATCCTGCCTGACCGGATCGTCAGCGCACTGAGCGTTGCATTATATGGAATGTTTATCGCAATCATTATTCCTCCGGCACGTGATAACAGGATCATCGGAACCATTGTCGTGATTTCCATGGCAGCAAGCTTCCTTTTCACAAAGGCTCCTGTGCTATGCCAGATTTCTTCTGGCTTCCGAATCATTATCCTTACGATTCTGATTGCCGGAATCGCAGCGTATTTCTTCCCTGTAAAAGAAGAAACAAATCCAGAAGATAAGGAGGATTCTTCCGTTGAAGCATAATCTATATATGTATATCTTTGTCATGGCAGCCGTCACCTATCTGATCCGTATGCTGCCACTGACGCTGATCAGGAAAAGAGATCAAAAATACTTTTATAAAATCTTTTTTATATTATGTACCTTATGTAACTCTGGCTGTTATGACCTTTCCGGCCATTCTGACAGCCACCGCCAATATTCTGGTCTGCCGCCATTGGTTTTGCAATCGCACTGATCCTTGCATGGAACAGAAAAAGTCTGATCTGTGTTTCCCTGTTTTCATGTGCCGGCGTATTTCTGGTTGAATTATTAACCGGACTGTAGACTGTAAGAGAGATGATCTGAATAAAGGAGGCTTTCTTATGTGGACCAAAAGTTTTTCACGTTATACCCACATTTTGCTGGTCAGTGCTGCTGTTATCATTGGCGCCAGATCAGCATCTCACTTTTTGAAAGCGATTTTCGTGTTTCCATCGGAATTTTTGGCATTTTCATGTCTCTGATCCTTTTTGGGAAATATCCGATTCTTCCAGTCACGGTGATAAGTGCCCTCTGTGTTTTCTTTTCCCGTACACTGATGCACTGGCTTCGCTTTGGCAGTTGGAATCCACAGAGCTATTTTCCGGAAATGTTTTTCTATCTGGTCTACGGAATCCTTTTTTTCCTCTACTGCCGTAAAAATGACTATGAACTTTCGACGTATTCCCTACCCTGGATGTTTCTTTTTGACTATCTGGCAAATATAACAGAACTGCTGTCCCGTATGGTATGGACGCTTTTTCTTTTCAGTCCCAGGCAGGTGTCCTTCTGGTTGCGCTTCTGCGTACTGCACTTGCAGGTCTTCTCCTGTTCTGTCTCAGCCATTACAAGTTCAGTCTTCTGAGTGCTGAACATGCACGGAGATACCAGAATCTTCTTCTTTTGATCTCTGAGCTTAACGGCGAAGTTGTTCTGATGCAGAAAGGCACACATATGATAGAGGACACCATGAGCACCGCATACCGCCTTTACCACGATATGAGTGAACGGAATATAGACGAATCCCTCACCCGCACTGCACTTCAGATCGCACGGGATGTCCACGAGATCAAAAAAGACTACAATTTGATCGTAAGAGGACTTTCCTCTTCAATGAAAGTAAATTCTGAAAATGACGGAATGAGCCTGGATGATATCCTCACCATTCTGAAAAGCAGCCTGGATGCATCCCTTCCAAAAGGGAAACGACTTTCTTTTAATATACAGCTGGAAGAAAATCTTTATACACAGAATCATTATCTTCTGCTCTCAATCTTCCGCAATCTTTTCAACAATGCAATTGAAGCAACAAACGGAAATCTGGTCGAGCTTTCTGTCCGTCAATCCTCCACGGATTCTTCTTATGTTATTGAAGTTGAAGATCATGGGCCCGGAATCGATCCGGAGGATATGGAACAAATTTTTGAACCTGGTTTTTCCACAAAGATCAATTACGAAACCGGCGAGTCAATCGGGACGATTGGCCTTTAGGCCTGGCTTAAAGGAATTTTGATTCGAATTCCGACCTTCACGGTACGGGCAACCGAACTCCAAGTTCAACGTTACCGTTTCCCCGGTAAAACCGAAAAGATTTTCATTCAA
>ENA-OQAZ01000297-OQAZ01000297.1-human-gut-metagenome-genome-assembly--contig:-NODE-297-length-28245-cov-8.955971_pt1 | contig 28245 bp, 26 predicted proteins | sample MGYA00242737_ERZ504531 | MGnify/ENA primary metagenome ERZ504531 (study PRJEB26092, sample SAMD00036244) | human gut metagenome | host: Homo sapiens | study: EMG produced TPA metagenomics assembly of... | reverse complement strand
CTTGTTCAAGCTGATTCAGCTGCATTTCTCCATAACTCAACATTTCTTCATTACAGACACCTGCACAGTCTGCTTTCCTGCCTGTCCACTAATAGAAGTCATTCCGTTAGAGAATCTGCACCACAAAGTTGAAGAATACAGTTCCAATCCATTGACGCCTCAAAAACGAGGTCAACAGACTCTCCTGCCTTCACTGAGAGGATTTGTTCTTCTTCCGGGAAAGAAGGAGTCACAGGTGCCCCCTCATCCTCAGAACAAGCCACAACCACCACAGCTACAGCCATAAGCCACATTTTTGATAATATGTTTATATATTTCATACGTCTATTCTTTTGACATTACATGTTAATATCCTTGTTTCTTCAGATAATCATACTCCTCCTTAGAAATCCATTCAACTATAGTCGGGTATGTACCTAACGGACCAGCTGATTCGTATCCTTCTACATAGAAAGTATGATACAGCAGAGCAAATCCCTGACATACATTAAAGTATGAAACTACTCCAGTATAAGGCACGGCCAAAATCATATCCGTACCCAATACTGCTCCACCTGTAACTTCAGATAATTTGGTAACAACCTGAGTTTCCATCTCAACTTTGGGTTCAAGTGGTTTCTGCGTATTAAAACTGATTTTCAAGTCCATTCCATCCAAGAAGAAATCATTGATGATTACCCCATTTTCCTTTTCCGGATCTTGTTCTACAGTCACCACGCGGAAACTTGTATTCTGCATATAGTCTGCAAAGAAATTGGAAGTTACTTTGGCATATCCTACAAAACTCTTAATATCAAACCGACAAATCTTTACCAACTGCACCTTCGTCTCATCTCCATATATATCCCAGATTTTGTCTTGTGGCGCAACCAGTCTCAAATTAATACCCAAAGAGTCCGTATCTTCAAAGTTATCATAAAAACCTTTGATTTTTACAGAAGAAGCCAACTCGCCAGCCTTAATGGTAACCGAGTTTGACTGCAGTTCATAATGTAAGCCTTCAATGGCATTACTTCCTTTATCAACTACCTCTACGGCATAAGTACGATCATAGTCGCATGCGTAGTAGCAGATATAGGAATATCATAATAGGTATCCGAACTTTGTATGGCAATGGTCTGCAACGAATCAGAGAACATTACATAGTCAGGACCTGCATAGGAAACACGGTCTTCGCTGCATCCGACAAACAATGTGGCAGCAAAGGCAAATATTCCCAATTTTCCGAAAAATCTTTTCATCGTTATTCCTTTATATTATTTCGTTATTTATTACTTTCATTCGGTTCAATGGCAGAGCCCGGCAAGTCAAGTTCATGCTGAGGAATCGGCCATACAAACAAAGGATTGCCAGCCTCAATTTTCAGGCTGCTTCCATCTCTCACACTTTGTTCCTGCGGCTTACGTTCAAAACCTTTACCCCAACGTTTCAAGTCCTGCAAACGGAATCCTTCCATGAACAACTCACGGAGACGTTCCTTGTCAATTTCGTCCAGCCAGTTTTCTGAAGTCAGAGTAGCAGAACCATGCGTTTGATAACGAGCCTGACGCAAGGTAGAAATGTCTGCAGACGCTTTTGCAAAGTCTTCTTTCTGGCAATATGCCTCTGCACGAATCAGGTATTGTTCTGACAAACGGAATACTTTCGGCATATTTACATGATAAATACGGTAATTGGAAACAAATTCCATGTTTCCATAATACTTTACCAGCAACGGCCAAACAAGCCCGTGAGCATATCCGGTAGGCATATCCTGGAAGAATGAAACATAACGCAAGTCATTACCTTCATACGTATTCAGTGCTGCTTGTCCAGGTACATAATCCGGGCGATAACTAATTTCATCAAAATTCAAGAACACCTGTCCCAATTTTCCTCCATAAGATGTAGGGAGGAAACCGACTTTCCAGATAGTCTCAGTGGAAGCATCATATTTCCACATATAGTCATAATATGACATATCGTTTGTATAGACTGTAGTGGCGCTTGAAAGCAAATATAAATCACTGTCTATCAGCTTAGAAGAATACTTAATCGCATTATCCCAATCCTGCATATAGAGATATACACGAGCCATCAGTGCCTGCACCGTAAACTCATTGAAATAAGGCGAATCATAATAGTCGGATGCTACAAGCATAGCACCTTCCTCCGGTTCCATATAATCGTATGCTTTTGTCAAATCATCCAGAACAAACTGATATGAATCATACAAAGAGGCACGCTTCATTTCGCCCGGATTAGAATAACTTGATACAAGCACCACACCCAGTTCATCTTTAGCCGTAGCCGGATCGTATGCCTTGCAGAAACATTTAATTAATTCTGAATAAGCCAATGCACGGGCAAAATGCACTTCACCCTTATAAGCTTCCAGTTTCTCGTAAGCATCATCATCCACAATGTTATTCTCCCACTTGGCCACTTGTTCAAAGAAGAAGTTACAGTCACCGATAACCTTGTAAAGTGAACCGTAAACAGCTTCAATATCCGCATTGGTAGGATTGATGTTCCAGCGCCAAATATCACCGTAAGCATTGGAATAGCCATTTACTGCGTATACCAAATCAGACTGGATGTCAGGCAGCAAAGTCAAGTTACCGCTATACAAATAGCGGCTCATAAAGTCTGAGTAAATTCCCATGACAGCCTGATTGGCTTCTTCCACTGTAGTAATGGATTGATCGGCCAAAATAGCATGTGTAGGGTCCTTGTCCAAACATGAAGTAGAGAACAACATCGCCGCTACTCCCAATAAATATATTTTAAAGTTTCTCATCGTTGTCTTCAGCTTTTAAAAATTCAATTCTACGCCCAAAGTAAACTGACGTGACATAGGATATTGCGCACGGTATATATTAGCAGAGAATTCCGGGTCAAGTCCGGTGAACTTAGTAAATGTCAATAAGTTCTGTCCTTGTACATATACACGTGCTCCGTTAAAGAATTTCGTACTTTTCAATACACTCTGAGGAAGATTGTAAGAAAGCATCAGGTTCTTCAAACGCAGGAAAGAAGCATTTTCCAGGTAATGGGTATCAAACTGAGGAGTAACTCCATGACGCGGAATGTCTGTCACATCCCCGGGTTCTTTCCAGCGGTCATAAAGCAAACGTTTTGACTGGTTGTAAGAAGTATACAAACCATTACTTTCGTCCATAATGCGGTCATTGTTATACGCCCAACGGTCGGCCATCCAGCTGAACTGTGCAGAAAGCATCAAGCCCTTCCATGAAAGGGTTGTTCCGAAACCTCCTTGCCACGGAGCAATGAAGCTCTTTCCTTCAATCAGCACACGGTCTTCTTCGCTGAACACATTGGTTATTTCACCGTCTTTAGTATACCAGAGTGCATCTCCGTTTGCCGGATTCACACCTGCATAACGTACCATGTAGAAGTTTGCTACATCATGTCCTACCGCATACATGTTTACGTTGCTGTCTACATACTGATCGATTCCGTTATAAAGTTCCGTAAGCTTGTTCTTATTGTAAGAAGCATTGGCAAACACATTCCATGTAAAATCTTTTGTACGAATGATGTCAGCATCTACCGAGAGCTCGATACCACGGTTAACCATTGCACCTACGTTATCCCAATAAGCTCCGTAACCTCCGTCAGCATAACTTACCGGTACCTGCATCAACATATCAGAAGTCAGCTTGTTATAGAACTCTGCCGTAAAGTTTACGCGATTAAAAAAGCCCAGACGCAATCCTACGTTAGTAGTCCAAAGCTTTTCCCAGGTAAGATTCTCATTTCCACGCTGTGAGGGTTTGATACCTGTTTCACCCAAATAGTTAGAGCTACCCGTTACCAAAGCCAGATGTTCATAGTTAGAAATAGAGGAGTTACCAGAAGTACCTGTACTGAAAGTCAACTGAGCATTGGTAAGCCAGTCGTAATCTTCAAAGAATTCTTCCTTCTTGAAATCCCACATCAATCCTACAGACCAGAATCCGGCCCAACGATTATCTTTACCAAAACGTGAAGAAGCATCTGCACGTACAGAGAAATCTGCATAATATTTACCATCCAGGTTATACTCGCCACGGCCAAAGAAAGACAAGAATGCATATTCTGTAGTAGAATCCCCCCATGAACCAGCAAATGAGCCTGATGAAAGATTAACCAATGCATCATTGTTCTGCTTGCTTGTGGTTACATTGAAATTCTCTGAATGATAATTCACGCCTTCCTGTCCCAACATAAAGTTAAAGTCATGACGGTTTTTCAGGTTGAAGTGATAATTCACCGTATTAGTAATGGTCAGGGTCAGATTATCCAAAGATGAACGTCCGGCACTACCCAGTCCTGCATTCAAAGAATAACTTGGAGTAGAAGTTGAGAAACCAGTATCATGTGAATAGTCTACACCAAACTGCGAACGAATAGTAAGTCCCTCAATCGGAGTCACTTCCGCAAAGACAGATGAAATGACCTTGTAAGTCTTATATTTTATCGGATTGTTTATCAACCACTCAATAGGGTTCACTCCGCTTCCTTTCCAGGTTCCATCATTGGTAGAAGCCAAAGAGCCGTCTTCATTGTAAGGATTCCAGTAAGGCAGCATAAAGTGTGAAGCAGAAATAGGTGCATAAATTGCATAATCTCCATCCACAGCCTGCTCGGTTTCCTGATAAGCAAGCATGGTACTTGTTCCTAATTTCAGCCATTCTTTTGCACGGTTTTCCACATTGGCACGTACATTATAACGACGGAAAGAAGAACCGAAAGTAATACCATCCTGATCAAAGAATCCTCCAGAAACATAATAGTTAGTCTTATCAGTAGCGCCATTTACAGAAAGCTCATAACTCTGGGTAGGAGCATTGTTGTTAAACACTTCATCCATCCAGTTTACGTCTATACCTTTCACCTTATCATAATATTCATCACCGAGGTCAAGACCGATTTCTTTTTCATACTGTATACGCTCTGTCGTATTCATCATGTCCCAGTTGCTTCCAGCCAGCTGTGAGAATCCCCACTGACCTCGGAAAGTGACATTGGCATCTCCTATATTGCGTCCACGCTTAGTAGTAATCACCACTACCCCATTGGCAGCACGCGCTCCATAAATAGAAGTAGAAGAAGCATCTTTCAACACAGAGATACTCTCGATGTCACTAGGGTTAATTGAATTAAAACTTGATGATTCTACAGGCACCCCATCCAAGATAAATAACGGAGTTGTTCCAGAGTTAATAGAGTTAGTACCACGAATCTGGAAAGTAGCCGCACGGCTAGGCTCACCAGAAGCGGCCATTACAGTCAATCCCGGAGTCTGTCCCTGCAATGCCTGATCAAAGCTGGCCGTAGGTACATTTTCCAGTTTTTCACTTTTCACAGTCGACACAGAACCGGCAATGGTGCCTTTCTTACGTACACCATACGCTACGACTACCACATCGTCAATCATCTGTGAATCGTCCAACATTGTTACATTCAGCACACCGGTATGTGAATTCACTTTCAGCTCCTGCGTCTGCATACCGATATAAGAGAAGACCAAAGTAGCTTCGCCACCCTGAATCTGCAACTCATAGTTACCATCAATGTCGGTAACCACTCCATTAGTAGTTCCTTTTTGCAGGATAGATACTCCAATCAGCGGTTCATCGCCTGTCTTCGACACGACATTACCTTTAACCCTATACGACTGGGCTAAAGCTGACTGAATACCCAACACAGCAAAAAAGAGTAACCAAAGACTAAATCTTTTCATCTTTTGCCTGTTATAAAATAAATTAATGATTAAATAAAAAGTTCTTATTAAACAAAACAGCACCATACACATTCATGTCCCTCTATCTATATAATTATAAGCCGCAAAGATATATAAAAAACTATAACATGATATATTTTTACCTATCACTTTTAACGAATTTCAGTATATAAATCTATAAATTATCATCAGAACGCGTATTTTTACTCACTAAATATACATTCTGAATAGTCAAATATTTTTAAATGTCTTCGAAAATCCTCAAATGTCTTCAAATGTCCTCAAATGTCTACATAGCCCCTAAGTGACCTTTTATATTTGTACCGGAAACAACAATGTTTCCCTAACGGGAACCCTACGTTTTCCGAACGAGAAACATAAGGTTCCGCAAGGAGAAACATACAGTTCAGCCAGCGGAAACATAAATAACAACTTGTAATATTTCAAAAGATATGGAAGCATTGTATGATTTTTTACCCGTACCGGAACAAAGAACAGCGAAAAGAGCCCGAAACTTTACCCTAAACTTGTAACCAGAGGAGCTGTACCCTTCAGCGAAATCATCCGGCAGATAGCCCGTTCTTCCGGATTCAAGGAAGGAACCGTAATTGGAGTAATGGAAGAAGTGGAGAAATGGACATCTTTCTACATTTCCAGAGGAGAATGCGTAGAAATAGGACACATGGCCTATGCCGTGGCCAACCTGAAGGCAGGGAAAGAGATAACCGACGAAGGCGAAATTCACGCCCAGACCATCCGATTCGATAAAGTACGGTTTCGCACAAGCAAGAGTTTCAACCGAAGATGCAGGGGACAGGAACTTTCCCGAGTCAAGACAGAATGGAAATTCCAGAAAAGTTCCGCCCGATACACGGAAGAGGAACGCCTGCACCTGCTCATGGAGTATCTAAAGCAGCATCCGTTCATCACAAGGACAGAATACGGTCAGCTGACCGGACTTCAGAAATCAAAAGCCTGGAAGGACTTGAACGGATGGGTCAAAAGCAAGATATTAGGAAGCAAAGGAAAAGCGCCCCACAAAATTTATATACTTCCACCGGAGACTATTTCGACAGCAACCGACGACTCAGGTAACGCACCGGATACCATACAGACAGAAAACCTACAGCCAGTACGGTAAAGAAAATGAGCACCACGTCTTCCCAGTGTACACTGACGGGATAGGCGTCGACAATAAAGCTGCCGGCTGCTCCTAAGGAAATCAGTCCGAAAGTCTGTTGCAACCAACAAAGCAGCACACCTAACACAATACCCGACACGGCTCCGATAAATGAAATCAGACGCCCTTCAAAAAGGAAGATACGCACAATCTGTCGGTCATTGGCCCCTAAGTTACGAAGCGTCACCACATCGTCACGCTTATCAATAATGAGCATGGACAGGGAACCGATGACATTGAAGCAGGCTATCATCAGGATGAAGGTCAAGAATAGATAGGATATGAATTTCTCTATCTTCATGATGCGGAACGTGTCGGCCTGCTGTTCGTAACGGTCGAACACACGAAAACGTTCGCCCAGGTGTTTTTCCAGTTTACGCTTAAAGGCATCTATATCGGTGCCTTCTTTCATTTTTAGATTGATGGCACTGACTTCAGTGGTGTATTGAAACAATTGTCGGGCAAATTTCAAAGAAGTAAGGATATAGGAGCCATCGTATTTCTCCTGATTTACGGCAAACACCAGTCCGGACGAGAACAGGTTTCCTCCTGTAAAGGAAGCTGCCGGATTGGCCATGTTCACCTTAGCCCCTCGCTTGGGAGCATACACTTCTAACGGGTCAAGGAAACGGATGCCGGTACCCAAAGTAGCTAATAACTGTACACCGGGAATAGCATAATCTACCACCTCATCATGCAGCAGCAACTCTCCTCTTCCGAAAAGAATGGTATCAATCGGTGTCAGTTCTTCAAAATTATCTTCCACTCCTTTTATGACAGCCATGGCCTGACGCCCCTGATACTGCACCAAAGCATTGTCTTCCAACGACTCGGACACCAAGGCTACTTCAGGCATTTTCCGGATGGCTGCAATAGCTTTATCCTGGCCGTCGAACACTTTTCCGGTAGCAGGCACAATTTTCAGCTCCGGATCGAAAGCCGTGAACAAATTAGATACCAGGTCCTGAAAACCGTTGAACACGGAAAGCGTACAAACCAGCGCCAATGTGGCCAGTGCCACTCCACACACGGATATACCGGAAATCACATTGATGGCATTATGTGATTTCTTGGAGAACAAATATCGCCGGGCTATGTAAAAAGGAAAGTTCACCGTTATACCTTATTTATATATAACACAAAATAAAAACCCACAGAAGCCGGAAGCAACGTTCCATGTTCTTCTGTGAGTATTTACTAAAATATCAGATACATTATTTCTTCAACAGTTCGTCAATTTTCTCTGCATAATCCAGAGAATCGTCCACGAAGAACTTCAGTTCGGGAATGATGCGCAACTGATGGCGTACGCGGTTTCCCAGCTCAAAACGAATTGACTTCATATTGGCATTGATGTTCTTCACGATTTCTTCACTTCTATCTGAAGGGAAGACGCTCAGATATACACGCGCATAACTCATATCGGGACTGATGCGGACAATGCTGACCGAAACCAGCACACCAGGCATTGACTTGGTCTGCAAAAGAAAGATTTCGCTCAGTTCCTTCTGAATGAGGCGGGCAATCTTGTTTTGTCTGGTTGTTTCCATATTACCTTTTTATTTTTTACGTATGATAGTCAGACCGTCACGCAAGGGCAGGATTACCTTTTCCACCCGTGTATCGGCAGCCACCAGGTCATTGAATTTCTTGATTCCGATGGTCTGCGTGTCCGTGTGATGCGGTTCTTCAAGCACATGTCCGTCCCACAAGGTATTGTCGCTATGATATAACCGCCGGAATGCATCTTTTGCAGAATCATTTCATAATATTCTACATAGAAACGCTTGTTCCCATCCACAAATGCCAGGTCGAACACGATGTCCATGCCGGGCACAATTTCAAGGGCATCACCGATATAAAACTTGATTTTATCGGCATAGGGTGAATTTTCCAGCCACGGACGAGTGAAATCTTCCTGCTCGTCGTTGATTTCAAAAGTATGGAGCATAGCTCCTTCCTCCAGTCCCTCTGCCAGACAAAGTGCGGAGTATCCGCTATAGGTACCTATCTCAAGCACCTGCTTCGGACGTATCATCTGCACGAACATCTTCAGCATACGACCTTGCAAATGCCCCGAAGCCATACGGGGACGCAACAGTTTTACGTGCGTCGCCCGGTACAGCGCTTTCAGGTAGTCGTTTTCCTCATCAATATGCTGAAGAATGTATTCATCGAGCGCGTCAGTCTCTTTCATGATTACAAGTAACGGTTACGGTTGGGTAAAACGTAGTCATCTCCGCTCTTCAACACATCACCCACCTGGTTGATTTCGAGGAATGAAGTATGAGTACCTTGTTTACCACCGCTCAGATAAGCCACCATTTCGTTTTCTGACAGCACACCGTCGTCCATCAGCTTACGCAATGCAGCGAAATAATATTCCTGTCCGTTGGCTTTTTCCGGCATATAGATAGCTTCTACACCGTATGACAATGCCAGGTGACGCATGGTCTTTTCCTTATAACAGATAGCCAATACCGGATATTTTCCACGGAAAGCAGCCAGGTTGCGGGCAGTCAAACCGCTGAAGCTATCGGTAATGATGGCACGGATAGGCATCAGGTTAGTAGCGCGTACTGCCTGTTTTGCCAGGAAGCTGGTTACATCGGTATTTGCCGGAGTCAAAGGAATTGGAATATCGTTTTCTTCCATCTTGTCTTTTTCAGCCTGAGCTGCAATCTTCGCCATAGTCTTCACAGCTTCTACCGGATATTTACCATACGCTGTTTCTCCACTCAGCATCAATGCATCGGTACGATAGTAGATGGCATTTGCAATATCAGTAACCTCTGCACGAGTCGGACGCGGATTGCTAATCATGGTGTGTAACATCTGAGTAGCCACGATTACCGGTTTCTTAGCCAGGATACATTTCTTAATCAAGATACGCTGGATACCCGGAATACGTTCCTGCGGCACTTCGATACCCAGGTCACCACGAGCTACCATTACGCCGTCGGCTACTTCCAGAATTTCATCGATGTTATCCACACCTTCCTGGTTCTCAATCTTAGCGATAATCTTAATGTCGCTGTGGTGTGCATCCAGGATTTCACGAATATCAAGTACATCCTGACGATTGCGGACAAATGAATGCGCAATGAAATCGATGTCTTTTTCAATCGCGTACAAAATATTGTTGCGGTCTTTTTCAGTCAAAGAAGGCAGGTTGATGCGTACACCCGGCACATTCACACTCTTGCGGCTTCCCAAAGTAGCATCATTGCGTACTTCACAGAACAAAGTATCTTCATTCTTATCAATAACCTTCAGTGCCAGTTCACCGTCGTCCATCAACACATCTGCTCCGACTGACAGGTCGTGCACAAATCCCGGATATGTCACAGCAATACATTCATGAGTAGTTTCCTGCTCCGGATTTCCTACAATACGAACTTTTTCACCTGTCTTGAAGTCAATCGGGCCTTCTGCACTGGCCGTAGTACGTACTTCCGGACCTTTGGTATCCATCAGAATACCGATACGGTTAGAAACGGTACGCACATTATTAATCAACTTTTCAAAACCTTCACGGCTGGCATGTGCGGTATTCATACGTACCACGTTCATACCTGCATTAAAAAGGTCTCTGATAAAATCTACTTCGCAGCGCAAGTCCGAAATGGACGCAACGATTTTTGTTTGTTTAAGCATCATAATAAATATACTATAATTTGTTGTTGTCTAATACAATGGATTCTACTGCCAGACGATAAGAATTCAGTCCGAATCCGCAGATTACTCCTAGGCATGCACAGGAAATCATTGATTTGTGACGAAACTCCTCCCGCCGATGAACATTGGAAATATGTACCTCCACGACTGGAGACGTAACTGCACGGATGGCATCCTGCAAGGCTATGGACGTGTGAGTATACGCACCGGCATTCAGCACAATGCCATCATACGAAAAGCCTGTTTCATGAATTTTATTTATCAGTTCTCCTTCCACATTCGACTGGTAATACGCAAACTCTACCGATGGATACCACTCTTTCAATTTTTCCAAATAACTTTCAAAAGATTCGGCTCCATAAATGGAAGGCTCCCGTTTGCCCAACAAGTTGATGTTCGGGCCATTGATTATTTGTATTCTCATCTGTATACTTCTGCTGAATTTTAATAACTTTGTAGAAGAATTTGGCACAAAGATACGAAAAAGAAATGAAAAAGGCCGATAAAAAAAACATAATAATAAAGTATAAGCAATACCTGAAACTAGAAAAGTCGCTTTCGGCCAATACAGTAGAGGCCTACCTTACGGATTTGGACAAGCTGTTCGCCTTTTTGGAACTGGAAAACATTCATTTTGCGGATGTCACCTTGGAAAATCTGGAAACTTTTTCAGCCGGATTACGCGACATCGGCATTCACCCGCGTTCCCAAGCACGCATTCTGTCCGGGATACGTTCCTTTTTTCGTTTTCTTCTGCTTGAAGACTACATACAGCAAGACCCGTCAGAACTATTGGAATCGCCACAAATCGGCAAACACCTGCCCGACGTACTGACGGTAGAAGAGATTGACACCCTTATCGGCAGCATTGACCGGAGCACACGGGAAGGACAGCGTAACCGGGCTATTTTGGAAACCCTATACAGTTGCGGACTGCGTGTGTCCGAATTGTGTAATCTTAAACTGTCCGACCTTTACCTGAAAGAGAAATTTATCAAAGTAGAAGGTAAAGGAAGCAAGCAGCGCCTGGTTCCCATTTCTTCACGTGCCATACGCGAACTGGAACTGTACTTTCCAGACCGCAACGAAGGACTGATAAAGCCCGGATATGAAGATTTTGTATTTATCAGCCGCTTCGGAAAAAACATTTCACGCATCATGGTGTTCCACATCATCAAAGAACTGGCAGAACAAACCGGACTGAAGAAAACCATCAGCCTCATACTTTCCGCCATTCCTTCGCTACCCATCTGCTGGAAGGAGGAGCCAATCTGCGCGCCATACAGTGCATGCTAGGGCATGAAAGCATAGGCACTACCGAAATCTATACCCACCTTGACCGCAGCCGATTACGGCAGGAAATTCTGGAACATCACCCTAGAAATCGACTTAAAAATTAGAGAAATGCGTTTTTTTTAAGCTTTTTTCGAACGGACCTACAAAAAAAAACAGATAATGATTAACACGTAATAGAGTTTTTCTTATCTTTGCCCCAAATAATCAAACAATAAGATTATTCATTTATACAAACTAAATATTTAACATCATGATTAAGAAGTTGTATTTGCCGTTAGTGGCATTGTTAGTCCTTGCTTTCTCTTCATGTAGCAAGATGGGCGAATTATCTCCTGACTACTTCACTACCAACCCTGAAGTGTTGGAAGCTATTGGTGGTAAGGTACCTGTAACTATTACAGGAAAATTCCCGGAAAAATACTTCAAGAAAAACGCAACAGTTGAAGTTACTCCGGTTTTGAGATGGGAAGGTGGCGAAGCTAAAGGTCAGCCAGCTACATTCCAGGGTGAAAAAGTACAAGGTAACGACCAGACTATCTCTTACAAGACTGGTGGTACTTATACAATGAAAGCCTCTTTCGACTATGTTCCTGAAATGGCTAAATCTGAACTTTACCTGGATTTCAAAATTAAGAAAGGTAAAAAAGAATACACTATCCCTTCTGTAAAGATTGCTGACGGTGTAATCGCTACTTCAGAACTTCCTACTGTAAACTCTGCTAATGCTGCTTACGCTCCGGATGCATTCCAGCGTATCATCAAGCAGGCTAAAGAAGCTCAGATCATGTTCTTGATCCAGCAGGCTAACCTCCGCGCAAGCGAATTGAAGTCTGACAGCTTGAAAGCATTCCACAAACAAGTAGTAGCTGTAGCTGGTGACACTAAGAACTACAAACTGAACAACATCGAAATTTCTGCTTACGCTTCACCTGATGGTGGTGTTGAACTGAATACTACTCTGGCTGAAAACCGTCAGAACAACACTGAAAAATACATGAACCAGCAGTTAAAGAAAGGTAAGATTGAAACTGAAGTAGATGCTAAATACACTGCTCAGGACTGGGACGGATTCCAGGAATTGGTTTCTAAATCTAACATCCAGGATAAAGACTTGATCTTGCGTGTTCTTTCTATGTACAGCGATCCAGAACAGCGTGAAACTGAAATCAAGAACATTTCTTCAGTTTACAAAACTTTGGCTGACGAAATCCTGCCTCAGTTGCGTCGTGCTCGCTTGACTGCTAACTACGATGTAATCGGACGTAGCGACGAAGAAATCAACGCTGCATTCGATACTGACGCTAAAGTATTGAGCAACGATGAATTGCTGTATGCTGCAACTCTGACTAACGACAACGCTCGTAAAGAAGCTATCTATAAGAAAACTGTTGAATTGTATCCGAACGACTTCCGTGCTTACAACAACTTGGGTATGATGGCTTATGCTAACGGTGACTTGGCTACTGCTGAAAACTACTTCAAACAGGCTGCAAGCAAGAACGCTAACGCTGCTGAAGTTAACACTAACCTTGGTTTGATTGAATTGACTAAGGGTAACGTAGCTAACGCTGAAACTTACTTGAGCAAGTCTACTGGTGCTAACACAGCTAACGAAGCTTTGGGTAACTTGTACATCAAACAAGGTCAGTATGACCGCGCTGTACAGGCATTCGGTGACACTAAGACTAACTCAGCTGCTTTGGCTCAGATCTTGGCTAAAGATTACAACAAAGCTAAATCTACTCTGTCTGCAGTGAAGAATCCGGACGCTTACACTAACTACCTGATGGCAGTTGTAGGTGCTAGAACTAACAACGCTGACTTGGTTAAGAGCAGCATGGATAAAGTAAAACAGCAAGATGCTGCTTTGGCTGCTAAAGCTCAGAACGACCGCGAATTTGCAAAATATGCAAACGAAGTAAAGTAATCTGACTTAATTACATAAAAGGAACCGGAATCGTGTCAAGTGATTCCGGTTTTTTTATGCCTTTATGGGAAAGAATCGGGAGAAGATGAAAGATTATAAGATGAAAATATGTATTTTCGCAAAAATAAAATACAGTTTATGAAAAAATTATATCTGCTCCTCTTATCTGTATATCTGTTGTTTTGCCTGGATTCATGCAGACAAAGCGATGAATTTGAGCTCAAAGGGGAACTGGAAGGTATTACTTCCGACATGATTCTGGTAGTTTTCGACGATCCTGAGTCTAAATTGGATACCATCTACCCACGAGAAGGTAAGTTCACCTATACTTTCACTCCCGACACCCTGAATATATTCCGTCTGGTGAACGATTCCGGTGAAACATTCCCAATATTTGCAGAAAAGGGCTGGAAGGTTTCTATAAAAGGAAGCTTGGCACATCCGGAAATCAAAGGAGAAGGGGCCAACAATGAATATCAGGAATTTTTGCAAAGCATAGCTACGCTGAAGGATTCTGCACAAGTGTGCAAGCAAGCTGAAAGTTTCATCAAGAGCCATCCAGCTTCACCTGCTTCAGCTTATATCTTGCAACGGTATTTCTCACAATCAGCCAATCCGAACTTAGACCTCATCGCCCGACTGGCGGAACCGCTGACTGGTAAGGTGAAAGATTGCAGAGTATTGAACGAAGTTTTACAAAAGTTACCCGAAAAAGGGAAAAACACATCGGCCTACCTAACTACATGTCCGTAAAGAAAAGAAATGGAGAATATTTGTCTTGGAGCAGCAGTAGCACGCAAAAACAATATTCACTCATAAACTTCTGGGCGAGCTGGGATAAGGAAAGTATAGAAATAAAAGATTCCTTGTATACTCTATGCGAGAAATTCTCAAAAAACAACCTCCGGATTGTCAACTTTTCATTGGATTATAACAAGGAAGAATGGCAGAAAAATACCCGGAAAGATACGGAACAATGGATTGAGGTATGCGACTATAAAGGATGGAATAATCAGATTCTGAAGCAACAAAACGTGCAGCGTCTTCCATTCAACATACTGATAGACCGAAACCGGAAGATTTTAGGCAGCAATCTTTACGGAAAAGCATTACAGACCAAGATTGAAGCTTGATAGCGGAAGACAAAAAATAAAACACAACTTAAAAACGACCTTAAATGCTTGTCAAACTTTTTGGAGCCGCCGTACAAGGCATTGACGCCACTATCGTGACAATTGAAGTCAACTGTTCACGCGGTATAAAATTTTACCTGGTAGGACTTCCGGACTCTGCTGTCAAGGAGAGCCACGAACGTATCGTATCCGCTCTGCAAGTAAACGGATACAAATTTCCTGCACGACAAATAGTAGTCAACATGGCTCCAGCCGATATCCGGAAAGAAGGTGCCTCGTACGACCTTCCGCTGGCTATCGGTATCTTAGCCGCCAATGAAACAATCTCTTCTGAACACCTGGCAGACTACCTCATCATTGGGGAACTAAGCCTGGACGGAAGTCTGCAGCCCATCAAAGGAGCACTCCCTATCGCCATTGCGGCTCGCCAACAAGGTTTTAAGGGAATTATTCTTCCGCAACAGAATGCTTCGGAAGCCGCTGTCGTAAATAACCTGGATGTATATGGTGTGGAACGCATTACAGAAGTGATTGATTTTCTGAACGGCACACGAATCTTACAGCCTACCATTGTCAACACGCGTGAGGAATTCTACAAACACCAATCTATTTTTCCGTTTGACTTTGCAGAAGTAAAGGGACAGGAAAATGTGAAGCGAGCACTGGAAGTTGCAGCTGCAGGCGGACATAATGTACTGCTCATCGGTGCCCCAGGCAGTGGTAAGTCTATGATGGCTAAACGCTTCCCAGCATTCTTCCCCCGCTTTCATTAGGAGAAAGCCTGGAAACGACCAAAATACACTCAGTGGCCGGGAAGTTAAAAAAGGGTTCTTCACTTATTGCTACCCGACCGTTCCGCAGTCCGCACCACACCATTTCTCAGGTAGCCATGGTGGGCGGAGGAGCTACGCCTCAACCCGGAGAAATCAGTCTGGCACATAATGGAGTGCTGTTTCTTGATGAACTTCCAGAATTTAGTAGAAGTGTACTAGAAGTGCTTCGCCAACCTCTTGAAGACCATCGTATCACTATTTCAAGAGCAAAGTACAGTCTGGAATATCCGGCCAATTTCCAGTTAATCGCATCGATGAACCCTTGCCCATGTGGATACTACAATCATCCCACACGAAACTGTGTATGTAGTCCGGGACAAGTACAACGATACCTTAACAAGATTTCCGGTCCCTTACTCGACCGCATTGACATCCAAATTGAGATTGTGCCCGTTCCCTTTGAAGAAATCTCCAAGAGCACCCCGGGAGAAAGCAGTGCCTGCATCCGCGAACGTGTAATCCGTGCCCGACAGATACAAGCCCAGCGTTTTGCAAACGAACCGGGAATCTACAGCAACGCCCAAATGACACCCAAACTGCTGCATCTCTATGCACAGCCGGATGCTGCCGGACTGGAACTGTTAAGAAATGCCATGAACCGGCTGAATCTTTCAGCCCGTGCCTACGACCGCATACTGAAGGTTTCACGTACCATTGCCGATTTGGAAGGAAGTAATGAGATACGTCCAGCACATTTGGCAGAGGCTATCAGCTATCGCAATCTGGACAGAGAAAACTGGGCCGGATAATTATCTATCCAGCCCAGACAATCAAAATAAATATTTAACAGGTATCAACCGGACTATTCCGTTCAACCCGGAAGGAAGTGTTTCCCAATGTCCGTAAGTACCTTTCTCGTAATTCAGCTTAGCCATATTGATGTCCTCAAAAATGCGCCATTGCTTACCCTGACGGTCCATCTCAGCAATACTATTTGCCGGAAGTTGGTGACTTCCACTTCTATGAGATTCTTACCAGACTTTAGCAATTGCCCTATGCTTAAACGGAAGGGAGCAGCCCAGGCTATACCAGCTTCTTGCCCATTTATACGCACACGTGCACTCTCACGCACGTCACCCAGGTCCAAAACCCAGTCATCCGCCGATAATTCAGGCAAATCCAACTCCAATGAATACAATGCAGTACCCCGGTTAATCTTCGCAGCCGGATGTGCAATCTCTGTCCATGAAGAAGGCGTATCTATTTTAAACTCCCCTTCAATAGCCGGATAGCTTTCCACGAATCTCAGTTTCCAACCATGATCCAAACTCAAACTATAGTCCATTTCCTTCCTATATTTCCATTCAGGCTCTCCTTGCAAGGAACGAGTAAAAGTTTGAAGAATGATACTCTCTCCCGACTTCAATTGCATATATACTTGAGTTTTTCCTTCCACCTCGCGCGTTTTTGCAATTCCCCGTTTACCCGTCATCGGGTCAAAACACATGATATGTTTTTCAGGCACATTCAATGTTACCCATCCTTCCACATCGTTAGCCTGTAAGTTGGAAATAAAATAATGATGTCCTTCCGTATGTGTACGCCGGATAAACTGTACCCCCCAACGTGTCTTCAGTTCTTCTGCCGGAACTCCCGTACGCTCTAATGTCTCATGGTAATCACTTCCCACGATGATACGTCCTTTCCCGAAATTAAAAGCCTGTGTGCCCTGGAAAGATTTTTCTCCTGGCAACTGTTCCAACAGTGCAAATAGTTGCTTCCGATTCTGTTCCAATGAAGCATATCCAGGCACATCTTCCGGATAATGTTCCACAAACACTACGGTTGCCCCCTGACGTACCAATGCGACCAACTTCTTTAAGGTAGAAACCGGAACCAACTTTACTGCAGGTACGATAAGCGCCTTATAACAAGCACCTCCGCTGGTCTTCAGCATACCATCCTGACACGATGTACTTTTAATAAAAGAATCAGAAATATAGTCTACATCATAGCCACCTGCCATAATGGTTTGTATCGTCTTGATAAACTTCGGTGCATATTGGTCCATCTTATGAATGTCAAAACCGACCAAACGCCCTGGAATGTCATTCCACATATCATATACCGGAAGATAAACCAGGAAATCATTATCAGGCTTACCTAATTGAAGAAAAGACTGACAACGAGTTATATACTCAAAGAAAGCCGGCGCGTCACGCCATATCGTATTGGTGGGCGACATGTTTATCGTGGCATAAAATAGCCAACCAGGCCAGGCTGCTTCCTTCGGAGAATAGGGCGTACCATGAAAAAATTCGTGATTTACCCCCGACACAAACATCAAATCCATATCAGGCTTACACTGTGAGAGGGAAGTACGAAAATGCTCCGTCAACCAGGTGAATGTTTCAGAAGAAGTGTAAGGTTTTCCCGCAATATGTGCAGCCGAAGAAGCATATTTCAGCATGGAAATATCTGAAAAATTAGGACGTGTAAGCGAATCACGCCTCAATCCCCTAATATGAAAATCAGTCAACCCAAACCCTTCGCACTCCGGAATATCCACCGAAGCATACGTATCAATCAGATTGGCAGGAGATCCATGTGCCTGATTACGGGTCGTACTTCCATGCCCATGCGCCCATTTGGTCCATGCAGTCGTAAAGTTCTCAACCAGAAGTTCTCCCAATGTTTCCCTATAATCAGACACTAGACGACGTGTCAGTTCAGTTCGTTCCTGTGAGATAAACTCCGGAAAATGATTCTCTAGCCGATAACCACGACGTGCGGCAAATTCTTTCAAGAAAGCAGGAGTCCAATCGGCTCCGTACACCTCATACGAATCATTGAAGAAGGTACGGGGAAAGTTGACCTTGTTTGTCTTGAAAGCCTTATCAAACTTCTCAAAGTAAGATTTTACGGCCACCGGACTAAAATGATCCATAACATACCCTTCTCCCCCGGGAGCCGCACGCTTTACTTTCTGAAAAGTCCGTCCCACAAACAATGCCACCAGCTTCCAGTCTCCTGTCGGAGCATCCCACTGTAAATATCCGTCTTTAACTTTCCTGGTCAGATTCACCACTTTTCCGTCTGCCCCATAAGCCATCAGACAATCCAGGTAAGCCACATCCCGCTGTTTCTCTTCTTTAGGATCACGAATGTCGATTTCCAACTTTACCGATTCACCTCCCTTTACCTCATAACATTCAAAAATAGCTTTTGCTGCTGCTTGTGAGAGAGATACCTCGGGGCCTCCGAAAGGCCATCCTGTTCCGGTATTCATATCAATGTCTATCCCGTTCATCTTACCCACCTCCTGCGTATAACGGAACATTTCCATCCATTCGGGTGACAGAAAGCGGATATTATGAGATTCATTTCCCTTTACCCCATAAATAGGCGTAACCTCCAGACTTCCCAGCCCGGCTTTCCCATATTCCTTCAGGTTATAATTCAGATTATCTTTATCGACGGCACTTCCTAACCACCACCAGCGGCTGCCGGGACGTGCTTCAGGTCTCACCTCCGGCCAGTTTTGTGCAGCCGCCCCCATCGCAGAGCACAAAAGAAATAATAAGATGCTGTTCTTTTTCATGGAATTACAAATTAGGTTTCATACTTGCAAAGATAAAAGTTATACAGCCCTTACAACTATAGGAATGTACAGATTCATGGATTTTTGTACGCCTGATACACAATCTTCCGAGCAAGATGTACATTATTCCATTCATTCATTTCATGAAGGTGCGTATCTTTGTAGAAAACAAATCAATAAACACGGATATGAAAAACAACTTTATCAGACTGACCCTACTTGCCAGCCTTTTCTGCAACGTGCCTGGCTTGCATTTGCAAGCGCAAGCCCCACATCCGGAACGAATTTATCTTTCAGGAACCGGTATTGACAATACCGTGACATGGGACTTTCTCTGCTCAAAAGGACAAAACAGCGGCAAATGGAAAAAGATAGAAGTTCCCTGCAACTGGGAACTGCAAGGATTTGGAGAATATACTTACGGACGATGGTATACCATCAAAGGTGCCAAACCAAGTGATGAAACAGGTATTTATCGCCACAAATTCGAGGCTCCCAAATCATGGAGCGGCCAGCGGGTAAAAATTTATTTTGACGGAGTCATGACCGATACGGAAGTCTTAATCAACGGCAAACTGGCCGGAGAAATGCATCAGGGCGGATTCAACCGTTTTTGTTATGACATCACCGACTTACTCACCCTCGGAAAGAAAAATACACTTGAAGTAAAAGTCGCTAAGGAATCTGCTAATTCATCCATCAACGCCGCAGAACGTAAAGCTGACTGGTGGCTTTATGGAGGAATTTATCGTCCGGTATGGCTGGAAGTTGTTCCACAGGTACACATTGAACACTTTGTACTTAATGCCGACCAGCATGGCAAATTTCAAGCTTCATGTGAAATGTATGGCGATGCGAAAGGATATGAACTTCACGTATCGGTACGAGGCTGAAAGACGGAAAGACTGCCCTGACAAATACGGGACAATCTGCACTTTCCAAGAAAATTACAGATTCCGGCAAGGAACAACAGATAGAAGGACAATGGGCAGACATTCAAACCTGGTCCACAGAAGATCCTAACCTGTATGTAGCTCGTCTGGAGTTGAAATCACCGGAAGGAAAGGTGATTCAGACACGTGAAACCAGAATCGGCTTCCGTACCGTCGAGTTTTTCCCACAAGACGGAGTATATCTGAACGGAACCAAACTCGTCGTAAAAGGTATTAACCGCCATTCATTCTCCGTAGACGGAGGAAGAGCCACCAGTGCAGCCATGAGTCGTCAGGACGCACTTCTCATCAAGGAAATGAACATGAACGCGGTAAGATCGCACTATGCCCCCGACGAACATTTCCTGGATATGTGCGATTCACTGGGTATCGTATACATGGATGAACTGGCAGGATGGCAGAATTGCTACGACGAAAAAGTGGGTAGCAAACTGGTGAAAGAGATGGTACAGCGCGATGTCAATCATCCGTCCATCATCATCTGGAGTAATGGAAATGAAGGAGGATGGAATTATCAACTGGATAAACTATTTGCTCAATACGACAAGCTTCAAAAACGGCATGTAGTCCACCCATGGGCCGACTTTAACGACCTGGATACGCACCATTATCCGGCTTATCTGACAGGAGTAGCCCGATTTACCAATGGCTATAAGGTCTTTATGCTACAGAATTCATGCATGCCATGTACGACCAAGGAGGAGGTGCCGGATTACGGGATTTCTGGGATCGCTGGAATACGAACCCGTTATTTGCCGGAGGATTTATCTGGGTATTCTGCGATGAAGCTCCCAAACGGAGTGACAAAGGAGGTATTCTGGATTCTGACAAATCGAATGCACCTGATGGAGTAGTTGGTCCTCGCCGTGAAAAAGAAGGCAGCTTCTATGCCATCCGTGCCCAATGGTCACCCATCCAGCTGAAACCACTACTCATCACCTCTCATTTTAACGGTAATTTCCTGGTTACCAACGAATATACTTACACGAATCTGAAGGAATGCAAAATGACATACAAAGTATTGTCATGTGACACTCCATTGAAAGGTGTAACACAATCCATTGAATTAAGCCACGGAGAAGTTACTCTCCCTGCTATCCAGCCAGGAGAAACCGGCACAGCCCATTTCGACCTTCCGGACAACTTCCATGAAGGTGATGTACTGGAACTGGAAGCTTTCGATAAAAATGGACATAGCATCTGCAACTGGAGCTACCCCATCCGCCTGGTAAAACAATATTTTGACCATAAGATGGCACAATCACCCATGACCCTGGAAGCACTTCCCAAAGCTACCGCCTCACGCAATGCCAGCCACATCGTACTGAACAGTGCGAAGGTAAGTGTAACGTTTGATGCCACTACCGGTATCATCAAGCAAGTAAAAGCAGGAGAAACAGAGGTTCCGTTCAAGGACGGTCCGGTAGCTGTAGGAATGAAAATGCGCTATGAGCCTTCACTCAGTTACGTGCGTGAGACACAAGAAGGAGCTATATTCTGTGCCAAATATAAAGGAGCAGCCGACTCCATTGTCTGGCGTCTGACCGATCAAGGACTGCTTTATATGGATGCCATCCTACTGAACCGCGCATCCGGAGGAGGAGGATTTGACGATGCTTTATGGATACCAAGGTATACAACCTCGGATTGACCTTCTCTTACCCGGAAGCAAACTGTACCGGCATGAAATGGCTGGGACGTGGTCCCTATCGTGTATGGAAGAACGTATCCCTGGTACCAACTATAACATCTGGCATAAAGATTACAACAATACCATTACAGGAGAAAGTTTTGAAAATCTGATTTATCCAGAATTTAAAGGATATCATGCCCACATGTACTGGGCTACACTGGAAAGCGACAAAACACCGTTTACTGTTTATTCAAGAAACGATGGAATCTTCTATCACATCTTTACGCCGGAAGAACCCGTAGGACGTGTCAGAAGAACTATGCCGCAATTCCCTGAGGGTGATATATCTTTCTTGCTTGACATACCGGCTATTTGCTCCTTCAAACCCATCGAGCAACAAGGCCCCAACAGCCAACCTGGAAATATCCGCATTAAACAAGGGGATGAAGGATTACATTTGAACCTGATGTTCGACTTCCGCCCGTCTGCCAATATCAATACCTCAAGATAGAACAAACACACTGTAACAAAGAGCCGTCTTGCATTGCGAGGCGGCTTTTTTACTTTTATACAAAAATCACGGTTTTCCGTGTTTCCCTTCCTCATAAGACAGACTATATTTGGCCCTAAAGGAATAGAAAACACAGGAAAGATGGAAATGACAGAAATACAACGATACAAAATAGCCTTAGAACGTCTTAAGCAACTTTCCGACATAAGATTGGGGAAACCTCTGCTTATTCAAACCTTAATGGGAAACCTGCGTGTCCTACACTCCAACCACATCGGTTATTTCAAATACATCTCAACCAAAAAGAGTTGGGAGATAGCATTAACCGACGGCTCCTTTGTCCGGCTAAAAGGAAACCTGCGCGCGAAAAATTTATGTGCATATAATGACCGATTTATACAAATCCATCAATCCTATATCATCAACATACAGTATCTGTGCATGATACAAAACAACCACTGCATCATGTATCCTCCTTTTCATCATATCAATGAACTCTGTATCTCACAAAAATACAAAAGGGAACTGACCGCCTATTTCTACCAATTCTGAAGCGGATAACCCAGCTCACAATGTCATATCATTCAATCATTTCAGTCAAAATCCAAGATATTTTCCTCTGAAATTTGTATATTCCACAAAAAGGAATTATTTTGTCAAAATCACAAAAATACATTACATGAAAAAGCATATCCTTTTACTTGGCATCTTCTTGAACCTTACATTTTCCTTGTCAGTACAAGCAGGAAATACGGTAATCGACAGTCTAAAACAGGAAATACGACAAGCCGAACGAGAACCCTCTTCCAAAGAAAAATTAATTGAATTATATCAATTCCTGGGTGCAGAATATGAAACTCTGGACCACGATTCATCCTACCATTATATACAAAAGGGACTCTCTCTTTACCCGCGACCTGCCTTTAAGGAAGAAGGCTACCTGCAACTGCTCAACTCATTGGCCAACTATCTTTTCATGGAGGGAAAGTTAGAACAAGCCAAAGAAACATTCAAGACAGCAGCCGCACATGCCCCCAAGCTCAAAGAACGAAGATACGATCTGGAAGGAGTCGTAGAATCTTCCATTGGCGTTTGCTACCGTAAATTAGGCATGTTCGATTCAGCCGTATATCACTATAATCGCGCGCTCAATTTCTGTAAGAAAACAGAAAAATACGAAGACATCGCCTCCACTTATTACAATATTGGCGTACTTTACCATCTCAACAAACGCTATGAAGAGGCCTTGGAACAAGGAAAGTTAGCGGCAGACTATGCCCGAAAGGCAAAAGACACATTAATGGAATTATATGCCAACACGCTTATCGGCGGATGCTATTGCAACATGGGGAAATATGCAGAAGCCAGTCAGATTCTAAAAAGAAATATCCAAAAAGCATTAGAGATAGAATATCCCTACTTGCCATGAGCTCCCTAAGCCCCCTACTAAGTACTTATCAATTATGGAATAAAAAAGATTCTGTCAGAATTTTTCTGAAAAAAGGAGAAGAACTGATCCATCAGATTCCGGAAAACAGTCCGACAGCACTTGAATTTTATGGCACTCAAGCCAGCCTGTACAACTGGATTGGAGAATTTCAGAAAAGTCTCGATATCCTGACAAACAAGTCGTTGATTCAAACGCAACTTCCATACGACAAGTATCATATTTTGATGGCACGTAATTACGAAGGACTGGGCAACTATCAGAAAGCATTCCACTGCATGCAGGAAGCATGTATTTATAAAGACTCCATTTTCGATGGAAAAATAAAAAATGAACTGTCGGAGCTGAATGAAAAATTAAGGAATAGCGACAAGGAATTGAAGATTGCTCTTCTGGAAAGAAATCAAGCACAAGAGAAAGAAACCCGTCTGCGCCATACCGTCTACTATCTTACGGTTATCGGACTGCTTTTAATTGCCATCTCCATCCTGCTGCATAAACGGAAAGTACAGAAGAAAGAGACCGAACTGATAGCTGCACGTCAGTACATTGAAGGCCTGGAAAATGAACGTAAACGACTTGCCAAGGATTTGCACGATGGAGTTTGCAACGACCTGTTAGGAGCTATACTCCAAATACAGCAGCATATTTCTTCCGAAGAACAAAAGACAACTACCATTCAGACGCTGGAAGAAATACGCAATGGCGTAAGAGCATCTCGCACGAATTGATGCCACCTAATTTCCAGTTTACTGATTTGAACGAAATGCTGGCCGACTATTTTGCGAAAATGCAGGAAGTATCAGGAGTGAGCATATCCTATGCTCCCCACGCCCACACAGACTGGACCACTATTCCGGAACACATAGGATATGAAATCTACCGCATCATGCAGGAAACCATCGGAAACATCTTAAAACATACTCAGGCAAAGCAGATTCACATTCAACTAAAAAAAGAAGACACTCAACTTGTCATTCACCTGCATTATGACGGAGACTGGAATCCACATACCGATTCATCCAGAGGAATCGGCCTACGTACCATCAACGACCGATTAAAAACCATTGGAGGGAATTACAAGATAGAAAAAGACGATACAGGAGTAAATATTCATATTCAGGCATTTCTTCATTGAAAAAATCACGGTTTTCAGTGAAAATCTTCTCGATGAATCTTTTTTTCTTTGCAGTATAAAAATGCGACAAAATGACAAGTCAAAAAGCCAGAATACTATTAGTCGATGACCATACCCTCATACTGCAAGGCATCAAGCATGTGGTTTCCCAAATGCCTGAAATAGAAAAAGTATATACTGCCTCATCGGGTACTGAAGCGATGCTCCTGATAGACATGCAGCCATTTGACATTTATCTGCTTGATGTGGAACTTCCAGACACCAACGGATTTGACTGATAGACAAGATTCTGCAAAAACATCCGGAAGCACGTATCTTGGTTAATACCATGCACGAAGAAATATGGATACTCAAAAGGCTTACCAAAGCATCCATCAGCGGAGCTATACTAAAGTCGGCAGATATTAACGAATTGACACTGGCTATCCAGACTATTTTGAAAGGAGGACAATATCTTTGTAAACGGTTCAAAACGATTTTAAACCGGATGCAAACAGAGGAACAAATCAAGGAACAGCTCACGCTAAGAGAGATGGAAGTATTGCAAGCCATTGCCAAAGGATTCAACACAAGAGAAATTGCAGATTTACTTCATGTTTCCAACAATACGATTGAAACACACCGGAAAAGTCTCATGAGTAAACTGGAGGCAAGAAATGCGGTAGATCTTGTTCTAAAAGCCATTAACCTTGGAATAATCCCACTGGATTCTAAATAAAAATCTACCCGTTTTTAGGGCTCATATTCTTTTTTTCGTATATTTGAGCGCAATGAATCTTTGTATCACCTTAATATAAACGAACTATGAGTCTCGAAAAAACATTAGTGATTCTAAAACCAAGTACCGTACAACGCGGACTTATTGGAGAAATAACCCATAGATTTGAACGTAAAGGCTTGCGCCTGGCGGGTATGAAAATGATGCAGCTTACCGAAGACCTGCTCAACGAACATTATGCACACCTGGCCGGGAAACCGTTCTTTTCTCGTGTAAAAGCGTCCATGATGGCCTGCCCGGTTATCGTATGCTGTTATGAAGGTGTCGATGCCATTCAAGTGGTACGTTCCATGACAGGAGCTACCAATGGGCGTGTAGCAGTTCCGGGGACTATTCGAGGTGACTATTGTGTAAGTTCACAAGAAAACATCATCCACACCTCCGATTCACCCAAAACGGCTATCGAAGAAATAGAACGATTCTTCAAGCCTGAAGAACTGTTTGAATACGAAAGAGCTGTTATCGACTTTGTTTACTATCCGGATGAATATAAACTAACATAATTTTAAAAAGCTGGCAGAGCAACTTTCTGCCAGCTTTTTTCTATTTTAAACGTACACCATTTACTACCACATTCCGAAGTTGCAGTCCATGAATGTATCCATTCTGGATAGTCCCCGATTTGCGTGCCGTAATTTCGAGATTCTCAAACAGAAAATCTGACAGTTTATACTGTGTCTCGTCCTTCTTGACTGCAAAAAGCACATCACAGTCCAACCGAATATCACGCATGGTAACATGGCTTGAATAAGAGAAAGGAATATCTTTTCTATCTTTCAAATCAAAAAATTGTGTCCAAGGCTGGGCAAACAAGAAATTGACCACAGAACCTGTAATATTCTCCAGTCGGATATACTCATAATTTTGCGGTGTATCCGGACGCATTTTCAACCAAAGCAAACGCTGGGCATGTTCCACCGTACAACGCCGCACCAGAACATTACGGTTATGAATGGATTCACTTCCGCAAGTCAATGCACTGTGGCAGAACCCCCATACACAATCTTCTATGATTATGTTCAAGTTGCTCCCGTTATTTACCTTATCCTGATCTGCCCAAGGTCCTTTTCCGCCTTTCAAAGCTATTGCATCGTCATTCACCGACATATAACACCCTTTCACCAGTACATTCTTACAGACATCAATATCAATAGCATCACTGCTCGGTGCTTTTACCGGTGAACGGGGAGCAAAAATGGAAAGATTCAGCAATTTCACATTCTCACACCGGTATAAATGGGTTGTCCAGAAGGGAGAATTCTCCAATCTGACTCCAGACAACTGTACGTCTTTTGAATCTGCAATATATACCAGTCGCGGACGTAATTCCTCCAGATTCGTACATTGAGGATTGACCTGCCGACGCAACCAGAAAGATTTCCAGAAACGAAGTCCGTTCCCGTTTATCTTTCCTTCTCCCGAAAGTGTAAATCCGTCCACCCCTATGGCATTGACCAGGGCCGCGAAATATTTCAAGTTCTGCCCCTCCAGGCGTGTATCAATCACATCAAAATGACTGATGTCATCACTACCTTTCAACACAGCTCCTTTTTCCAGATAAAGGTGGGTGCGAGGTTTGAAAAAAAAGTGATCCTGATAAAAACGTACCTTGTGGTATACAAATTACTCCGCCTCCTTCTTGAGCTGCCTTGTCAATGACTGCCTGAATCTGTTCCGTCTGTAACAGTGTGCTGTCATTCTGCACTCCATAATCCGTAATACGGTAAATTCCGCCCAACTCCTTTACCGGGGTCACCCGGCTGTCTGCAAACCAATCCGGTATTGGAGTACCGTCAGGAAACTTTTCCTGAGCAAATACACTTCCAGCCAGCCACAAAAAACAACATAGAAACAAATACTTGATACAATATTCCCTCATTTTTCAAATACTTTTAAATCAAAACCATACGGAAAGCAAAATAGGAAACTTTTTCGACAAAAGGAAATAGAAAATCATGCAATAACATGTCTTTTTGTACAAAACTTCACTTGTATTCTTTAATACTTGGAGATAACTCCTGAAATCATATAACAGCGGCAATTCTTATGTACACCCTTATACAAAAGAAAGAATGACTTGACAAATTCTCTGTTTCATACTGCGGGATACATATTTCACACTGTGAAATACATATCCCGCAGTATGAAACAGAGAAATGTCCGGGAGATTTCTGAAAATATAAACCTTACTTCAGCACTTAACAAAGAGCATTAGCATGTTTTAGAGGAACAGTTACTACATCAAGTGAAGAAATTTGAATGATTTTCAATGTATTTGCATGATTTTCCATGTGCAGATGTTAGTATATCCGCTACATTTGCAATTATAAATTTTAAACCAATGAAGTGATTTAAACTTATGTATATCAATTAAAATATTGTCAAACAGCGTACAAATAGAATTATTCATTATATTATGGGTGACCAAACTCATTCATAATAAACAACCTATGTACGCTGTATTGGACA
>ENA-OQAZ01000296-OQAZ01000296.1-human-gut-metagenome-genome-assembly--contig:-NODE-296-length-28262-cov-9.827972_pt1 | contig 28262 bp, 39 predicted proteins | sample MGYA00242737_ERZ504531 | MGnify/ENA primary metagenome ERZ504531 (study PRJEB26092, sample SAMD00036244) | human gut metagenome | host: Homo sapiens | study: EMG produced TPA metagenomics assembly of... | reverse complement strand
GCGTTACCTCCTTGCAATCAAGATGTTCTTAATTACAAGGGCCGCTTTCGCTACCTCATTATCATTCAATAGCGAAAGCGGCCGCACATTTCGAATCATATGTCAATCATTTATTACAAAATAAAAAGAACCCTAGCATCATTTCTGATGCTAAGATCTTAATTGGTCATCTTAACTTAATGACATTGCTCTTTCGAGCTCTTTTTGCTTTGTACAACATTAAATTGTAGATGATTACTGTAAGAGTGAAAGCACTCCCTGTGTAGACTGGTTTGCCTGTGCAAGCATAGACTGTCCAGCCTGAGCAAGAATGTTATTCTTGCTGTAGTTAACCATCTCAGAAGCCATATCTGTATCACGGATACGAGACTCAGCTGTTGTAGTATTCTCAACTACGTTGTCGAGGTTGTTGATTGTGTGCTCAAGACGGTTCTGAACTGCACCGAGTGATGAACGCTGTGAAGATACCTTTGAGATTGCATCTGAAATAGCATCTACTGCGTATGTTGCAGCATTACCAGAATCATCCTTAATGTTAAGACCTTTGATACCAAGACTTGCTGAATCCATTGAATCAATGTTGACATTAATCTTGTTTGTCATATCAGCATCAGCACCTACATGGAGATTGAATGATAATGTATCTGCAACTGTTGCATAGCCTTTAGTAATGTTAAATGTTGTCTTACCTGTTGCAGCATCATCAGTTCCACCATCTACAGTTGCTTTCCCATCAACAGTCCCAATATTATTTGCATCTGTTAACTCTTTCTGAATTAATTCTTTAGCTTTAGAAGCTGTAATAATAGACGAATCATCATCATCAACATTATCAGTTCCTTGCGCTCCAGTTGCATCTTTTTCATCAGTCATTACAGTTGCAGACTTTCCATTATACTCAACAATTGAACCAGCTTTTATAAGCTTCTTTAACGCAGCCTTATCTTTATCTGCAGAAGTATCTAATTCAGTACCATCCTTACTTATTTTACCATCAGTTGCAATATCATATTTATTTCCATCGATAGTAATTGATGTAGCAGCGTTATTAGCAGTAGCATCTGCTATTGCCTTATCTGCTATTCCTTCTGCCTCTGCCTTTGAAGAACCAATAGTATACTCTTTTCCTGCAATTGTGATTTTATCACCAGACTCAAGAGTATCCATTACAAATGTAGCAGACTTTGCACTATCGGTAAGAGTTCCTTTAAGACCTGCATCATGTCCATTCATAAAAACATTCTTTGTAGCGCCCTTGTCTCCCTTTAAAAGATATGTCTCATTGAACTTTGTTGTCTCTGATACACGATCAATCTCTGTTGTGAGCTGGTCGATCTCGTCCTGGATAGCCTGACGGTCTGAATCCTTTGAGTTTGTACCATTGGCTGCCTGTGTTGCAAGCTCATTCATACGCTGAAGCATTGAGTGAACCTCTGTAAGAGCACCCTCTGCTGTCTGTACTGATGAAACACCGTCCTCTGCGTTTGTAGATGCCTGGTCAAGACCACGAATCTGTTTTCTCATCTTCTCAGAAATTGTAAGTCCGGCTGCATCATCAGCTGCACGGTTAATTCTGTAACCTGATGAAAGCTTCTCTGTGCTCTTTGACTGTGCGCTTGTTGTTACGTTAAGCATTCTGTTGGCATTCATTGCTGCATGTTGTGTTGTACTACCATAATATAATCCTCCTTGTCCCACATTCATGGGTTATTATGTTTGACCTCTGGAAATCCTTTTCCCGAGGGTTTTGCAGCTGCTTTGTGTTTATTTTTTATTTAAGCAGTTGCTGTTTTTCTATAACAAGCGGCTTCCCGGGTGTGGCTTGCGCCACAGCCGCCTATTAACTTGATTAGTTGCTTTGCGTCTTTTTCTGACGTTCTTTCTCATTCCAGATGATTTGCTTGATTTGTTTCTTTGCTTCACTGGAAAACTCAGGTTCAGGATAATATGTATCTTTTCGCTTCGCCGGGTCTGGTTCGTTGTTGGATCTTGCGATATTCAGTTCTTTTGGAGCATCTATCAATAATCGACAGTGCTTTCCGGTTCCACCCGCGAACACGATTCGGATATCATCTCCGATATTTACATATTGCCCTTCCTTTAATGATAATTTGAGCATTTTCTACCTCCATGCACTAGGGAATAGCTTCGTCCATGCTTTTCCGAATTATGCAACATTTTATAGTAAAATGTTACATTTTTTGCTTTACACCTACTATATCGGACACCATTTTTAGAACTTAACCCCAAGAAAAATTTTTTTAAATAATTTTCTTTACATTTTTCTATCATTTTAATTAATCTCACTGGATTCAACTATATCGCGTTAAATATAAAACAATTCTTGATGAAATATGACTAAACCGGCATAAATATTTGATGTTATTTAATCAACTTCTGTTTTGACCCCTTATTAATCTGCGAAAAATGTAACATTTTACTATAAAATGTTGCATTTTTTGCTTTTTATAATTACTATTATTTTGTTGTGGATTTTGGATATTCCAGGGAAGAGTCTGTCTTGCGGCATGTGCCTGATAATATTTTCTACCGCAAAGGAGTATTCAATGGGAACTACACAGCCAATCCGAAATAAGAATGAACTGGCGGCTTTCAGGATGTACTATAAAGATATCCATCCAAACCGCCGCAATTACTGTTTAATTGTTATGGGATTAAACACAGCACTAAGAATCAGTGACCTGCTTAAATTGAAGTGGGATAACGTATACAATTTCGAGCACCATATATTTCGCTCTCATTTTCTTATCAACGAGCAAAAGACCGGCAAGAATAACTATGTCACTCTAAACTGCAATGCCACCGATGCTCTCCGGGCATATTTCAACGAACGGCATCCGACTGAACATGAGTTTATTTTTACAAAGGCCACCTGCAGGAGGCAGCCAATAACCAGAGTTCAGGCATACCGAATTGTAAGGACTGCTGCCGAGGAGACCGTTCAGGATGAACGTGATGAGATTTATCTGAATCTTGAGCTATAGTTTTATGCGTATTGAAATCTAATATAGCTAAAAGCCAGCCGTTTGCAACCGGCTGGCTTTTTTGGGGATATACAAATCATCGAAATCCTCTGTTAAACCAAATGCATTCTGTTCTGAATCGAATTTCAACTCAATCTGTGACATATCTTTCATCTGCCTGGTACTGTTGTATTTTAAAATTAAATTTCATCTTCAGCACCACCTTCTTCCTGTAACCATTCTTTCAATTTATCCTGTAATAGTTTCTTATCCGGCAGATACAGTTTATACTGTGATGCATAAATATTAGAATCCTCCGGCAATGTCAGTTCAACCATCGCATCATTTTTTTCATTGCACAACAATACACCAATGGTAGGATTTTCTTCCTCTGTTTTTTCGTATCTATCATAGTAATTGACATACATCTGCATTTGCCCCAGATCCTGGTGCTTTAATTTGCCAATTTTTAAATCAAATAATACAAAGCATTTCAACAGTCTGTTATAAAAAACAAGATCCACTCTGAAATGATCTTCTTCGAATGAAAATCTTTTCTGTCTTGCCACAAAAGTAAATCCTTTTCCCAATTCCAAAAGAAACTGCTGCAAATTCCGTAAACAGTGTTTCCGAAATTCGATCCTTATATGTTAAATAAAACTTTCTTGCCTTTTCCAGCGTAGATTCTGAAAAGCCTTTTCCAAATTCTTCTGTTAATTTTTTAGAAAGATTTATTATGATTTTTTTACCGTATTCAGCCTGTGTTTTCCCTGCTGCTGTACTTCTACAATCCACCTGCCAAGAGAATAATAGGTCATTATCTGGACATTATTTACCTGCTTTGCAGTAATGTTTCGTGCATATTTAATTAATTCAATTGAATTCTGACATAACTTATCCATATTGATATCATATACAGATTCATTGATTTCATTCTTCACACATTCAATCCTCCTATTTCAAAGTTTTCCTATTTCAGAAACACTGGCTGTTCTGTTAGTCCGTTGTAAAACTCTACAGCCGCCGCAATATCCTTCTCATCCGGATGCCCCTTTGATACACCGCCAATCAGCTTGAACGGTCCGAACGTATCAAATCCCTTGCATGAAAACCTTCCAACAATGTTGTCATGTTTGTATGCTATCACCTGCTCAATTGACTTAAAGACAGGTCTGCCGCCATATGTGCAGATAAGAAATACATTTTTATTGTCTGTGAGATTGACTGATGCAAACTTAAGCACCGACTGATGGAACTTTCCACCATATACTCCTGATGCAAAACCGATTAAATCATATTCCGACAGGTCTTTCTCTACCGTCTGTGTCGCATCTATCAGCTCGACATCTTTTGTCTTTGCTATCTCGTCAATTATCTTTTTTGTGTTTCCATGATGCACTGATGCATATACTATTGCTGTCTTCATATGTAATGCTCCAATCATTTATTAGTCTTCCTTTGATTTTGCCATCAGCATCTGCTCCAGCTTTTTCTTTCCGGTCTCATAGTCTGTAAACACAATTCCCTCCATACCAAGCTTTCTGCCACCTTCGATATTCTCCGGTCTGTCATCTATGAACACACACTCTTTCGGATTCAGATTGTATTTATCAAACAGGCACTGATAGATACCGGCATCAGGCTTTATCATCCCAACCATAGCTGAAATGACTTTGCCGTCAACAAGTGACACAAAACTAAGTTCACTGTGCGTATGAAGCTCGAAGTAGTCCTTTGGATAATTCGATAACAAATACACTTTATAGCCTCTGCTCTTTAACTCCTTAATCCAGTCTGCTGCATAGTCGAATGCCTTTACGACAAAAGCCTTTCCCTCTTTGAAAAATCTCCTGATATCCTCCTCATACTGTGGAGCCACCTTAACCATCTCATCAATTATCTCGTTCTCAGGAATTACACCACGGTCCAGCTCAACCCAGACAGGGTTTTCATATGTTGCATGGGCTAAAGCTGCTATTTTATTTTCTTCAATGCCAATCTCACGCATTGCCTCGTCCGGCTGGAACCTGACAAGCACGTTTCCTATGTCAAATACTATGTTTTTAATCATTTATTTTTCTCCTACAACCCTGCATCTCTTCCTGCAAAAAGCATATCAATCCGCTATTCTAAGCTATAGTATAGCGGATTGATGGACAAAATACAAATATTATTACCGGTCTGTGTTCCTTAGTTCTTCCTTTGATTTTGCCATCAGTATCATTTTCTCAAACGACTGTGCAAACCTCTCATCATCTTCCTCTGTGCACTTTTTCGGTCCTTTGATATGATTCTTATGTGAGCTGCGTCTACAAATATCTGCACTTTTTCCAACCTTTTCAAATAAACGAGATTATTTATCCAGATACCTGAACACCTAATCACTCTCTATTCACAAATTTATTCCATGGTGTGCGCACCTCAATAAGGTTTCCGGACGGATCATAAAATCTTACAAGCTTCTGTCCTCCGTCGAGTTCTGTCAGTGCTGTAGCATATCTGACCTCATACCTTCCTGACTCCAGCTTTTTAACTACACCTTCGATATCATTATCTTCAAAATACAGTTCCGTCATATTGTTATATGGAATAGTCTGTATCTGCATGCTTTCCTTCCATATTCCGGCATCCTGCAATACCAGCCCTCCGACATTATTACATTACCTTCCTGTCTCGAAATCACATTAAGGCCAAACAGTTCGTTATAGAAGTGGATTGACTCTTCGATATTGTCCACTACTATTAATATGTTCTTTAGCTTCATATGACCACCCCATTACAATGGTCCACCTCATGCTGAATTATCTGTGCTGTCCAGCCTGTGTATTTGCCATGTTTCTTTTTGAAATTCTGGTCTAGATAATCCACTTCAATCTCTTTATATCTTGTGCATGGTCTCACACCCTCCAGCGAAAGACAGCCTTCCTCCGTCTGAAAAGCTCCTGATTTTCCGGTAATCACCGGATTAATCATGGCAAACTGGAATGGTCCGGCCGCAACCACTATGATATTCTTTTTCACACCAATCATGTTAGCTGCCATTCCAACACAATGGTCAAGATTTGCTTTCAATGTGTCAAGTAAATCCGTAACCACCTGTTTATCATCTTCTGTAGCATCCTCTGATTTCTGTGCAAGAAACAGTGGATCACGCATTATCTTCTTTACCATTATTTACTTCCTTCTGTCCAGGTATATTTCCACCATATATGTCTCAATAAGTACATTAATTAATAAAATTTCATTTTTCATATTTAGCCTTTCATCTATCTGTATCCTGATACTTATGATACCATATAAACAGCTTTCTTTGGCAGATATTTTTTTAGATTGCCATGAAAAATTTGAAAATGACAAACCTGCTTTTCTTTCCAATAAGCTTTCCTAAAATAGGAAATTTTTACTATCCTAATACTGTTTAATAGCATCTTAATATACATTACACAAAAAAAGATACAGGCGAACCTATATCTTTTTCGTGTAATAATATGATTAAAGGGGCAAAAGGTATCATCGATGCATGCTTGCAGGCAAGTGAACCTGATACGAATTCCTCTTGTAAATATATTTCTTATTCTTCAATTACAAAGTTGCTTACATTCTTGCGGAGTTCTCCTGCCGAAGCCTCTGCTGTCTTAACACCTTTCATGACTTCTGCCGATTCGCCTGCAATAGAAACGGTTTTTTGCGCAATATTTGTTGTACCTGCAGCACTGTCATTTGATGCGGAGGTAATTCCTTCAATCGCCTCTGTAATATTGGAAATTGATGCTACCAATTCTTCTGAGGTTGCACTAAAATCCGATACCAGATCATTAATTTTAGATGCATCCATATTATAATCATCTGCCATTTTCTCAAAATTGTCAAAACTCTTCACAATATCTGTATCTACAAAATCCAACAGATGATTAGAGTCATTTGCAAGATTTGCTACTGCATTATCCACATTTTCCGTCACGGCCTGAATATTTGCCACGGCATCTTTAGACTGCTCTGCCAATACCCGGATTTCCTCTGCAACAACTGCAAATCCTTTCCGGCCTCGCCAGCACGTGCTGCCTCAATGGATGCATTCAGTGCAAGCAGATTAGTCTGTCCGGTAATCGCAAGGATAGAATCAGCAAGCACGCCGATCTGTTCCACAACCTTTGCCTCTTCAAGTGCCTGCTCCAGCCTTCCCCTGATTTCTCCGAGCATCGTCTGAACTTTCTGTCGATTCTCCACCGTTGCTTCCTTCGTCTGTGCTGCCCTCTTATGAATTTCTTCTGCTTCCGTAGCCCCATCCTGTGCACGTATCGCAATCTCTTTCGCTGCACCATCAATCTGCTGAGTCATACTGTTGATCTGTTCTGTCGATGCGGCAGTTTCTTCAGTACTTGCAGCAAGCTGCTCGGTTGTCGCAGACACATCCTCAATTTCCCCATTCAGATTTGATATACTGCTATCCATCGCTTCCACAACTGTATCAATATTTGCTGCCTCTATCTTTACCTGGGAAAGCAATCCGCATATTGATTCCCTCATTGTCTCAAGTGTTCCTGCCAGCTGTCCGAAATCATCTTTCCGTTTCATCATATTGTCCTGCATTCTATGCGCAAAATTACCACCTGCAATCACTTCAATCTCTGCTACAACTTTCTTTAGTGACTTTGTAATATCCTGTGCGATCATGAAAACAAGCACTGCAACAACCACAAGCATTGCAACACATGCCCCAATCAGTGTGATTGCCTTTTTCATTGCATAGCTGGAAAATACCTTGTCCTGCTTTTCAATAGCAGTATCAATATAATCGGTATAATTTCCTGTACCGACCACCCAGTCAAATGGTTCAAAATACTCACTGTAGGAACGCTTCGGTGAAGGTTTAGTCTCTCCTTCTTTAGGAAATACATAATCTGTGTATCCTCCACCATCTTCCACTGCTACACGTATGATTTCTTTCACCATCTTGTATCCTTTTGCATCCTCTGTCTCCATACGGTTCGTTCCCTCGGTATCGCTGCCAAGCAGAACTACATTTGTTCCATCTGACTGATCAATCCAAAAGTAACCTGTCTCTCCGTAACGCATCTGCCGAACCTCATCCGCTGCAATTTTCTTGGCTTCATCCAGCGTATAAGTTCCCGCTTTATATGCGTCATTAATCTCCGACAACAGGGAAATAACCACGCCCACCTGCTCTTTAATTGAATCATCATAACTCTGACGGGATGATGCATCCATTGTCTCCAATGCTTTATCTTTCACATCTTCCAAATCCTTGAAGGAAACAACACTCCCAAGAGCCACAAGTAAAATAACCAGAACCAGTATCAGATTTAGCTTGGTTCTTACCTTCATATTCTTCATATTTTTATTCTCCCTTCCTTGGAACTGATCACTTTTGTATATTTTACCCAAAAATACAAAGCATGTTATAAAATCAGTATACACTTTTACTATATTTTCGTCAATAGCGATCCACCTTTTATACGTTTTATCTCTCTCAAATCCATAAACTTTGCTGAGAGAATATGACTTTGCAAATAAAATATAAAAATAAGCGATATTAATCTTCCTACGAAAAAATCACTCTGATTTTTCCATCTCCCTTGCATGCTGCCTTGAGCAATATTTGCAGTAATATTTGTAAATCAGCTCATATCTGCTAACATTGCCTATAAAACAAACTCTTAAATATTAAAATTCTTCATTCTGGTATTCGCAAGTCCTCTTGCAAAATCGTCTGCATCTTTTCCGCAAGAAGAGTTTCAAGATTATACGACAAAACTTCACTATTCCCGCCGGACATGTTTTTTACTTTGTCTTTAAGTTGTTTCGCTGTATGAATCATACCATTACCTCCACATACATCATCACTTCATCCCTTACTCCAAGTTTAACCGCATACTCAATCAATCTTGATAGATTCTTTTCCTTCGAGGACATATATTCCTTGATTGCTGTCTGATATAACTGAATTTCATATTTCTTTCGATCTTTAATCAAATCACAAATACATCTTTCCTTGTCATATACTTTAACCAAATTACCGCTGCTTGACGGGATTTCACAGGTCCCCATATCAAGAATCTCTGGGTTTGCATAACGAACTTCTTTGTTTTTCTTTTTGATATGTGTAGCATTATATCCGGTAGGAACAGTGAAACAAATATGACTGTATTCTCTGTCTGTAAGACCATGCAAATAAAGGGCGGTCTCGCCCGAATAAATAATATTCTTATTTCGTTGCTGAAGTACAAACAACTCATCTGGCCACACATCATCTAAAATATAAATGCCATGTGCCACTTTTTCCATGTCATGCTCTCTGACGTATTTTGAGACAGATGGCTTTGATACACCTGATTCAACGGCCTTCGATGTAATCAAATACCCATTGTCTTTTTCAATTAGCGATTCCAAAATATCTGATGTTGACATAGTTGGCCTCCTTATCCTTGATATTTACTTTTGTGCTTAAATTTTATTATATTTAAGTGTAAAAGTAAATATAATCCTTATATGCTTGCAGGAGTAAAAGATAACATAACTTCAAATACCTCGTTTAATATTCCTTCTCTATCTCTCCATCTATTCCATACATTTTCTTGAATGCATCAAGGTCTGCCTGATTCTTAATCAGCATAACTTCTTCTATCTTACCTGTATGAATGTTCTTAAAGCCTGCAACCTGCTCACCATTACATATGCTCGCTTTGATTACCGGTTTCTTATTTTCTTTATCATATGCCTTTGTAACTGTCTTTTTCTTAAATAGTCCCACTCTGACCACCTTCTTTTGAATTTGCCATCATTATCATCCCAACTGTAGCCCTCGCCACAGCCGCATCTTCCCTGTTTTCCATCATGTGGAAAGCTTTCATCTCCACCGTATCCATCCTGCTAATCCACCTATTATAGCAAATACTCCAATAGCTACCAGAAACAAAATTACGTTTTCTACGATAGAATTCTTGTTATTTCTCATAATCACACACTCCCTTATTAGTTGCAAATGATATCAGCTCTTTGATTGTCTTTAGTATATGACTTTACGAGTCCCAAAGTATGCCCTCGCAATTCGAATTTTTGTTCCAAAATCATCAATCAAAACTTTAATCAAAAATCGAAATCATCACTTTCATCTTCCATGTATGATTTTTCCGCAGCTTCATACACCGATTCAGTATGAGTATCAAACAGCACCCATTCCACCAAATCGAAGCTGTTCAGATTATCCTGCAAGAACCTGTTTACTGTATGTACTGCAATATTTGCTGCCAACTCAACCGGAAAACCATATGCTCCCGTTGATATGGAAGGAAATGCAATAGACCTTATTCCATTATCCATTGCCAGCTTCATGGAATTAAAATAGCAGTTAGCAAGAAGCTCATCTTCTCTATTCCTTCCTCCATTCCATATCGGTCCTACAGTATGAATAACATAATCACATGGTAAATTATAGGCTTTTGTTATCTTTGCTTCTCCTGTTTCACATCCATGAAGTGTCCTGCACTCCACCAGAAGTTCCGGTCCTGCTGCTCTGTGAATAGCACCATCTACACCGCCTCCACCAAGAAGCGAGTTGTTTGCTGCATTCACAATTGCCTGCACATCTGTTACTTTTGTAATATCGCTTTTTACTGTCCTTATCATATCCTAATCACTCTCTATTCCCAAATTTATCCCATGGTGTACGAATCTCTATCAGATTGCCAGACGGATCATAAAATCTTACAAGCTTCTGTCCTCCGTCAAGTTCTATCAGTGCTGTAGCATATCTTACCTCATACTTCTCTGACTCCAGCTTTTTAACTACACCTTCGATATCATTATCTTCATTACACCGCTCAAACTCAATATACTTAGCACCTGTCTCATCAACTATATTCTATGCCTTATTATTTATATGGTCATTTTTTCATGAATAATGTAAACAATAAAATATTTATCTACTCCATATCCATTCTGCGTCTTAAAACCCTATATGCTTTGATTGCGTGAAATATAATTACAATATCTACAACAGTATATACAAAACACCATCCAAAACTCATTACTGCAAATATACTAAATATCAGATCAACAATTCCAAATACAGTTATAAACAGCAACCGTTCCAGACTTATTTTGTTTATAAGAACAATAACTGCCAATGAAATTACTACATGAACAAGTCCTGAAACTACTCCCATTGCTTTATCTATCGTGCCATCAAGTTTCCCAAATAAAATAACAGATATTAATATAGCAATAATCATTAGACCAATACTTATATTGCGAATATCTTTACCATATGAGAGAATAATCTCCTCTCTTTTTTTCCTCTGATATAGAATTTCATTCTTTCTTGCTTCTTTTTCTTCTTCACGGATTCTTTTTTGTTGTTCCTCCTGCTGAGCTTTTAATCTTCCTTGTTCCTGTTGATATCCAAATTCAAAGCCACCAGTAATTTTTTGTTCAACAACTTCTCTATCTATCAACATTTTATTTCCACAATAATTACATATTATTGCTTCGAGCTCAGGATTAACTTCCATTTGAGCTCCACATTTTGGACATGTCAAAGTAATTAATTTCATTTTTTCCTCTTTTTCTCTCTGTAATGTCAATTATTATATCACAAATTTAAAGTTATCTCTCTGTTATAGAGTGTTCCAATTAGTTGGGAAAAATGGTACTCTTTTATATACTTCTTCAATTTGTACATTCGAATCAGACATTTAATTTTTCCCTCTATACAAAACAATAAGCACCGTTCGAACTCTAACGTTCCTATTTTTTTCTTACTCTTCTATTAAATTTACACGTAGGATAGTCCTCGCATCCCATAAATTTGCCAAAAGGACCTTGTATTAATCGCAAACGTCCACCACATTCAGGACATATATTAGGATCATATCTTTGCTTTTGTCTTGCTTTTTCCTCTGAGACATTTACTTCTGTATTTATATTCGGATTTCTTGAGCATTCATAGCACTTTCCTTTATTTAATTTTCCGAAACCACCATATGAAGCAAATGCACTTGCCGGAGCAAATTTTCCACAGAACTCGCACTGTACCCATCTGCGTCCTCCTTCATCAGTTAAAACCCTATCTTCCGGACAATCACCACTATTTATGACTTTTAGGAATTCCTGTCTCTTCTGTCTTTTTTCAACCTCAACTCTTTCTTGTTCCATTCGGGCTTGTTCTTTTTTCTCAGCAGCAATTTTTTCCTGCTCTATTCTTTCTTTTTCTCTACGCTCAAGTTCTGCCTTTCTATCTTTTTCAGCTTTTATTCTAGCCTGTTTTCTTCGTTCCTCTTCAGCTCTCCAGGCTTCTTCAGCATGTATCTTATCCAACTCACGCTGATAAATAATTGCCTGCTTATGCTTATTAAACTCCAGTTGTTTTTCCTTTAACATATCAGACAGCGAATGATTATGATACATTATCTGTGATGAATCTGATATGTCAAATTTACTTAATTTATCTCTTGCTATATTGACTTTTTCCCATACTCCATCAGCATTTTTTTCATAATATACAACTGTCAACTCAGCCTTTGAATAATCAGCTCCATCTACATTTAAAAGCAGGCAATAGCCTGTCTCTTCTGAATTTTCATTAACCCTTCCGGTACTGTCCATTTGTTTCGGATTTATCCCCTGACGCAACATAAATAATTGAATTACCATTGCTATGCTGTTCAAGAATAGTAAATTTATCATCAGATAAATTACGGTATTCATTGCAAAAAGATAAAGCTACCTTCTTTTTCGCTGACATAAATGTAAATTCATATTTTCTTTCAGACTCAGATACAGTTCTTATAGGAACCCTGCTTTCAATATCATCTGTATGCAGTTTATCCTCCAGCCAACATTTTAGAGCAATCTTTGAATCAATTGAATTAATTCCTTCAACGGGCATCTGACATATACCATCAAAGCCCTCTTTTATTCTAAAATGCTGTTCTCTTAAATTTCGTTCACCTGCCACCAGTACAAGATTTGCTCCACAGCCACAAGGACAGAACAACTCATTATTACGGCTTTTTGCTCGAAGCTGTTCAAGTTTGTCCGGAATATTAATTTGTTTACCATCTATGACGGTATAAATTGATTCAATTCCTATAAATTTTCCATCACATAATGCCACTGTTCTTTGAGCCATATGATTTCATCCCCCTAACTGCTTCATAAGTTTACATTATAATTCTCCATCTTCCTGTGACTTCCTATATCTCCTCTGATAATAGTCCATAGCCCTATAATCAATCACATCCTTCATCTGACAAACCATCACCGGATTATCAATTAGCGGTCTCAGCTCTTCTCTAAGCCCGATTGCCGCACCATCTTTCTTCACAAAAAATCCCTTTCCCGACTCCAAAAGGAAATGCACCGGCATCGATAGAATCTTCTTTAAATGTTCCTTATCCGATATGGAATTGTATTTTTGAATCGTCATATTTTTATCGAGATCTTTCCAGTTGGTTCCGGTTGAAAAGAACTCCTTCCAGCTTGAAAGCAGCTGCTCTTCCGACACCTCCATCAGGATATTTCCATGATTATAAAAAGCCATAAGCACCGGCCTTTTATACACCTTTGACATAGATATTTTTTCCGTCCATTCTCTCCGGAGTCGCGGTGAGTCCCAGGAGAAATTTTGGCTTAAAATAATCAACAATTCTCTGATACTGTTCATTAACAGCATGGTGAAATTCATCAATCACAACATATGTAAAATAATCCGGTGCAAAGTAATTTTCATTCAGATATTCCACTCTGCCAAAAGTCGCAACTGACGCAAAAATCACCGACTTTTCAGTGCATTTACTATCTCCGTTAAAGAATCCGTAATCATCTGAATCACGTACATTTTTAAATGATTCTGCCGCCTGCTTTAATATTTCCTCGCGGTGTGCAACAAACAAAACTCTCTCATAATTTTTTGAATCAAACGCCGCAAGATATGTTTTTCCGACACCGGTTGCAGCCTGAACCAGAGCTTTCCTTGCGCCCTCTGCTCTCGTATTTTCCAGAGCACACAAAGCCTCTATCTGCGCGCCTCTCGGCTCAAATAGCGGTATCTGATTTGATGTCTCTTTATCATCCTGCAAATCGTATCTGTCCAAGTCCTTTGATACTACCGGACGATGCCAGTTCTTTGAATATTTTTTCAGTTCTTCATCGTCTATTACTATGGAATGATTTTCGAATAAGTCTACAAAAGTATTGTAAAACTTCTCATAATTAATCGGATCTGTTTTATTGCTGAATCTGTAATTCCACTCGATACCGGATGTCAGTGCACTTCTTGAAATATTAGAGGAACCAATGTATAGCTCACTGTAATCCTTGTAATGAAACATATATGATTTCGGATGAAATGAACGGTTTTTCTCATTATAAAAGCGCAAATCGACCTGTTCACCAAGCTTATGCTTTATGAGATACAGTGCTGATGGCTGCGTAATGCCAAGATAGTTTCCTGTCAGAATCCTGATTTTTGCACCACGTTTTAGTGCATTATCAAGCTCACCGAGCAGCATTTTCACGCCTGATTCCATCAGGAACGAAACAATAATATCCACACTGTCAGCCTTTTTTATACTGTCTGCAAGCTGATAGTACAGATACATTCTCTTATCCGCGCCTCCGGTCATTGCATCTGTCGAATATTTTATTTCATATACATCATCTAATTCTTCTGCAGTATTACGTTCAGCCATTTTTCTTCTCCCCGCCCCGGTCTTACATCACCTGTAATCCACTCTTCCTTTAGTTGCAGATTATCTATTTCACCAACAAACTCTTCAAATGTCTTTTCCGTGAAATCTGTGAAATAGCGGCCATTTCTTTCTCCTTCAAAGTCACCATACTTAAAGGATGTGTAGATTATGCCGTCTTCCTTTAATGCTTTAAGCATTTTCATAAACACGGCTTTAAGTTCATTCTTAGGAAGATGAAGTATTGACGAGCAGGCCCATATGCCATCATATTTTTTGTTCTCGTCAAGTTCTTCAAATAGCAGCCTTCTGACTTGTATTCCTGTGTAATTGCTTGCGATATGACACATTTCCTCTGAACCATCTGTAGCATCTACATAAAAGCCCTGGTCCAAAAAATATTTTGTATCTCTTCCTGAACCACAGCCAAAATCCAATATATATCCGTGCTCCGGCAACAGTTCTTGAAAATGCTTCTGTGTCTCGTAAAAGTTTACATCTATCGTTGTTTTTGCAAAATTATCTGCATTTTTGTTGTAATATTCCAAGGTTTTGTTTTTGTTCATCATGAGTTATTTTACTTTCTGCTCCAAAATTCATATGAAGCATATAAATATCTACTGTTTAATATTCAATATGAATCTACATTTAGGACAAATCAATTTATCATCACTTACACTCTGCTTACTATCAGAAATTTCATTTTTAGTATCTGCTGAATCAGAAAGCTCATTTTCCTTGACAAGTTCTTCATATTTGAAACAAGCTGATCTGCTCTAATAACCTGACTTTTAATTTCTTTTGGAGCATATCGGTCATTTACGATTGTTTTAGGATTAGCTAATACTACTAAGGATTTTTACTACTTACCTGGTAACTCACTAATCAATGGTTGTATTGTCTTATAAATGTGTGAAACCACTGTTCCATCTGAATACAATTTTAACAATCCATTATTCACTTGCTGTTTAGTTTCTGACTTTAAAATAATCTGAATGATTTCCTCTTTGCAATCCACATATATTTTCTTCTTAAAGTGCTGACCAAAGAAAGAACGAACCTGCGATTCTCTTTTTGCGACTTTACTCTTTGATTGCACAAATTTCTCAAGAATAGACTTAACATCCTCATATACTTCGGAATAGTTATTAAAGGAGTTCTTGAAGTCATTGTGAATTCTATTTAGCATTCTTTCATCATTACAATGAGCAATAACAAACTTGCAGATTCTATTTGCCGAATTTCCATCATATCCTATAGCCACAAGTCCATGCTGCATAAACAGGTTTAATTCACTTCTATCATCACCTGCAAATTCATATGACATACCTGCACTAATTTTACTATTCACAGTCTGCACATTACTTTTTGTTTGAGATACTGTCTGTGTTTTTTGCCTCTGAGTAGAAGCAGTTCCCGGCAACTTCTCTTTTCGTGAAATATTAGGATAGCCTTCCTCTTTCCAAAACTTAACTATGTTATCGTAATCCTTATCCTTACTGATAATCACATAACTACATTCCTTACCATACACTCCCAACAAATAGCCTAGGTAAGAAACCAGATGCATATCCAATGACTGCTTTCGCACTGGAACTAAATGAGGTTTGATATCTCTATCTTCTTTTAACCAAAAAATGTCCTGTCTTATATTTGTTGCATTCTGTGTTGAGAAAATATGCACATGTTCTTCCTTTGTCATACTTTCAATATTTGCAATGCCATCATTATGAACATTTTCAAAATCAATCAAATAAAAAGTTTCCATTTATCTATTCACATCCTTTTCAAGGCAAAATTTTTCCAAATTATATTATACAATCTTATTTTCGTTTTTTCTATAGCAATATAACGCCCCAACCATCAAAAGCCAAAGCGTTACCTATTATCTATATTAAATTACCTTAAACATCTTCTGTGATTGGCAATACTCTTGTTCCGGCATCTGTCTTTGTAGTTTCTATGATATTCGCATTCCCTTATGAAAGAATATGTACACCACTTCATAGTATTTGCATATTATCCAAACTTCAACTGCAATCCCTCAAACAAGTCCCCAATAGTACAGCTCAGATGCTCGTCCGACTCCGGAAGTGCATACTTGGCAATCTCATACTCCGGATTCAGCTCCAGCTTCTTTATCAGTGCTCCGGTATTTACTGCATCGTCCAGTCCGTCATGAAATCTGCCTTCCGGCTCTATCTCTGCGCTTTCAAGTGCATCCTCCAAGCTGTAGCACCTGTCTAAATGAAATCGCTTCTTAAACACTTCCTGGTAATCAATCCAGCGGTCTGCTTTCATAAAGTCAGCTATCTTTGCGCTCTCTATATTCTTTGCTTTTATCTCATGCAATATCTGCGTTCTGTCAGAGTCACTCCAGGCATAGACCTTGTACTTCCTGTCTCCAAGCCAGTCTGTCAGATGCTCAAGTGCCTCTGTCAGCTTCGGAGCCTGTTTGATATCGCGGTTTTTTATGCCTGTCATGCTCTCTATGAAATTGTCCAGCACGCCGTATTCAGGATTTACATACTCACACATTGTGGCTATTCTGCTGAATCCTTCATCTAAGAGAACTGCGCCAATCTGTATTATTTCACTGGCGTATTTATATGTTTTTCTATAGAGCTTCTTTACCCTGCACATTTCCAAATCGATTACCAGATAATTCATATGTACCTCCTCAGTGTCCTGCTTATTATTTTACCACATAGTACTTGAGTCATACAGTCTTTTTAGAGATTTTCATCTTTTACTTTATCTTCCTCTATCATCACCGGCTTGTCCTTACCATCACTAATTACTTTGCAAATCACTCCGCCGTCTGTCACAAACACAATCTTTCCTTTTGCCTTACCACTGATTTTGTCATACAGTCTGCCTGCACTCATTGACTCGCCCTTCACGGTGTATGGCTGTTTGCCACGTAGCCCACCTTGCCAAGTCCTTTAATCTTTACCTGTATTGCTTCGTTGTCATACTCATTGTCCGGCTCCTTGACCAGCTTGACCTTCATGCCTTTTTCCATGAAATCACTTCCGTAATAATGGTTGCATCCTGCTATTGTAAAATACATTTCTTTCATTGTCGTGTCCTCCTGCTATTATACCAGTCCGTCGATTTTACATTCATCATAATACTTGCACAGCATACATAAGCTGTTGCAGTGCTTTGAATGATGCAGTGTCCTTTTTATCCAATAAATAAATTTTTCCATTTTGTCCTGTCCTCCTGTTTTCGTAAATTAAATGCTTGTTTCTTATGATGGCTATAGCTTAGCATTTTACGAGTCCCAAAGTCTGCCCTCGCACATCGAATCTTTGTTCTTTATTGCAATAAAACTACAAAAAAAGACGCAGAATCTGCTCTGGCATTTCCAATGAGATCACAATGCGAGTATTGAAAGTACCAGTAAAAATAATGTTTCTGCCGTAGAAACAGAAACAGTTTCAAAATATGCTAGAAAATATTTATGAAGTCTACCAATTAATGAGTTTTCATTGTATAATATCTTTGTCGTACAGGTTCACTTTCCTTTTTAATGTTTTGTGCAAATTCATTATACATCAGAAAGCCCTGTACAATTTTTTTATGAAAAAAGTTGTAAATTGGTGTTTTATAATTAACTCATAACCACAAGAGAAGATGCTTTTAATGGCTATCATAAAATAATTCGACAAAAGATCTGGTATGTGAGTAACAAATCGAAAGTTGAAGGAGAACTGGCGATGGATGGAAAAAGTCGGGTTTTCAGACCTGAGGCTGAAAAAATTTGGCATGAAGATTATCAATGTGAATATTACAGGGGAGTTATCATAGATGGTGAAGACAATATTGTGGAACGTTGCGCTAAAATGCACCCCAACTATACAGCAGCTTTTAGTGATGCTGTAGAAAAAATGTCAGTCAGTCCTTTATATTCACGACAGACAAGCCCTGATATGAAGAAAAAACTGGAAGAATATAAAGCTAAAAAAGCACTAGAGAAAAAAAGGAAAACTAACGTTATTTTTGATCCGAGAGAATGGAATGAGTGGAAGTATATTTATGATTCCTGCAGAGGAAATTTATATCGGTTTAGGTATTTAAATCAGGAAGAAACATCTTCTATATTCCTTTCAAGAAAAGGGCATCCTATATTAGGTGAAATATTATCACGGAAGGGCGAAGCTGATTGGGCATTTTACAGTAGCAGAATTAAGAATGAGTATGACATTGAAAATCTACCAGGGCATAAGGATATTTGGAAGATTTTGTCTGTTGCAAATATTTCTAAAAATAAAAATGGGGATAGCGAAGTGACAATTAATTATCATAAGTTTAGTAACTTGACCAAAGATTTTAAAAAAAGAGAAAAAACCAAAACAATTGTCATTAAGAGAAAATGGGATTTCTATAATGAACTTATGGATTTCTTAGTCGAAATGTAAAGTTGCATGGGACGCATTGTTGGAGTACTGTGTGAGGAAAGTGAATCTATGTAAGGTGGTGTGTGTAATGGATTATTATGATGGACTATCAGAAAAGGAAATACATTATATTGATGAAGCAAGGATAATCGGTAGAACGGAAGGAAATAGTAAAAGATTAAGTGATTTGATCACATAGCCTTTAATAATAAATTCTTTTAATACTCGATTTGCCCAAATGCGGAACATCGTAGCCTTTTTAGAATTAACACGGTATCCGACAGCAATAATAGCATCCAGATTGTAATATTTTGTATTGTACCGCTTGCCGTCTGCCGCAGTTGTTTCCATTTTGGAAACAACTGCTTCTTCCTGCAATTCGCCGGATGTAAAAATATTTTTCAAATGTTTTGAAATAGCCGCCTTTTGCACTTCAAATAATTCTGCCATCTTTGCCTGCGTCAGCCACAAGTTTTCCTGATATAAAAGGATTTCAACCCGAACTTCACCATTATCGGTTTTATAAAACAGGATTTCCCTTGTTTCATAAGGAGTTAGCCCATATTCTTCGTTCATATCCATTCCCTTCCTTTCCTATCAGAACATACTATAATTAACGAGCCATTTGAGTTTCTTTCAAAATAATAAATATCACTTGCTTTTATTACTTTTTTTTGCACCCAAGTAATTTCTATATATTATTTGAGTTGGCTCCAAATGAATATACCAGACATCAAACATTATGCTTAAAATATACCATAATAAACAAAAAATAACTATACCAACATTTAAGTAAATCTTTGCATCCCCACTAACATTTGATGGAATAGTACTCAAAAAAGATAATAACACTGTAAAAAACACTGCAATCACGAAAAGAAAATAAGAAATCTTTTTCTTAGAGAAATAGGTTCTTCCCATCTCATCCTTTTTATATTTTACATTTCCTAACAATTTAGGAACAATAATTTTTATAAGAGTAAAAATTATTACATATGTGAATGCTCTAATTCCAATCCATATATAGTCCACAAATCAAACCTCCTATCAACATACTAAAAACAAACATACATACAATAAAACCAAGCATGCAACTAATAATCCCTGATATCCATAGCGCAGGATGTATTTTTCGAGTCTTTCGTGTGATAATAGAAATCACGATTCCAATAAACGAGAATAATGGTCCCAAAAATATAACATCAATATAGGTATACTGCTGCTTTCACGATTGCCTGCACCTTTCTTTCCGTACCCTGAAATTAAAGCTTTCTTAACAGCTCGCTTGGCCTTTTTCTGTCATCCTTGCCTTTATTGATTTCTTTATACTCGGTGTTCTCATTCCAACTTCATCTTAATCGCCTCTGTTGTTTCAAAAAACGCTCCTGCTGCCAAGTACATGATCAAATTCATCAAGAACATCCGTCATCAGTCCCTTATCAATCCGACTTTTACACTCTGCAATCAGCACAGCCGGGATTCCATAAAATGCTTCAGAATTTCAAATTCATGGTGCAATCCATCCGTCCATACCGGACCTACTGTATGAATAATATATTTTGCCTTTAGGTTATATGCACCAGTGACAGCAATATCACCTCTTGCAATTTTGCCGATATTCGCTCTTTCTGCGAGAAGCTTTTCTTTTCCTGCTGCCTCATATATTGCTAAATCCGTGCCACTTGCACATATCGGATATGGATTAGCAGTATTTACGATTACATCTGCTTTTACCTTTGTTATATCGTTGCGAACAATCTTAAATGGCATTGTGGCGCCTCCTTATCCATGCCTGTATTACTTTAACAGCTTCCTTATCTGCTTATCCGTTGCCTCCGGATACATCTCATGCATATAATCTACAATCTGCTTCCATGAATCCTGTGGATTATCCTTGTAGCAGGAAGTCACATAATCGTATCCATAGATATGCTCAATAGATGAATACACTGCCACATCCCATCCATATTCAATACCTCTTTTATTCACTCTCTTCTTAAAATCGCAGTTGCACAGATATGTCTGCATCATAAGATTCGTTATTGCACCATCAAATCCCTTTTCTCCATCCTTACCAAATCCAGCTTGTTTTTTCAATTCATTTGAATAAATCTCTGAATCAGCATTATCTTCCATAAAATTGACCATTATCTTTTTATGCTTATTAGGCGCTTTTCCATCATCATATAATGCATCAAAATCATATCCATCCCGGCGATAATTAGCAAATACAGGAAACCAATTTTTTGATATAAATCCTGCCTTCTTATCAAAGAACTTTCCATAGACGATATCATGCCGCCTTGCTATAATAGCCCGCCACATCCATGGATCAATCTCCGGATTATCACTCCACCAGTACTCTGGAACAGTTCTTTCTTCAAGTGAAAACCCATCTATGTCATTCTTAAATAATGGTAAAAAGCCAAATTCATTTATATACTTGATTGCTTCATCTACAGAATGGATGCAATCCGGGTTGTCCCAATTCATGCCATGCATAATCCATTCACCTGATTCGTTTCCCATAATATGTGTACCTCATTACTCAGCGTACTTGTCAATCCAATTTTCGCCATCATATTCATCAATCTGTTTTACTAATCTCGTAAGATAATCTTGTAACCTGCTATCTTCTTCACTTGCATACCACACATTTGCCCGTCCAAATCCATAAGCCCAACCATTTGATTTTCTTGGGACTTCCCATTGTACCTTTCTTGATCTAATCCCTGCAGGAAGTAAGACACAATCAGATGAGTTTGCAATTGCATTGTAAAGAGACAGAATCTTTATCAGCCTTTCATAATTAACCTCATCCTTACTCATAGGATACATTGGCACAAGCCTTTCTATTTTAACACTCTGATTTTTTCCGAAACACCAGAATGGTACAAGCTCTGACTGGTCATTCTGCTTTTCCGCTTTAGCAGCTTCAAACATTTCTGTCCATATGTCTCGCTTAAATGTGATACCATCTGCCTTACCATATTTATCAGCAACATTCTGTCTTATTGCCAGACACTTAAATCTATTGATTCTGCCTTCCCTTTGTTCCAAATCAGTCGGTCATTTTTTGCGGACAGTTCATACATGCTATCCTTTTCTGTTCTCTGCTCCTGCGTTTGCTCTCGTTTGATTTCTCCCTCCGTATCTTCTTGGCACAAGCAGGACAATACCTTGATGCACCAGAGCCCGGGACATATTCAACGCCGCACACCGTACAATTTTTAGCGGGCATTGCTGCCCACCGTCTTGTAGGTATGATATGTAATTCATCGACAAAGCCGATGAATTTATAGTAAATCTTGATTTCCTGCTTCACTGTTCCGTCTGCCATCTTCTCACGCTCCGAAACAAGTATCTTGTCTATGAGTGCGTTTATAACTGTTGCATCCAGTTCTTTTAAGCCTTGATAATTTCGGATAAGGGCGAGGAAGTCACGGATTCCCCGTGATTTCTCGTAGCTTTCATTAAGAGTTTCCGTCACCTCTTTCAGCCTTGCTTCAATTTCAAGCTGCTCTTTCTGGTATTTCCCCGACATCATCTCAAAATTCCGCTCGGTAATACGCTCCATGACCTTATCCTCGTAGAGAGAGGAAAACAGCCTGTCCAGTTCCGCAAGGCGTTTGTTCAGCTTCTTACGTTCTTTCTCTAATGCTTTCGCCCTGCTCTGGTCTGTTTCCGTGAGCCGCTTTTCTATGGCCCTGACCGCCTTTTCATCATTCACTGCCATATCCGCAAAACAGTTGATGTCGGCAAGAACGGCATTGAATAAATCCCTTGCTTCTATATTGTGGGCACTACACTCGCTTCTTCCGTTTCTTGCATAATTATTACATGAATACTGTACACAGTCGATAATCTCTGGGCGTTTCCTCCTGTGTACGTTCATTGCCCGCAGAGCACATCCGCAGTCCACACACTTGATAACGCCTGCAAAAATATTTACAAATCCTCCCTTGTTCTGTGGAAGCCTACGACTTGTAATAAGCTGTTGGACAATATCAAATTCCTCCTGCGTGACTATTCCCTCATGGGTATTGGGTATCACTTCCCATTCTTCGGGCAGCTTAGAGGGGCGTTTCTTGCTTTTCATATTGGCGGCAATCCGTTTGTAGCCTACAAGATTTCCCGCATATATCGGCTTCTTAAAATGCTCCTCACGCTGTTCCCACTCCAAATATAGCGTTTGTCCTCGTTCCCCTCAAAATGACGTTCAAAGCCTGTTTCGCCACGCTCCGCCGCATAAGCGGCAGGGCGTAGGATATGCTGTTTATTAAGATGTCTGCAAATTTTGGCAACTCCATTCCCTTTTAATGCAAGGTCGAATATCTCTTTTACAACATGTGCCACTTTATCATCTATCAGCAGATGGTTGTGGTCGGCAGGGTCTTTGATATAGCCATAAGGGGCGGTAGTTCCCATGAATTTCCCCTGTTGAAACCTCGCCCGATATGCCGATTTTATCTTAACAGATATGTCAGCGGCATACATTTCGTTTAAAATGTTGCGGAAAGGCGTGATGTCCATAGCAGATTTATTCAAGGTATCTACGCCGTCATTGACCGCTATATACCTCACGTTATGCTCTGGGAAGAAAACTTCCAGATATAACCCACAATCAAGATAGTTTCTCCCCAGACGGGATAAATCTTTCGTAATCACGCAGTTTATCAGACCGCTTTCAATGTCTTTTATCATATTCTGGAAACTTGGTCTTTGGAAATTTGTACCAGAATAACCATCGTCCACATACGTTTTTGCTATGTGCCATCCCTGCTTTTTCACATAATCCGTGAGGATGGATTTCTGTGTCGCAATGCTCGCACTCTCGTTATCCGTACCATCGTCTTTAGATAAGCGGCAATAAATGCCGACTAAATAGATTTTCTTTTCTTCTTTGATTCCTGCCATACTGTAAAACCTCCGTATCTGTCCTATCTGTTTTCATGTCCCATTGCGTACATTCTAAGCGGACAGCCCCTCATTGTCGAAGGTGTCGCCCTCGGCAATCTTCTTCCGAATATCCTCGGAGATAATCGGGACAAACGCTTCTGTAACGGTCTGTGTGCCGACATATTCACGGCTGATTATCATCTGCACTGGTGCTTTTGGCACGATACGCTTTCTCTTTTTATCTGCTTTCTTATCCTCGCCCATACTTAAATCTTCCTTTCCAGACAGGGCAGGGAAGAGTTTGGAAATGTCCCCGCCCTGCCAATCAGATACCATTAATCCTCGCTGTTTAATTCTTTCTGTAATGCTTTAAGGAGTGCCGCCGCTTCATCAGCGTTCAGCGTGATTCCCTTGCCGCACTTTTCACGGTTCGGGGAAAAGCTGCGGATGTCATACTTCGGCTCTTTCCCATTCCATGAAATGAGATTGATTTCCTTTGTGTAGCCACTGTCGCCCGTAGACAATACTGCGATTTCCTTTACGATTTCATACTGGATTTCTCTCATTCTCCATACCTCAACTCTCTGTATTTACTTCCCGAAAAAAGAAGATTAGCGGCTGTCACGGTTGCGTTTCCTCTGCAACTCACGCTCCAAAAGTTTGATGATGGTTTCCTCCATCTGCTTCGGCGTTGTGTTCTTCGGAAAGTATTTTTTCAGCTTGCTTGTGTTGATTTTCAAGGTTTCTTTCTGGTTGCCCTTTTCCTCCGTCATAATCGCAAATATCGTATCCATGTCAAGCCGCCCGCTCTGGCTTAACTGTTTCATCCGCTGTGCCTGTGAGAGTGAGGGCGTTGCTTCTTCGCTCTCCATCGTGGCAAAGAGGTTTTCCTGCTCGTCTTTCTTCAAGAAGGACAGTTCCACCGCAGGCGTGAGGGCGATTTTCCCCTCGTCCACCATCTGCAAAATCGGCGGTATCAGTTCCGTCAGGCGGATAAAACGCTGCACGGTCATCCTGCCCACGCCGAAGCCCTGTGCCACCTTGTCGTCCGTCCGCAACTTCGTCACAACTTGTGACGAGGTTAAGTCTGTGCGGAAACCCTGCCGCTTCATGGCTTCGGATTTCATCTTGTAAGCAAACGCCCGCTCCGATGGCAGGATATTCTCACGCTGCAAATTGCTGTCTACAAGGGTGATGATGGCTCGGTCACGGTCTAAGGGCAGGACAAACGCAGGCACGGTATTTATCCCTGCAAGTTCAGAAGCACGGACACGCCGCTGTCCTGCAATCACTTCATAACCGTCCCCGTCCTCTTTCGGGCGTGTGATTATCGGCGTGACAATGCCAAATTCCTTGATGCTTTCCGCTAACTCTGACAGTGTTTCATCTTCTGCCACATGAAACGGATTGTCGGGGAACGGGTACAAGTCTTTGGTCTTTAACACCTTAAAATCCTGTTTCTTCATTCACATATCTACCTTTCTTTCGCTCTGCTTCTATGATTTTTCTGCAATTCTTCCAACACTTCGGGCGGTATTTTTGACAGCAGCCGCCCCATCTGCTCGTTGGTTCTCTGCAATTCAAATATCTTCTGATTCGCTTTCTGCACCTTTAGTTCCTGCTCGTACTTTTCATCACGCATACGCCCCGCATAGTCTGATTCCTGCCCAATTCTCTCTTTCAAACTGTCGATATACGCCTGCTGTTTCCCGATTTCCTTAGAGAATTTCTCCACGTCTGGCAGCCATGCAGAGAGTAAATCTAACGCTTTATCCCTTTTCTTCCCTGCGTTAAAGGCGTTGATGTCGGATAGGGCAGACACGATTTCTTCATACTGTTTATCAAGCCTGCCGCCTAATTTATAGAGCCATGTGGGGACGTGTTTCCGCTTGGTTTCCATTGAGGACTGCCCCCGTTCAAGCTGATTCCACCGTGAGGACATCCGCTCATGGTAGGCGGTCTGCCACTCGGATAATGATTTCTGGTTGCCTAAGATAGCTTTCGCTGACAGCTTATTGTCTGGCGTAATCGGCACAAAGCAGAGGTGCATATGGGGCGTTCTCTCGTCCATATGGACGACAGCGGAGAGGATATTCTGCTTTCCAACACGCTCCGAAATGAAGTCAAGAGCCGTCTGGAAATACGCTTTTTGTTCTTCGGGCGGTAACTGGTTCATAAATTCTGGTGAAGCTGTGATGAGCGTTTCCACCATCATCACGCTGTCTTTCCTTGTCCTGCACCCCGCTTCGGCTACCATGCGGTTAATCTCTTTCTTGTAGGTGTACTTTGGTGGTGCTATGAGATGGTAATTGTTTTTAGAGCGTTCCATATCTATATCTGGGTTGCTTTTGTAGGCTTCTTTCTTCCGCTCGTTGTGGCGTTCACAAGCCGCAACGCCGCCCGCTTTTCGTTTCTGGAAACGCAGGATTGCATAAGGCATAGGCGGATTCCTCCTTTCTTTCGGCGGGTGACCGTCCTTTGGGGTGACAGCGGTGACGGTGGTGACAGCAGTTTTGGGATACCCCCTGCCGACTGCCGCAACTGTCACCCTCACCCCCTGCATGACGGTCATGTCGATGATGACGGTGTTTTTGGGATACCCCCCTCGCAAGAGCCGTCACCGTCATGCCGCCATTCTTTTATCCGAAGCCGTAAGGCGTAGGATAGCAGGGCACAGCCCTGCCTTAAGGGAGTCCAGAGGGAACGTCTGGCACACGACTTTGCAGGGCAAAGTGTAGTGTGTTACACCTGTAAACGCAGTCGGAAAAATCGGAATGATTTTTCTGACCGCAGGGGTGGTTTTACACGACCGAAAAGGGCGAGTAAATCTCACGCCTGCATTTTGCGTTTACGGGGTGTTCTCCCGTAGGGATGACAGCGGCAGGGTATCCTAAAATCACTGTCACCACCGTCACTGCTGTCACCCGCAGGGCAGAGCCGCCAGCTTTACATGGCTTTAAGCGTCAATGACAGTAACAGGGGGGTATCCTAATATCGCTGTCACCACCATCACCGCTGTCACCCGCCCTCCTTGCAAGGGCAATCCGCCTGCCGTCTTTCCTGCGGCTGTACTGGTAGCAGATACGGTTCTCGCTTAAAAATGTGGTGCGGTATTCATTCAGCCATTTCGTAATCACCGTGGGTATGGTTTCCGTTTCCCCCATAGCGGCTAACAGTTCCGTTGCCGTGCCTATCCATTCTTCCTTATCCCTCATAAAATCCACCAACCGAAAAAGGACATCTGGTATCGTTTCTTTCGCAAGCTGCTCCTGCGTTTTCCGCTCCACAAGCTCCCAACGGCAATCACGGAAACGCAGCGTGTATTCCTGATAAGGCGTGTCCCTGCCCGTCACATACAGCTTGGCGGTGTCAGACGCACGTTTCTCCTTTTCCAGAACAAAGGTAGCGTCCGCACTCCCCGTTAATCCTGTCGTCCCAGACACCTTGTTGAACACGTCGCTGTCATTCTGCTTTCGGATGTGGTGTACGACAATGACCGCCAGAGAGTGCCTGTCGGCAAAGTCTTTGATCTGCTCAATGGTCGCTTCATCAACGCCGCACTCACGCAGCAGCTTTTCCTCCGCTTCTTTCCAGATACGCCATTTCCTGTCCTCCCGTCCGTGGTTGTATGCCATTCTTACTTCCTCCAATCAGAATTGATTGAGAGGCAGAGAAAAGCCCCCTCATCTTCCCAAAGGAAAAAACAAGGGGGCTGAACGCCTTAAATTTTAATTTTCTATTATCTTTCTTAGTTTTATTAGGATTCTGGCTTTGCGTTTGTTTACAACGCTCTGGGTTATGCCCAACCTCGCCCCGACTTCACGCTCGGAAAGTCCGTCAAAAAAGATTGCCTGTATCAGCTCCTGTTCACTATCCGACAGCAAAGGCAGGGCGGCTTTCAGCCTGTCCACCATGACCGCATTGACAACGGTTTCTGCAATGTCCACCGCTTCATCAGTGATAAAGTCCAGAGGATTCCCCTCGCTGTCCGTAAATCCGTCGAGAGATAGCAGTCTATTCTTTGTATCTAATTTTTGCAGATAACGCCACCGTTCCTTGTCACGGTAGAAGTCTGTGTATTGCTCCCTCACGACTTCAAGCAGACAGCCTTGAATGGGGATAAACAGCTTGTCCATATAGGTCTGGTCGGATTCCCTGCAACGGCAGAACTCCGTGTAGGATAATTCCACATAGCCGCCACTTTCTCTGATATATACCTTTCTTGGTGCATATTTCACCATAAATACCTCCCATCTGAATTTTTG
>ENA-OQAZ01000295-OQAZ01000295.1-human-gut-metagenome-genome-assembly--contig:-NODE-295-length-28334-cov-2.161733_pt1 | contig 28334 bp, 35 predicted proteins | sample MGYA00242737_ERZ504531 | MGnify/ENA primary metagenome ERZ504531 (study PRJEB26092, sample SAMD00036244) | human gut metagenome | host: Homo sapiens | study: EMG produced TPA metagenomics assembly of... | reverse complement strand
GTCGGTCGCCGTTCCGGATGTGTCGAACAAGAGCCAGGATGACGCGAAATCCATTCTTGAGGCCGCCGGCTTCAAGGTGGGTAACGTGCGCACGGTCGACAATGCTCCATCGAAAAAGACAAGGTGGTAAGCACGGATCCTGCCGCCCATTCGAAGCAGACCAAGGGCACGATCATCACGCTGTACATTTCGTCCGGCATGACCAAGATTCCCGACAATCTGATCGGACAGCCGAAAGACACGGTTATCGAGCAGCTGAAGCAGGCCGGTCTGACGCAGATCACCATCGAAAGCGAATATTCCGATTCCATCGCTTCCGGCGCCGTCACCCGCGTCGAGCCGGGTGTTGGAAGCACGGTCGAGGCCGGTACCGCGGTCACGATTTGGGTGTCTACCGGCAAGCAGCAGATCAGCGTGCCCAGCGTGGTCGGCATGGGCTATGCGAACGCCAAGAGCCTGTTGGAAAGCTACGGTTTCCAGTCACGGTTTCCGGCCCGGAGGATGGCACGGTCACAGACATGTCACCGACCGCCGGCACCCAGTCCGACAGCGGAGCCACGATCACCGTTGACCACGAAGTCGTCCAGCACCAATAATGGCGGCAACAACGGCAACAACGGCAACAACGGCGGCAACGGCGGCAACACCGACGGAGGCAACAACACTCCCGAAGGCAACTGATCGGTCGAGATAACCGCCATCATTCACAAGGAAGGCCCAGCTGAAATGCCAGCTGGGCCTTCCTCATTACGGTCTTATGTTCTTTTGCGATTCGTGTTTTCTTACGATTTTGTATTTTCTTGCGATTGAGATTGCGCGACTTACGTTTCCACGCTTGTACCATGCTTGTACCATGCGTTTTCGCACTTCCCACGTCTTCTTGCTGCGACCTTAGGCCGCGACCTTGGGCTGCAATCCCTTGGAACGTTCCACGGCGTTCTCCTGGCCGCACACCTTCAGCCAGTTCGCAAGCAGACGGTAGCCGTCCTGCGTCATCACGGATTCGGGGTGGAACTGCACCGCGTACATCGGCTTGCTGCAGTGCTTAATGCCCTGCACGATGTGGTCGCTCTGCGTCCACGCGGTCACCACCAGCTCTTCCGGCACGGAATCAGGTTCCACGGCCAGCGAATGGTAGCGAGTGGCGGTCATGGGATTGGCGACGCCTTCGAAGATCTCGTCGTCGATATGCTCCACCAGACTGGTTTTGCCATGCATGATGGTCGGCGCATGGCTTACGGTGGCACCGAACACTTCGGCCAGCGCCTGCATGCCGAGACACACGCCGAACATGGGCTTGGACTGCTCCGCGCACAGGCGAATTATGCCTTCGCTGGCACCGGAATCGGCCGGAGCGCCCGGGCCGGGAGAAATAAGCACGCCGTCGTATTCGTCGATCACATCGGCTTCGCCGGATCGATCGCATCGTTGCGCACCACCGTCACAGCGGCACCCAACGTCTTCAAATAGCCGACAATCGTGTAAACGAACGAATCGTAGTTGTCCACGACCAAAATGCGTGCGGAATCGGTCATCATGCTCCTATCAACGTCGGAATGTCGGCGTTCGAATGCTTCGAATACTTACGTTGCGCGAATATTTGCGTTTGCATAGCAGTGTACGTGCGCAACATGTCGTGACGCGGCGCGCGTCTCACGCAGCAATCGCAGCAATCGTGATAATCGCAGATCGCAGCAATCGCTTTCACGTCTGCCAGCAAAACTGCCAGCAAAACTGCCAGCAAGCCTTCCGGCAGACCGCCGGAAGGCACCTGAATACAGCTTTATATGGCCGTGTAATTCGACATTTCCTGCAATGCCGGAATATTCGTCGCAGCCCACGGGAACAGCCATTCAAAGCACGATGCGGCCGCCGCGAAAATCAGCAACGCCATGAGCACAAGTCGAATCGGAAGCACACCCGGCTGCAATCGCATCAATCCGCCGTACAAGCTGAATTCCGGCTTTTCGCGGCGTCCTGCGCGCACGTCGGCGAGATACGGCCAACGCCATGCCACCAGCGCGGAAAGGAAGATGATCGCATATGCGGCGAGCGCGCCGAGAATCCACGGTTTGAGTGAGCTGACGGATGCGACGATCGACGATTTTTCATTGTTGACGAATTTGACTTTGCCGTTGGAGTCGGTGGAGGCGAGCTCCTGGGGGATGCCGTCGGACACCTTCGCCCAGTATGAGAATTCCGCGTAGCTGATCCAGCGGTGTGTCGGCGTGGAGTATTTCGGTTCGCATGTGGTCATGGTCAGCATGCGTTTGGTTGGCGCGCGCCGGGGTTTTCGGGGTTGGCGGCGACCACTTCGATGTCGGTCGGCAGCACGATTTTGTAGCTGGTGTAGTGGTAGACGTACCAGTAATCCTGCGTGCGCACGATGATCGGGTCGCCTTCCTGCAGTTTGTCGACGTCGCCGAGTGGCTGTCCGTAGCCGTTGCGGTGCCCTGCGAAGGCGAAATTGCCGACTTGGCCAGGCATTTGCGAATCCTTGTAGTGGCCGAGTCCGTGCTTGTTGAGTTCGGTGAGAGAGGTGCCTTCAACGAGGTTGCGCTGCCATTGGCTGCCGAATCGCGGAATGTAGACCTGGGCGATGAGCTCGCCTTCCTGTGCGCTTTGCGGTTGCGTTGGCGGGTCGCTTCCTGCGCTTGCGCAATGGTGACGCTGTCGGATTGTCCGGGGTCGGACCATGATACGGATTGGCGTGTTTCGATTTGGTTGTGTTCGGCCTGCACGCCCGTCCACCACATTTGCCATGCGATGTAGAGCGCGCAGACGGCCGCCGCGGTCAGCATGAGTTCGGCGAGGATGCCAAGTATCGTCCAGACCACGCTTTTGCGACGCTGTTTTGGTGCCACGTGCTTCATCGGTTACTTCCCCTCTTGCGATTCCTGCGTTTCGTCCGTTTGCTGCGATCCGTCTGTTTCGTTGTTCATCGCCTGCGCATATTGCAGCGGCTGTTGCAATGCGTCGGTCGCGTCGAAATGGAGTTTTTCTTTTTCGTCGACCTGCCATCCCAAGCCGAACGCGCTGACGTACTGCCGGTATATGGTCACTTCCTGCGAATTGTCGAGCGCCTTTTTCATTGTCTCGACCGGGCCGATCGCGGAAATGGTGAATGGCGGCGAATACTTTTTGCCCTGCAAAAGCAGCACGTTGCCGGAACAGCGCACTGCGGAATTGAACAGCACACGCTGGTCCATGATCATCATGGATTCCGCGCCGCCCGCCCAAAGCGCGTTCACCACGGCTTCGACGTCTTGCTGGTGCACCACGTAATCGTTGATGTTGGAGGTGGAGCCGCTGGAATCGACCATGTTTTCCCAGAGTGGCGAATCGTCGAGCGTCACCACGAGTCCGGGGCCTTCCACCGCGGGCAGCATGGTGCCGTTGCCGGCGCTTTCGCTGTCTTGCTGGTCGGCGTCGTCCTGGCTGTTCAGGGTTTTGCTCAGATCGTTCACGCGGGAGCTGAGCGCGTCGACTTCCGTCTGCAGGGAGTTGATTTTTTCACGCGTTGTTCCACGAGTTCGGCGGTGTCGTTGGTCACCACGACGGAACGGTTCACGCGCAGGTTCGTGGCGAGCAGGAATCCGGAGAACATGAGCACAAGGAATGCCGCCACTCCGGCCGCTTTCGACCGTTTCGCGGTGTGCTTGCCGGTGTGCTTCGCCATGCGGACCTTCCTGATTCCCATTAAGCATTTGCTCTGATTATGAACAGTTTTACGCTGTGAGTTCGCCGCTTTCGAGTCTACCCACTATTATGACTTTTAGCCTATTAAAGGAGACTATGCTGATGGCTGACGAAGAGCTGCACGAAACCACCGCGGACGATCAGAACGATCTGCAGTCCACGGGACGACACCGCTGCCGTTGAAGAGAGCAACGAAACCGTTCAGGATGCCGCTGAGGAAACCACCGTCGATTCCACTTCTGACGAATCCGCTGATTCCGACGACGATGACGATCACGACATTCCGATGGATCGCGTCGAAGCGGTGCTGAACGCTACCGCCGATAAGGACTCCCTGAGCCCGCAGATGCAGCGCATGATGAACCGTCAGGCGGAGAACACCCGCCGCGTGGAGGAAACCATCAAGGCACCAAGTCCAATCCACGCTGGTTCGTGCCGCTGTTCTGCGCACTGATGATCATCGGTCTGATCTGGGCGGTCGTCTACTACCTGACTTCCGACTACCCGATTCCGAACATCGCGCGTGGAATCTGGCCATCGCATTCGCGATCATCATGATCGGATTCATCATGACCATGTGGTGGCGCTAAAGCGTAGTTTCGCCTTTCCTGCGATTTGAGGGCGTCTGTACAACGTGCAGTCAGACGCCCTTTTCGCATGCCCTTTTACGATTATCTCGCAATCTTTTCGTAGGTTTTCTTCGTAGGTTTCACGCTCTTTCGCAAACGTACGCGGTCTTTCGCGACTGCCTTGCCAATCCCGGTTCGCCTGTTTCTTTTTTCGATTCCGGTTTGTTTTTCAGATTTTCGACGTGCGCAGCAGCACATGATCGCAGCCTTGCATGGTAGTGCCGAACAGATAGACCGGACCACCGTCGGCAAGCTTCAATTTCTTGCGTAGCTGCGGTGCGGTAAGCGGGAAGTTACGTACCGCGATATTGGCCTGTTTCGTGCCATTCAGCAGTCGTTTTATATCCTTTTTATTCATGCCGCCGATCGCTTCAATCGCGAATCCTCTGCCGGGAAAATCGGCAACCGGCGTTGCCGACACGAAAAAGGTGACTGCTTGGACCGACCTGCGTCACACCGAATCGTTCCTCCACCAGATCGAAGCAACCGGCCTTCATAATCGACGCATTCGGCTCATACAAGTAGTTTTTCGCCTCCGGCAGCGGTTTGCCGCCAATGCGCAGGCCCTGCGTATATGCGGCGGAATCATAGTCGATCCGCTGATTGTCGTTCACGCAGAACACGCGCGGCGCGGATGGTTCCTCATGCACCTGCTGACCCAATACCAGCAACAGTTCCTTGCATTCGTTGCCGGTGGCCACGATATGCACTTCGCGTACGGTCCCGTCGAAATCGGCGACCGCCTTGCGCCAATCCAACATCGGCGAAAGCTTGACCAGCGTGTACTGCGATTTGGCGAGCAACAGGTCACGCAATTCGAGTACGTTCGGCGTGCAATCCTCGATCGCGTAAGTGCGCGATCCATGCTCGTCGCGGCGGGCCGGATCAAGGTAGATGAAGTCCACCGGACCATCTGCCTGAGGTATTCCACGCCGTCGCCGCACACGATGCGCGCCTGGTCGAGTCCCAGTGCGGCCATATTGTGTTCGGCCAGATCGCACAGATGCCGCTGCCGTTCCACATAAGTGGCTTGGCTGAATCCGCGCGCCAGATACGAGAAGTCCACGCCGAACCCGCCCGTCAGATCCACCATCGAACTTCTCGCCACCAATGTGTCCGATTCTGGAGAATCGGACAACTGGAACGCACTTTTTGCCGTTTGCATGACCGATTCGGCAGAATCGGACACTCTGGCGCGCACGGTTGCGGCCGGCGCGAGCAGTGTTTGTGCGATTTCTGACTTGTATTGGGCTGTGAACTGCGATGAGCACTGTTCCATGGAAATGTGCGGAGGGTATACGATTCCCTCGCAGGAGGCCCATTGTGGCAGTTTTTTGCGTGCGATCTGCCATCCGGCAATCTGGTCGAGCGCCAACGGCAGGTCGAGCCCTTCCACACGTTTGGCCTTCAACGCCAGTTCGCGCACGTCCTCGTTGCGATGCATCGCCACGAATTCGCGCGTCTCGTCATTCATGATTGTCATTGGTGACGTACCTGATTTCGTTGTGTTGATTCGTCGTCATTCTGGGGATTTTCTGGTTTCACACGATGTGGATAAGTCGTGGATTATTGTGGACGAATGTGGATAGCGTCTATATCTTGTAGGCAGTTTTATGACCGTCCACAATATATAGGATGGTGTTTTTCCCCATTTTTCCACTATGCACAGTCGGGTTATCCACATTTTCCACCGTTGAAAAGCCGGGGAATCCACCGTTTTGTGAATATCCTTGTGGATAATGCACCGAGTTATCCCCGACTTACCCACAGCTCAACCCTCACTTATCCACACACTTATCCACATTTGTGGATAAGTGTGTGTCTGCGATTCCCCAAATCTGTTTTTTCTCCTGCCTGCCACCTAGAAGAACATGCCAAGAAGGGGGTTTGCGCGAAGTGGATTGCTCATATTGCATGCGACGACAATCGCAATAATCACGGCCAACATGATTACGCCGTACATCAGCGTGCGCTGCTGCAGACTTTTGCCGCGCAACGCGTGCAGACCGGAAACCAGCAGCCAGGTGAACACTCCTCCGATGATGAATCCGCCGACATGCGCCTGCCATGCGATGTTCGGCGTGATGATTGGCATCAGGAAGTTGATGAGCATCCAGATCAGCATGGATCGAATGTCGATGCCAATGCGCTGGTATACCACCAGAATTGCCGCGAACAGGCCGAATAGCGCGCCGGAAGCGCCGTATGCGGATGTCAGCCAACCGTCTTGCGAGAACAGTGACCAGACCATCATGCCGGCGCTTCCGCCGAGTCCTGACAGCACGTATAACGCGAGATATGCAGATGCCCCATCATGCGTTCCAATACAGGCCCGACGCACCACAAGGTCAGCATGTTGAAAAGAATGTGCCATAGGGAGGCCGGCTGGTGCAGGAACATTGACGTAATGAAGGTCCATGGGCGGTGAGTCGCCAGCGCGGGCATGAATGCGCCTGAGCCGACGAATGCGTTGCAGCCGGCCGGCCAGACGATTTTCAATAGTGTTTCGACAATCCAGACCGCGACGCATATCGCCATGATCGTAACGGTGATCACAGGATCGCCGTTACGCCAACGGTATCGCATGGAACGTGCAGAGAAGAATCTTTGAACGACGGGGAATCGGGAAACAGACTGAAACGTTGATAAGCCATGTTTCAACCCTACTGGAACGTGCGAATCCGCGAATCTGCGAAATCATTGCAAATGATTGCATTCTTGTGAATCCCCGGCGCGTAAATCCACCCAATCAACACATTCAAGGAATTAATATAGTGAACAGAGTTGGCTTGAACGAGCAGGTCAGCCAATGTTCGCCGATATTTGGGAAAGGATCCGTCATGGAGAACAAGTCTTCTAACGGTTGGAAGTTCTTCGCACTGCTCTTCGGAGCTTTGCTTGCCGGTGTCGTCGGTCTGTATGTGTACAAGCAGCAGAATCCGGATTACGATCCGTGGGAGGAGCCATGGGAGAACAGCTCGTCTCCTGTCGATCTTGGCCTGACCAAGGATGCCGAGGATGGCGAAGCCGAAGTCGCTCCCACCACCCCAGAAGCTGCCTGATTTCTCTTTCTTTCAAGCCCTGCGCCCCACGCGCAGGGCTTTTTGTTTGCCCTGGAAAACGAAAAGGGACGATTCCAAAACGGAATCGTCCCTTCGTCATCACGCCCTATCTAACGCTACGAGTCATACATCACGCGATAATTCACGTCACATATGGCCCGTGCGAAGCGAAAGTAATGACGAGCGCAGTATCACAAGGCGTGGAAGGCGAAAGCGTACGAAGATACGTCAAGCCTTCCACAACGCAGATAACGCTCCGTCATTACTTGAGCGGACCGGTCATCCAGATGCGCTCGAGGTAATCCTCCATCGAGCGGTCGGAGCTGAAGTAGCCCGAGTTCGCCACGTTGATGAGGGCCTTGCGGTTCCATTCGAGCGGCTGGGCGTAGAGGGCCTCGATTTCCGACTGGATGGCGGTGTAGGCGCCGAAGTCGGCGAGGGTCATGAACCAGTCCTTGGTGAGCCAATCGTGGACAAGGTCTTCGTACACGGTCTTGTCGCCGTTGGAGAAGGTGCCGTCCGCGACCATGTCGATGGCGGCTTTGAGACGAGGATCGGCTCGTAGTACTTCTTCGGATCGTAGCCTTCGGCGTAGAGGGCGTCCACCTCGTCGACGGTCATGCCGAAGAGGAAGAAGTTCTCAGCGCCGACGCGCTCACGGATTTCGACGTTGGCACCGTCGAGGGTGCCGACGGTCATGGCGCCGTTGAGAGCGAACTTCATGTTGCCGGTACCGGAGGCTTCCTTGCCGGCCTGGGAGATCTGCTCGTCGAGGTCGGTTGCCGGGATGAGGTGCTGTGCGAGACGCACGTTGTAGTTCCACGGGAAGTAGACGTTCAGCTTGCCCTTGACATCCGGGTCGTTGTTGATGACGCGGGCGACGTTGTTGATCAGCTGGATGGTCTGCTTGGCGAGGTAGTAGCGGAGCGCTTGGCGCCGAACACGATGGTGCGCGGCATGACATCGTCGGCGGCGACCTTGCCGGACTTGATGTCGGCGTAGCGTGCGATCACGGCGAGGATCTTCAGTGCCTGACGCTTGTATTCGTGCAGACGCTTGACCATGGTGTTGATCATGGTGTTCGGGTCGATGTCGAAGCCGTATTCGCGCTTGGCGTAGTTGGAGAAGTCAACCTTGTTGGCCTGCTTGACGGCGGCGAACTTCTTGACGAATTCGTCATCGGCTGCGAGCGGTTCGAGGCCCTTGAGCAGTTCGAGGTCGCTCACCCACTTGTCGGTGCCGAGACCTTCGGTGATGAGGTCGGACAGACGCGGGTTGGCGAGCTTGACGAAGCGGCGAGGGGTCACGCCGTTGGTCACGTTGGTGAACTTGTCCGGATACACGTCGGAGAAGTTCTTCAGGGTGACGTCCTTGAGCAGCTGGGAGTGCAGCTCGGCAACGCCGTTGACGTGGGAGCCGCCGTAGGTGGCCAGGTAGGCCATGCGCACGGAGTCGCCGGTGTAGATGGCCATGTCCTTGATGGTGGCTTCGTTCGACGCCCTTGGCCTTGAGCTCGGCTGCGAACTGGTCCTGGATCTTCTCGATGATTTCGAGGTGACGCGGCAGGAGTTCGCCGATGAGCTTGGACGGCCACACTTCCAGGCTTCCGGAAGCAGGGTGTGGCAGGTGTAGTTGAAGGTCTTGTTGGTGACGGTCCAGGCGGTGTCCCAATCGTAGCCGTACTCGTCCATGAGGACGCGCATGAGCTCCGGAATGCCGATGACCGGGTGGGTGTCGTTGAGCTGGAAGGTGATCTTGTCCGCGAAGGTGGTCAGATCCGGCTTGTCCTGACCCGGGTAGAAGACGCGGATGGCGTCGTGGATGGAGGCGGACACGAAGAAGTACTGCTGCTCGAGACGCAGTGCCTTGCCCTGCGGGGTGGAATCTTCCGGATACAGGATCTTGGAGATGTTCTCAGCTTCAACCTGCGGCTTGACGGCGTCAAGGTACTCGGACTTGTTGAAGGTGAGCAGGTCGAACTCGTCGTAGCTCTTGGCGGTCCACAGACGCAGGGTGTTCACACGGCCGGAGGCGTAGCCGGAACCATGTAGTCGACCGGCACCGCACGCACGGACCAAGCCGGCTTCCATACCTTCTTGCCATCTTCCTCAACGACTTCGCCGCCGAAGGAAACCTTCTGGTCGCGGTTGTAATCGATGTGTCCCCACGGCTCTTCATTGGTCAGCCAGTAGTCCGGGGTTTCGATCTGCTTGCCGTTTTCATCGAACTTCTGCTCGAAGATGCCGTACTTGTACTGAATGCCATAACCGAATGCCGGCACGCCCAGCGAGGCGAGCGAATCAATGAAGCAGGCAGCCAGACGGCCGAGGCCACCGTTGCCGAGGCCCGGCTCGTGCTCGGCGTCGACGACGCCTGCACGGAGAAGCCGAGTTCCTTGACCGCGGCGTCGAACTGCTCGGTCAGACCGGCGTTGAGCAGCGCGTTGCGCAGCTGCTTGCCCATCAGGAATTCTGCGGACAGGTAGCCGACTGCTTGGTGTTGCCGTTGACCATGTCGGACTGGGTCTTGAACCAGGAATCCATGAGGTGGCGGCGCACTGCGGCGGACGCGGCGACGTACACGTCGGCCGGCTTGGCCTGCTCGACGGTGACGCCCTGGGTGTACTTCAGCTGCTCGCGGATCTCGTCTGCGAACTGCTCCGCGGTGACCGCGGACTTCGGTGCGGTAATTTCAGTCATTAATCGACTCCCTTTGACGGATTACTCTCCAGGAACATTATGCCTTACCCCAGCGTCCTTGCATTAGCGGCCGCATGAACACTAAGTAACATCATGCATACGTTCTCATACATAGCATACTACGTAATCATAAAAAGATGAAATTTCAAGCAATTACAAGCAAGCATTCGTTTGCAGAAATAATGCAAACCGGCTGCAAAAACGTTGCGAGCAACATGCAAACGACATGCAACAACATTGCGAACGCTGTCAAGAATCGCAGGTATTTTCCCTCTCTTCACACCCCTATTCAGTTGTGACTACGTTGTCTGCAACACCCCATCATAGTCGCTCGCAAACGGCAAAATAACACGTATGGCTGTTATTCGAGAACAAGATCTGCATAAGGGGCATGACGCATTTGCACAATGGCTGCAAACGTCTCATCGCATGATCGCCGACAATATTCCCGCAAATACCGACGCGGCCCGCGATTTCCGTCTGGAATTCTCTCCACGATTGCCACGCCAACTGTGGGCGATGGCGGTGCGCTACTCGCTGCATCTGCTGGAGAAAAAAGCGCCCGGGGCGGGCGTGGAAGTTCGTGTCGCGCCGTGGGGTGCCATCAAGATTCTCGACGGACCGGCATCCGATCCGCATAATCTCACACCGCCGGACGTGATCGAACTGGAACCGGACGTGTGGATGAGACTCGCCACGGGCATCACCAGCTGCTGAGGAGAAGGAGGCAGGACGCATCACGGCCGTTGGCGAACGCGACGATTTGAGTAGCTTGCTGCCATTGGTGTGACAGGCTGCGAGAAGACCGTCACAGGCGCAAAAACGCATAGCAAAACCGCGATGTGGATACACCTGGCAGGCATATCCGCATCGCGGTTTCACAAAGTACCTGATATGCCGATCAGTCCTGCTTCTTCGGCTTCAGTGCGCTGGGCATCGGCATCGGGATGGGCTTGTGTGGCTTCGGCGCGGCGGACTTGGCTGCCGGGAACTCTCCGCTCGTGGCCTTCGCCGCCGCCTCTGCGGCCCACTTTGCATACTCGTCGAGGTCATCCTCGGCGTCGGTTTGCGCGGACTCCTGAGCATCTTCAGAAATCTCATCTTCAGCGTCCGCATCGTGAGAATATTTTGCTTCGATATCGGCGAAAGGATCAAAAGAACCCGAACCAGGCTCCTGGGCACCGAGCTCCTTGGCGAGCTCATCATAATCGGTGTCGGTGGTCAGGTACTTGAGCTTTCGGGCTATTTTCTGCTGTTTGGCTTTCTGACGTCCGCGGCCCATCTGACCCCCTGAGGATTACTGTGCTATCAATTCATCAAACAAGAGAGTACCACTTGCTGTGCCATATTTCGTTGTCGGCTCAGACTTTTACGATAAAATCGCTGATTTTCTTAAGAAAAGGACACGTATGACGGACGAAACCCAGGAGCAGCAGATCACCGCTGTCGGCAATGAAATGAGCGCGAGCTTCCTCGCAGCGAAGAAGCGTTCCGACGCAACGCTCGCCGCAATCGAACAGAATCCGGGCAAGTTCACCATGCTGACCGGCGACCGTCCGACCGGACGTCTGCATCTCGGCCATTATTTTGGTTCGATTCGTGAGCGCGTCGCCATGCAGAATCGCGGCGTGAATTCGAATATCATCATCGCCGATTATCAGGTGATCACCGATCGTGACACGACCGCGCACATCGAAGACAATGTGCTCAATTTGGTGCTTGACTACATGGCTGCCGGCATCGATCCGGAAAAGACCATGATTTTCACGCATTCCGCCGTTCCTGCGGAGAACCAGCTGATGCTGCCGTTCCTGTCATTGGTGACTGAGGCCGAGCTGCATCGCAATCCTACGGTGAAGTCGGAAATGGAAGCTTCCGGCCATGCGCTGACCGGCCTGCTGCTGACTTATCCGGTGCATCAGGCATGCGACATTCTGTTCTGCAAGGCCAATGTGGTGCCGATCGGCAAGGATAACCTGCCGCATGTCGAGATCACGCGCACCATCGCGCGTCGTTTCAACGAACGCTACGCCAAGAAGCATCCGGTGTTCCCCGAGCCGGCCGCGATTCTGTCTGAAGCGCCGGAGATTCCAGCTTGGATGGCCGCAAGATGAGCAAGTCGTACGGCAATTCCATCATGTTGGGCGCCACAGCGCAGGAGACCGCCAAGCTCATCAAGAAGAGTCCGACCGATTCCGAGCGCCGCATCACGTTCGATCCGATCGCACGTCCGCAGGTTTCCGCACTGCTGACGACCGCCGGTTTGGTCACCGGTCGCGATCCGAAGGAGATCGCCGAGGAGATCGGCGATTCCGGTGCGGGCGCGCTGAAGGCGTATGTGATCGAATCGGTGAACAGCTTCCTTGAGCCGCATCGCGCCCGTCGCGAGGAACTCGCCAAGGATATGGATTACGTGCGCGACGTGCTCGCCGAAGGCAACAAGAAGGCCAACGCCATCGCCAACGAAACGTTGGAGCAGGTGCGCGACGCCATGGGCATGCGCTACTAAAGCTCCAGAAACGCCATAATCACGCTTTAAACAGCGTTTCAGCATCGACAAAGGCCGATTGCGTATTGCGCAATCCGGCCTTTGTTGCGTTTGAGTGGCATGTGCCACATTATGTTTGATTAGATTTTCGCGCGCTTTTCGCCGGAAGCGATTTCCGCTGCGACCAAATCGTCATCCACCTTGCGGTCATCGGGATCATCAAGATAATGATCGAACTCGTGCAGCACTTCAGCATCGGGAGCCGGAGTCAGCAGCGACACCACCACAATGAACAGCAGCGAGATGATGAACGCCGGAAGCAGCTCGTAAATAGCGAAGACACCACCAAGCGGCTTGATGAAATTATGCCAGATCAGCACGGTCGCAGTACCGGAAAGCATGCCCGCAATCGCACCGAATTTATTGGTACGACGCCAATACAGCGAGCAGAGCATCAGCGGACCGAACGAAGCGCCCAAACCGGCCCATGCATACGACACAACCTGGAAAATCGACGAATTCTGATCGAACGCAACCACAATGCCGAAAATGAACATAACCAGCAATGTGATGCGCGCAACCATCATCACCTGACGATCGGTGGCCTTGCGATAGAGCAATCCGCGGAAAATATTCTCACCGACCGCGGAAGCGCCGATAATCAGGTATGACGATGACGAGCTCATGGACGCGGCGAAAATGCCCGACACCACGATGCCGCACATGAAGCTCGGCAGCAGCGCCTGCGAAACCACGATGAAAATGTTCTCCGCCGCGGACTGCGTGACGAACTGCGTCGGCATCATCGCACGGCCGACCAAACCGATGCACACGCCGCACGCCAGCGACACCACACACCACGTGGTGGCGATGATACGGGACTTCTTGATCTCTTCGGAACTGCGGATCGACAGGAATCGCACGAGCACCTGCGGCATGCCGAAATAGCCAAGACCCCACGCAAGCATGGAAATCATGGTGATCACGCCGTATTCGGTAGGCGCGCCGAACATGGCCTGGCCAGCCTTGACAATCTGCTCGCCGGCATCGTTCAGAATCGCGTGGCCATTTGCGTGCCGTCAAGGAAGCCTGGAATGCCTTTGAGGAAGGCGACGGTGTTGTCGACGCCGCCGACGGATGCGACGGAACCGATGAACACCACTGCCAGCGCGAAGAACATGAGCAAGCCTTGGATGAAGTCGGTCACGACCACGGAAAGATAGCCTCCGATCACGGTGTAGGCGAACACGATGGCAGCGCCGATCACCATGGTCAGGTGGTAGTCCCAGCCGAACAGGGTCGAGAAAAGTTTGCCGACCGTCACGAAGCAGCTACCGACATACACACAGAAAAATACGAGGATGATCAGCGCCGCGATGGTGGAGACGATATTGCGTTTGTCATGGAATCGTTTGGAGAAGAAGTCCGGAATGGTGATCGCGTCACCTGCCACCACGGAGTAGCGGCGCAAACGGCGTGCGACGAGCTTCCAGTTGAGGTAGGTGCCGAGAGCCAGGCCGAGGGCCGTCCACAGCGGGTCGGCGGCACCGGTGAAGTAGGCGACGCCCGGCAGTCCCATGAGCAGCCAGCCGCTCATATCGGAGGCTTCGGCGCTCAATGCCGTCAGCCATGGACCAACGCCTCGACCACCCGCGAAATACTGACGAGTGGAGGAATTGGACCGCTTGGAGTAGATGAAGCCGATGGTGAGCATGGCCACAAAATAGATGACCATCGCCAGCAGCACCCAAAAATCTTTGGTAACCATGAATTCTCTCTTCTTAGATTGCTAGCCGAATTTCTTTCGAATCTCTTTCTTCAAATCTCTGTCGAAACGAATTTCTTTCGAATCTCTTCTGAAAAATATGCGATTGTCCCAATGTACCGGTCGAACATTGCGACAATCGCATTTATCTCATTTACGCGCCCAAATGCCGAAACGGATCAAATATCGTATCTCCAAGACTTATCGGTGATAACGCGAGCCATGGCTAGGCCGATCGGCAGACAGATAATCACCATGAACGCACGGAAAGCCCAGTCGAGGGCGTTCAAGGTGTCGAATTGGCCGAGGTGGAACATGGCTTGATACATGTACAAACCGGGAACCATGATCACGATGGACGGCACGGTCAGGCAGATGCGCGGGTAGCCGAGATGCGGGGCGAGCCAGCTGCGATGAACCGCAGAACGCCATGCGGAGGCAAGCAGGCCTGCGAGCAGTGCGCCGATGAATGCGCCAGCTTCGGCGGGAACGCCCATGTCAACGATTTCCAAACGCAAGGTGTCAGTAATGGCGCCAATGGTGGCGGCGACAAGGCACATGCGCTGCGGCGAGTTGAACATGGTGGAGAAGCCCCAGACGCCGATGAATGCGAACACGAAACGCAACAGGCAATTGACAACCGGATTGAGTCCCAACGGCTCGAATCTTCCGGATTCAAATGCACGATCGAAGCGACCATCCAGCCTGCGAGCGTCGCCATCAAAATAATGCACAACACGTACGCAACGCGCTGAATACCTGACGGAAAATCAATTTTCGCCATATCAAGTCCACCCGTAATCAGCGGGAATCCAGGAATCACAAACAGCATGGCACCGATGTAAGCCGTATCATGCTGCAATGCGACGGGCTCGAAAATACCAATCAATCGCAGGGTGCCCGTGCAGGCGAGTGCCGCGACGGCCACGCATACGAACGTCACGAAGAACTGGTTGAGATGGTGGGCGAACAGGCGGCGGCGCAGCCAGTGACCAAGTCCCGCGCCAATGAACGCGCCGATCATGTCGAAGGGACCGCCACCAAGCAGGAACACGAAGGATGCGCAGGCGCAGGCCGAGGCGAATCCCGCGAACGCCGGCGAATACAGGGGTTTGCGTCGTTCGATCATGTCGAGTCGTTCGTGGGCTTGGCGAACGGTGATGCCTTGCGATTGGTCCGCTTCTTTTCCGACGTTAGTGAAATGTTCGGCGTATTGACCTTTTGGCGGCTTGTGATTGCGATTTTTGCGCGCTTTTTTCGTGGTCGATTCGCTTGACGTAACGTTGGCCGTACCGGCAGTTTCACGCTTGGTTTCACGTTCGGCTTCACGTTCACCGCGATTATGCTGCTCGCTTGCCGCTTCGATATCACGCAAGTGCAACGGCTGCGCGGTGGTATCGGTCACTTCGGCGCGTTCCGTCACCATTTCAAGCGCGTCGAGCACGGGATCGTCAGATCCTCCTGATTCTGTTCGGCTTTCTGACGTTCGCGAAGACGCTTCGACAGGTCAGCCGACACCTGCGACGCATCACGCTTGTCGAGATGCTGCATAAGCTTCGGACACGTCGGATTGGCTGTGGTACATCGATCCTTTGCCGAGGTTCACGTTGAACCAGTCAGCGAAGTGTTCGAGCAGCCAAATGCGTTCCGTGTTGACGCCGGTGGTTGGCAGGTCGACGACTTCGGTGATACGGTCTTTGCCGTCGGTGCAGGAGCTTCGATGTCGGTGAGGTTCACGTCGGCGCGCACGTGCACGCCCAGCGGATAGGCGATGCGGTGCATCATTTCGCGTACGCGGAAGCTTCCGGTGCCCGCGCCGAGATCGAGCATGCCGACGCGTACGATCACGCTGGCTTTTTGCTGCGATTCCCCGCTTCAGCGACCGGCTTGTCCCAATCCCCGTTCGATATCTTCCATATCGAGCGGAATGGAGTGTGTATGGAATTTGCTGACGGCCGAAGCGCTTTTTTCCGCGCTATCGAAATTCGTCTCATGTTCATGTTCGTATTGTGCGCTCACAAGTTCAGGTCTAACGTGTGGGCTGGTCGGAGGATTTTCGAAATTTCCATCGATTTCACTTTGTGGACACCGTCGGACCACGATGCGGACATTTCCGGTGTTTCCGTAACCAAACTGTCGATTTGCCGAGCATACAATGGGCGTGCATTACCGACCGAACTTAGGGCTGTGGGCTCGCAACAGACGGCCAAAACAATCGCGGAGGTGCCGCGAAGGACCGACAGACCGGGCAACCCGATGGTTTGGAGAAGGAGGTCTGATGACAATAGAAAACGAACAGATCACGCCTGCCGACGCAGCTATCGTCTCGTCCGGCACCGGCACCAAAGGCCCCGAGGAGCGTGATCTTCCCGCTTCCCTCAAAGAGGAAATGGATCTGTGTTTGCAGATTCTTCGCGAGGTGCTCGGCGAATTCGACGAAAAGCTGCTGGCCAAGTTCGATGAAGTGCGCGAACACGCACTGAACGCTAGCGCCGAACGCTTCTCCGGCATTCTGACGGATACGAATCCGAATCAGGATGACCTGCAGAAGGTCGTCGACATCATCGATAAAACGGATGTGCATGAGGCACAACTGCTGGCCCGCGCCTTCACCACCTACTTCCATCTGGCCAACCTATGCGAGGAGAACTACCGTGTCTCCGTGCTGCACAGCCGTGAGGCCGCCGTAGATGACACCCAAGCCGTCGACCCAGTGAACGAAATGACCTGCGCCTACCACCAGCTCATTAACGAAATGGGTCCGGCCAAAGCCAAGGAACTGCTCGACCAGCTCGAGTTCCATCCGGTGTTCACCGCGCATCCGACTGAAGCCCGCCGCAAAGCCGTGGAAGGCAAAATCCGTCGCATCTCCCAGCTGCTCGCAACGCACAAGCTGCTTGGCGGTTCAGACAAGAAGGAAAACTCCCGTCGACTCTTCAACGAGATTGACGCGCTGTTCCGCACCTCTCCGATCGCACTGAAGAAGCCGACTCCGGTTGAGGAATCTGAAACCATTCTCGATATTTTCGACAATACGTTGTTCTATACCATTCCACAGGTGTACCGTCGTTTCGACGATTGGATCCTCGGAGATAAGGCTGGCCTCGTGCCGCCGGTATGCCCGGCATTCTTCCACCCGGGAAGCTGGATCGGCTCCGACCGTGACGGCAACCCGAATGTCACCGCCAAGGTGAGCCGTCAGGTGGCCCGCAAGTTCAGCGACCACGTGCTGGGCGCGTTGCAAATCGAGACCCGCCGCGTTGGCAAGAACCTGACGATGGAAGCTGAGACCACTCCGCCGAGTGCCGAGCTCAAGAGCCTGTGGAACCATCAGAAGGAAATGAGCGAGCGCCTGACCGACAAGGCCGCACTGATCTCCACCAAGGAGCTGCACCGTGCCGTCATACTGGTCATGGCCGATCGTCTGAAGGCCACCATCGACCGCGATGCTGATCTCATGTACCACTCCTGCGAGGATTACATCGCCGACCTGAAGGTCGTGCAGCGCTCCCTCGCCGAAGCCAACGCCAAACGTTCCGCCTACGGCCCGCTGCAGGACCTCATCTGGCAGGCAGAGACCTTTGGCTTCCATATGGTCGAGATGGAGTTCCGCCAGCACTCCGTCGTGCATTCCCGAGCGCTGGAGGATATCCGCGAACATGGTCTGCACGGTGAGCGTGGCGAACTGCAGCCGATGACCCACGAGGTGCTCGACACCTTCCGCGCCCTTGGTTCCATCCAGAAGCGCAACGGCATCAAGGCCGCCCGTCGTTACATCATCTCCTTCACCAAGAGCGCCCAAAACATCAGGGACGTGTACGAGCTGAACCGTCTGGCGTTCTCCCATCCCAAGGATGTTCCAACCATCGACGTGATCCCGCTGTTCGAACAGCTTGAGGATCTGCAGAACTCGGTAGACGTACTCGAGGAAATGATCAAGATTCCGGAGGTTCAGGCTCGTCTGAAGGCCACCGGCGGCAAGATGGAAGTCATGCTCGGCTACTCCGACTCCTCGAAGGACGCTGGCCCGACCTCCGCAACCCTGGCCCTGCATTCCGCACAGGACGCATCGCCAAGTGGGCGGAATCGCATGACATCGATCTGACCCTGTTCCATGGCCGCGGTGGTGCCGTCGGCCGCGGCGGCGGCCCGGCTAACCGTGCCGTACTCGCACAGCCGGTCGGCTCCGTAAGTGCCGCTTCAAGCTCACTGAGCAGGGCGAGGTCATCTTCGCACGCTACGGCAACCCGGCACTGGCCATCCGCCACGTCGAGTCCGTTGCGGCTGCAACGCTGCTGCAGTCCGCTCCAAGCGTGGAGAAGCGCAATACGGACATGACCGCCAAGTACGCCGACATGGCCAACAAGCTCGACGAGGCCGCGCATAACCGCTTCCTCGACCTGCTGAACACCGACGGCTTCGCACCGTGTTCTCCACCGTCACGCCGCTGACCGAAATCGGCCTGCTGCCGATCGGCTCCCGTCCGGCCAAACGTGGCCTTGGAGCCAAGTCCCTCGACGATCTGCGTACCATTCCGTGGATCTTCTCCTGGGCGCAGGCACGCATCAATCTGGCCGCATGGTACGGCCTGGGCACCGCGTGCGAACAGTTCGGCGATTTGAACACCTTGCGTCAAGCGTATGAGGAATGGCCTCTGTTCTCCACGTTCATCGACAACATCGAAATGTCGCTGGCCAAGACTGACGAGCGCATCGCCAAGATGTACCTTGCCCTCGGAGACCGTGAAGACCTCAACAAGAAGGTCCTCGACGAGATGGAGCTCACCGCAAGTGGGTGCTCGAGATCGTAGGCGACAAGTGGCCTCTGCAGCACCGCCACGTGCTCGGCCAGGCCATCCGCATCCGCTCGCCGTACGTGGATGCGCTGTCCGCCACTCAGGTGCTCGCCCTCGGCTCGCTACGCAAGCGCGTGGACAAGGAAGAGCTCACGCACGGACAGAAGGAGAACTACACCTACTGATCCTGTGCACCGTGTCGGGTGTCGCAGCAGGCCTGCAGAACACCGGCTGATCTTCGGCTGACCGCCTGACAAACGCGAGCGGGGAGGTTCCCGTGCCGATAAACGGCGCGGGCCTCCCCGTTCACGTCGCGCGGCCCTAGCCTGGCCGGCGACAGCGCACAAAACAGGCACGCAGGCCGAGCGACAGACTCCCAATCATCCGACGTAACCCGGCGCCTGTCCGCGTTTACCCACGCCGCGACACCGACAGCATCGTGGCTTATACAACTGGTTCGGTCAGACTTATATTCTCGGCAGATTGAGCTAGTCACATTTCTCTATTTCTTCCTCGTCCTGCTTATAACCCCAATGACAACCCTTTTGGTTACGGCTTTCCTTCATGACAAACTGTCTTGGAAGAAGATTGTTCGCATCATAGCGCTGTCTTACTGTTTGACCATATTGGGTGTATTTCTGAACGAGTTGTGTTGTTGACGGAAGACGCCGCACTCGAAGGTTTTTGTTCAGCGCCTAACATGCAGCACTAGCATACTTATCCTCAATCCACTCATGATTCAGTAACAACTGCATGACTCCTGAAACACAGACACATAGCGAAGCCCTCGTTTGTAACTTCCACGAGAGAGAACCTTTGCTATTTTCACTAGAAAATCACACCCTAGAGTGCACCCCTACTCATTTTCCATTAGAATACTCTTAATATCTTAATCATTGTCGATTGAGATTAAATTTTCACATGGAGGAAATTATGAAATCCAGAAGAGTTTTTTTATTCTCCACAATTATCTCAGTTTGCCTATGCACAGTTATGACCACTCCAGCCTTTGCTGTAAATTGGTGGCAGGTTGGATGGATTGTCGCCAATAACGTCATCGACCGGGTAGTCAATCTCGATGGGCAAAGTTCAAATGATCAATATTCCACCTATATGGTTTCACCTTCCATTGTTTTCAACAATGGCACCAATGGGGGCGAATTCTATATGCGCCCTCAAGTCTCCAGCCGTGTGACCAGTTTCGAAATGCACGCGCATAGAGCTAACCCCGTCGATTTTGGAGCCAATATAGTTCTAGCCTTGTCCACAACCTCAGGCAAAAGGGTTATCAATAAAACAGTAGGGACAAACCAGTATGTCTCATACACCAGATCAAGCAGCGATGGCACCGGAACATGGGACGCTCGTTTCACCGAAGATGACAGCGGGAAAAATTGGCAGTGTTATTACCGCCAATATTACGGCAATGGAAGAAGTCTTCCAACGATCATCGACGTCCCAAATACCGATCTAATCGACTACCTGGCTAACGATGGCACCACGTTCCGATACAACGCCAACCCAGATCAACCAAGAACAACAAAAGCCCCAACCCTTGACATCAAACAACTTAACAATCAATTTTATGACGAAAAAAGTGGTATATCAGTCGATTATCTTCGCGACTACAATACAGGAGATGATATTATTTTTGAAGATATCATAGATAAAATTCAATTCAATCCCAATGAAAACAATACATCACTCTTCTTTTTATTAGACAACGAATATATTGAATGGAAATTTAATGGAAATATCACCAACAAGTACAAGAAAGAAGACAGAATTAACCTTCATTTTAAAGTAATTACCGTGAAGCAATATAAAGGGATTACATTTGAGAGTATCGATTTCTTCAAAGATTCAAGCAACGGAATAAATAAACAAGGACCATACCCTTGCATCTCCGACTACCTAAAATAAGGAGAACAGTGCAGTACATATATCTCACAGCACTTGCCCTGCTAGGATTATGTATGCTTATTTTTCCAAGGCAACTCTGGAAAATAAGCAATTTCCTCTGGACTCAAAAAGGAGATCCGAGCAATCTATACACATCCTTAATGAGAATAAGCGGTGCCGCCTTTCTTGTTTTAGCTCTTATTCTTTTCATCTTCTGCAGACTGCAGTAACACCTACCTGATCCTGTGCACCGTGTCGGGTGTCGCAGCAGGCCTGCAGAACACCGGCTGATTGTAGCCAGTTTCTTTCAGGGTCCCCGTTCGCACTGCCGATCGGGGACCTTTTTCATACCTATATCTGCCTTATATATGGCAGAATCGGAGCCTTGTCATGAGCCTTCTCGCTTATATATGGCAGACCATCATGCGAAAAACCACTTCGGGGGTACATTTTTCCGGTTTTCACCTTTGGGACTGCCATACATAAGCGAAATATCACCGGACAGAACACGAAATCTGCCATACATAAGCGAGATATCGCTCTATTTCCCAGCGAACGGTCAGACCAAAACGTATGATGTTGGCTAGCCTGAACAATGAAGGGTGGAGTCAATGGCAGACGAACTGTTTGTAGACCAGAACGAGGTCGAAGGTACGGCAAGCGGCGCAATGGAGCCGCATGCTGGCAGGCAATCGCAGGTTTGCGGAAGGCAAACCGGAACATCCGAATCGTGGCGCCGAAGCACGCGCAGCACTTGTAGACACACACGCACCGGAAGCGGCCGTACTGAGCTGCTCCGACGCGCGGGTAAGCCCGGATATTATTTTCGATTCCGGTCTTGGCGACCTGTTCACGGTTCGCACGGCCGGGCAAATCATCGACGAAGCCGTGCTTGCATCCCTGGAATACGCGGTGACCGTGCTCGGCGTACGTTTGCTGGTGGTGCTCGGCCACCAGAATTGCGGTGCGATCAAGCAAGCTCCAAGGATTACGAGGCGTTACTGCACGAACTGACCGCCGATGCCGAGGATTCGCTGATGGCCGCCGACAGCATTGCCGACATCGACGAACGCATCTGCGCTTCGGATTCGCTCATGATGCGCACCGTCGGTTTCTCAATCTGGCAGGCGCACGAGTCGGAATTGGAATCCAGCGAGGATTTCGAACGCGTGCACATCGCGCGCACCATCGAACTCTTGGTGGAACAATCCGAAGCGATCCAGCAGGCGCTGCATCCGACAAACTCATGATCGTCGGCGCAAGGTACCAGCTGGACTCCGGCAAAGTCGAGGTTCTTAGCTTCTGAAACGGATTACAATTCGGAAAACGGAGATTTGCGAAACAGAGATCCAAAAAAGAACAATCCGAAGCTAAGCAATCTAAGAATAATTGAGAAAATCCAAGAAAATCAGGAGATACAGACACTTTGACATACCGCCCCGATAGAGTGGAACCATGTCTCTAGGTTTGAACATTCTCCTGATTTTCGTTTTTCTGTTGCTCGGATCGGTGTTCGCCGGCACCGAACTGGCGTTGGTCAGCTGCGTGGATCGCAGATCGACCAGATGGAACAGGAGGATGCCCGCGGAAAGCGCGTCGCACAGATCGCGCGAGATCCGAACACGTTTTTGTCGACCGTGCAGATCGGCGTGACGTTGAGCGGTTTCCTTTCCGCATCGTTCGGCGAATCGTCGATTTCGCCTTATATTGTGCCGATCGTTGAAAGTTGGGGCGTGCCGACGAGTGTGGCCGCTCCCCTGACCACCATTGTGCTGACGTTGATCATTTCGTACTGTTCGATCGTGATTTCGGAGTTGGTGCCGAAGCGTATCGCCATGCAACGCAACGAGCAGATCGCGCGTGCCGTGGTACCTGCGATTCATGTGTTTGCGAAGGTGTGCAAGCCGATTATTTGGCTGATCGGCAAGAACACGAACATTATCGTGCGCTTGCTTGGTTTCGACCCGAACGAAACCGACAGCGAAGTGTCCGACGAAGAGCTGCGCGTACTCGTCAACACCAATACGAACTTGAGCAAGGACGAACGCACGATTCTCGACGACGTGTTCGACGCGTCCGAAACGATTGTGGCCGAAGTGATGCGCCCGCGTGCGACGTGGTTTTTTTGGATGGCGATATGCCGATTGAGGAGGCGGCCGCATATGTGAGAGAAATGCCGTATTCCCGCTATCCGGTGACCGGCAAGGATTTCGACGATGTGCTTGGTTTCGTGCATGTGCGCGACCTGCTTGACATTCGCGATCCCGAGGCGAAGACGGTTGCGACGTGACGCGCGAGGGCATTTCGCTGCCGGGCACGTCGAAACTGCTGCCAAGCCTTGAGCTGCTACGTAAGCGCGGCATTCATCTGGCGGTGGTCATCGACGAATATGGCGGTACCGACGGCATCGTCACGTTGGAAGATATGACGGAGGAACTGGTCGGCGATATTCGCGACGAATATGATCTGCCGGAAGAGAAAGGCGGCGAACGCACGGAACGTACCACGTTCGTCAATGGCGTCGCCACGATCGAAGGCGGCATGACGATTGAGGATTTCGCCGATTTGACCGGTATTGAGCTGGAAGACGGTCCGTACGAGACGGTTGCCGGCTATTTCCTGGCGCATACTGGAAAGATGGGCGAAATCGGCGACGTGCTGCCTTCCGACGACGGTTATGACATGACCGTCACGCAAGTGGATGGCCGTCGTATCGAAACGTTGGAAATCCGCAAGCATACTGTTGACGGCGATGCTGCGAAAGCTACGAAATAATCAAAAATAAAACGAAAATAAAACAGACTTGCGATTATGTAAATGCTGATTTTTTACACAATCAACATCAGTAATCGCAAGTCTGCTCTGTTATTAAATCCGCTGAGTTATTGCAGATTCAGCCGCGCAGCATGGGATGGCATTCGTCGTCCCACCATGCAAGCTGCGCGATATTGGCGCGGATATGCTCGCAGGACGCATGGAATTTGGCCTGTTCGCTTTCGGTGAGTGTGGGACTGAGGACTTCTTCAACGCCGTTCGCTCCGATGATGCACGGCAGGCTGGCGTAATTGCCGCTTTCGCCTTGTTCGCCGGTAAGCAGCGTGGAGCAGGCGGTCGCATAGTGTTCATCGCAGAGCACAGCCTGCGTAAGGCGTGCCGCAGTGGCTGCAATAGCGTATTCCGTGCACTCTTTGCCGGCGTACACGCGGTATCCGCCTCGTCGGGCGTCCTGCTCGGTTTCGTCCTTGTCGAGGGCGAATCGCTGCGGATCGTCTTGTGCGAGTTGATCAAGCGGCTTGCCTGCGATGTTCACGTTCGACCAATAGGCGAACTGCGAATTGCCATGCTCCCCCAGCATGTATGCGCCGATTGATTTCTGATCCACGTTGACGCGTTTCGCGATGGCGTTGCGCAGTCGTGCGGAATCCAACGCGGTTCCGGTGCCGATTATTTTGCGCGGATCGTAGCCGGTGATGTGCCAGATTTCGGTTGCGACCACATCGCACGGATTGAGATGGTGATGATCACACCGTGGAAGCCTGCATTGAACAGTCGGGAGATCCAGGTGCGTGCAATGTCGGTGGTGACGAACAGTTCGCCGTCACGATCTTTGGCGCTGGTTTTCACGTCGCCGGCAGCGTTGATTACCACGTCGCAGTCGGCTAGCTGCTCGTATTGCGTGCCGTAGTTGCCGATCACACAGTTATGCGGATAGAAACCCAACGTGTCACTTAAATCCTGACATTCGCTGACTACTTTTTGCTCGTTGATGTCGCACAGCTTCAGTTCTTCGGCCAGTCCTGCGGAAAGCACGGCATTTGCGACATGCGCGCCCACGTGTCCGATGCCGATAATGCCGACTTTTCTCAATACAGTCACAATCGACCCCTCCCTCACTTATTCGATCTTTCTGCGTGGACTGTTTGCACGCAAACGTTTCAGTCGTCACGATTGTAGGCTTGCAAATCGCGGATGTTAAGCGTTCTGTACATCTTATGAACAAAAAGCTATACGAATCACCTATACGTCGTTATCAAACGTGCGTAAGCCGTGGCAAGTCATTGCAATCCGCGCAATGTGACGGCAGTGGCGTGATATCGCAAGTATTTCAACATCACAGGCAACGCAACAACATCGCCCTACGCAAGCTCATCGCAGCATGGCAGCGTGACGGCGAACGCAACAGCATCGCGAGCATCACAACACAACATGACGGTTCAGCTCCCGCCGCAATTGCCTCCATTGCGGCAAATATGCGCTCATACGCCGCTGAAAGTCCTCTCCGTGCCCGTTTTCCCACAGGTGCGTCATTTCGTGCACAAGCACGTATTCCAGGAATCTGGGATCCATAAGACCAAGTTGCAGGTTGAGTCGGATGCGGCCGGTTTTCGGCGTGCATGACCCCCATCGCGACGTCATGATGCGTAACGTGACATGCGTCGGCTTCCGCCCGATAATCGGCGACCATTTCGCAAGCAGCACCGGCAGTTGCGCATTGATGGCCCGTACGGCCCGTTCCTTCGCCGCGTCGTTCCACACGAAAACGCGCGGATTATTCAAGCTATTGGGATCGCCTGGATTGTTTCGATCGCCCACGCCGCCCGAATTTTCCAGGCCATTCAGATTATCCGGACCATGCGAACCATTCACACGGTCCAAACCATTGAAATCGCTTTGACGGATCTGTTCATCCTTGGCTTGCAGCATGGTGCGTCGCGCACGTTCGATCCATGGTTTGCGTTCCGTCACAAATCGTGCGATTGCCGCTTGCGACATGCGAGAAGGTGCGGAGATGACGATTTGCGCGTTCGGCGGTTTGATGCGCAGGTACATGTTTTTGATGGCTTTACGCACGATGGTCACCGTCATTCCAGCGATTTGCGTGGTTTCTTCGGATAGCGTGCGATTACGGTTGCGCACTCCCCTGCTGGCTCTCCCACTATTGTTACGCTGGCTACGATGATTGTTCGGCATGTCTGCATTATGTCACGACACGCCGAAGACACACCTTGTATTGACTTTCTCTGAAATTCGCGTATTATTTCAATTCGTTGTGCTTAACAGTGCAGCAGGAACGGGCCCGTAGCTCAGGTGGTTAGAGCGCATCCCTGATAAGGATGAGGTCGGAGGTTCAAGTCCTCCCGGGCCACGGTGATTAAGAGCGGCGCGGCCGCTTTTTTTCAACTATGGGGCTATAGCGCAGCTGGTAGCGCATCTGCTTTGCAAGCAGAGGGTCGCCGGTTCGAACCCGGCTAGCTCCACGGGGCTATGGCGCAGCTGGTAGCGCATCTCCATGGCATGGAGAGGGTCAGGGGTTCGAATCCCCTTAGCTCCACAGATAGGGTTTCCGGTGATTTCCGGAAACCCTTTTTTCATACCCAAATCCGAAATCCAAACCAGCATCCCAATTCCTCCAGTCACTGGAGAAAACCGGACGCAGCCAAGCACCTCACAGTCCAAAAACCTCCACCGAGTGGAGGAATCCTCCCACCAACAAGCCTCCCAGCATCCCAAAACCTCCAGTCACTGGAGAAAACTAGACGCAACCAAGCACCTCACAGTCCAGATCCCTCCAGTCACTGGAACATATGACCCGCTGAGGCACCTTCCAGAGTCCGTATTATTCCAGCGCATGGAAGAATCACCCCGCTGAAAGACCATTGCAAAAGGCCGTCTCAGGCGGGGCTTGCGTCACCGCTTGAGACGGCCTTGAATTATTGATTATTACGATTGCTTGCGATGACTACCGCACTGCGACTGCACCGGCAACAGTGTCGGAATCGTTCGGCACGTTCTGTGTATTCCGTGCATTCTGCCTGGCAAGTTCGTCGCGGATTTGCTGCAACAGCAGGATCGTCTGCTCTTCGGTGGAGATTTCCGGCTCTTTGGCAGCTTCCTCCTCGGCTTTGCTCCGTTCTTCCGCAAGCTTGGTTTTGGCGAGCAACGCTCGGTCACGTCACGGAATTTGTTGATCGGCACGAGAATGCAGAAATACACGGCCGCCGCGATAATCAGGAAATTCAATATCGCGCCAAGTACCGCACCGAACGAAACCGTCGCATTATTGAATGTGATTGCCAGCAGACCATCCATATTCGGTTTGCCGAAAATCATGGCGATGAACGGATTAATCACATTGTTGACAATAGAGTTAACCACTGTGGTGACGGCACCGCCCATGACGACACCGACCGCCATGTCGATCATGTTGCCGCGTGCAATGAATTTCTTAAATCCTTCAATCATGATGATTCTCCCATTATGTGAGATCGTGAGATGCTGTTGCGAACGTGCTCCCTCCCACGCTTTCCGCATTTCCATCCTATAGTCAACGCAAGGCATGGCAATCCCGTAAAAAGAAGCAAGTTCGGAACCAGCGCTCGCAAAAAGCATCTCCAAATCCTGAACAAGGTCTTGTGCCGTCCATATTCGTGCACATAGAATGAGACCGTCTATTGATAACCAACTATCCGAAGGGGAAGAATATGCTCACTGATGAGTACGTCAAGCGCGTGTACGCGCAGGTGGGAAAGCGCGACGGCGACCAGCCGGAGTTCCTGCAGGCTGTTCGCGAGGTTTTCGAAAGCCTCGAACCGGTGGTCGCGAAGCATCCGGAATATGAGAAGGCGGGCGTGCTCGAACGCATCGTCGAGCCGGAACGCGTGGTGAAGTTCCGCGTCGCATGGACCGACGATGAGGGCAAGGTGCAGGTCAACCGCGGTTACCGCATCCAGTTCAACTCCGCAATCGGCCCGTACAAGGGCGGTCTGCGCTTCCACCCGAGCGTGAACGAGGGCGTCATCAAGTTCCTCGGCTTTGAGCAGATTCTGAAGAACTCCCTGACCAGCCTGCCGATGGGTGGCGGCAAGGGCGGCTCCGACTTCGACCCGAAAGGCAAGTCCGACGCCGAAGTCATGCGTTTCTGCCAGGCTTCATGACGGAACTGTGCCGTCATATCGGCCAGTTCACCGACGTTCCGGCCGGTGACATCAACGTGGGCGGTCGCGAGATCGGCTACCTGTTCGGCCAGTACAAGCGCATTCGTGACGAGTATTCCGGCGTACTGACCGGCAAGGGCCTCGAGTTCGGCGGTTCCCTGGCTCGCACCGAGCCACCGGTTACGGCCTGTGCTACTACACCGCCGAGGCAATGCGCGTGCTGCGCAATGACTCCTTCGAAGGCAAGACCGTGGTCATTTCCGGCTCCGGCAACGTGGCCATCTTCGCCACCGAGAAGGCTCAGGCCCTCGGCGCGAAGGTCGTGACCGCCTCCGATTCCAACGGCTACATCTACGATCC
>ENA-OQAZ01000294-OQAZ01000294.1-human-gut-metagenome-genome-assembly--contig:-NODE-294-length-28450-cov-5.990502_pt1 | contig 28450 bp, 26 predicted proteins | sample MGYA00242737_ERZ504531 | MGnify/ENA primary metagenome ERZ504531 (study PRJEB26092, sample SAMD00036244) | human gut metagenome | host: Homo sapiens | study: EMG produced TPA metagenomics assembly of... | reverse complement strand
CAAGGATTATAATCATCAGAGGAATTTTGTCAGGATTCACGCAAGATGACAAACTGACTCCGGTGATAACCATAACATTATATCTTGGTACATCAAAGTGGGATGGACCAAGAAGTCTGATTGAAATGATGCCACAGATGGATGAGAGAATATTTCCACTTATAACGATTATAAAATTAATCTGTTGAATCCACTTGAGCTGACAGATTTTTCAATGTTTGAGACTGGTCTAAGACCATTATTTGAGGTGTTAAAAAATGCATCAGATGAAAGAAAACTAAATGATTTAATCACGACAGATGATATTTTTAAAAAAGTCGATGTTGAGACAATAGCAGCAATGAATTTGTTTGCAGGAACAGATATTGAGTATGAAGAAAAGGAAGAGGTGATTAATGTGTGTAAGGCATGGGAAGATCATAAAAAGCTTGGAATACAACAGGGGGAGAATAAGATGTTGTTTACTCTGGTAACAAAGGGCAAGCTCGATATTGATACTGCAGCAGAGGAAGCCGGTGTCAGTGTCAGTGAGTTTGAAAAATTAATGAATGAAGCAGGCTATAAGGTGCCGGAGACTGTGTAGCATCAGGCATGAATAATTTATCAAAATGTAAATAGCAAAAATCCGCTAACCATTGTATTGGGTATAGCGGATTTTTTGTGCTTTTTAATGTGCTTTACTCCAACACCAGAAGAAGTCCCATCTTGAACCTTTCGTCAGCGGTTACGCTGTGCAGTCCGTTTTTGTCAAAACGGAAATTTTCGCCTGCTGAGATTGTGTAATCTTTGCCCTCGTAGTCTATTACAGCCTTGCCCTCGAGTGCGAAAATTATTGCATTTCCAGGCGCGCGATGCGGTGTGAGACCGGTGCCCTCATCGAATGCCATAAGCACGAATTTCATTGTGTCGTTGCTTACCACATCAATGTTCGTGATACTGCCATCCTCATATGAGATAAGATCCTTAAGCTTCATGACCTCGCCTGATTTGATAATTTTGTTCATATTGTTGTTCTCCTTTTTTATGATGATTTCGGTGTAAATACAGCCGGTTTCTGTTGTTACTCCGCAGAGTGTTTTCGAAGGGACTACCAGCATATCACCTTCTGATATGGTATGTTTTGCAGCATAATCTCCGATAAGAAAATCAGCGCATCCTTTTGCACCGATGTATACAGTGGTATTATCGTAGGATTCCTGAGAGATTGACGTGCCTTTTCCGAGAGAAAAATAGGTTATGGGTGTTTTGTCACTAAGCCTTGAATTTCGTGAGACGGTCATCTTGTCGCGGATAGGGCGTAAATCTTCTATTTTGAAAACCTTGTCCATAGGATTTCTTGTCCTTCTTTCTTGAATGTTGATTTCATTATTTATAATACAATATTACTATAATTTTGTCCAAAAATATGTTGCATATACAACAAAAACAATATAATAAAATACAAACCGCTTGCTATTTCTTTCACATATGTTAAAATATAGTCAAAGCAGTTTTTCTATAGCAACCTGTGCGGTCGTTGGCACATTTATTACAGATATGACTATATGCTCTGTAAATATGTGAGGCATAATAAGATGTCGTCCGGCGATAAGGGCGTGCAGGGTCTTCAATACCTTAATTATTTTTCATATTCCCTGAAATTCTTGCTTTTAAATGTTTCATTATTTTATTTAAAGCAGGATAAGAGGCTTTTACCACACAGATATTTCCTGCTTTAGTGTTTTCAAATGAAGGAGGATTTTATATGAGTGGTAACAGAGAGTACAAAAGTGATGTTTTCAGTATGCTGATGCAGGATAAGGAAAGAGCCTTACAGCTGTATAACGCAATGAATGGGTCTAGCTATGACAATCCGGAGGATGTTGAGATGGTGATTCACGATGGCGGCATTTCACTTTCGGTCAGAATGATGCATCGTTTATCGTGGATGCGAGATTGAGCATATATGAGCATCAGTCCACAGTTTGTCCTAATATGCCGGTGAGAAGTCTTATTTATTTTAGTGTGATATTGTCAGATATGCTCAGCGACAAGAAAAAAGGAACAAAAAAGTGGCAAGAACATCTATGGCAGAAGACTGGTAAAGATACCGACACCACATTTTGTGGTATTTTACAATGGTGAGGAGGAACAGCCGGAGGTTCAGGAGCTTAAGCTGTCCGATGCGTTTGAGAAGCCGACCGATGAGCCGAATCTTGAGCTTAAATGTAAGGTGTACAATATAAACGACGGAAAGAACAAGGCTATTATGGAGTCCTGTGGCTGGCTGAATGATTATATGACATTTGTAAATAAGGTCAGAGAGTATCATGCAGACGGGGCATTTGATGATCTTGCTATAGATATTGAGAAGGCTATAGACTATTGTATTGACAATGATATTCTGAAGGAGTTTCTAAAGACTTACAGAAGTGAGGTGACGAAGAGTATGCAGTTAAATTACGAATTTGACAGGCAGCTTGAGCTTGAAAGAGCTGATGCTATCGAGGAAGGATTAGAACAAGGATTAGAACAAGGAATAGAATTGATTAACCAGCTAAATCAGATTTTATTGTCCGAAGGCAAATATGATGAATTGCAGAAAGCTTCAAAGGATAAGGAGTATCAAAAAAAGCTTCTTGCAGAGTATGGACTTCTCAATGAGAAGCAAGGTGAATAAATGAGACAAAAAGAACTCGAAAAATGGTTAAAGATAGTAATAATAGCAGTAGCACTTTGCGGATTAGTGGTTTGTGCGGTCGCCATACCATGGATAGGGCATGTGCTTATTGCGTCTGATCCACAGCTTTCTGATATGTATATACCATGGCTTGTGCTGTTTATCATCAGTGCAATTCCGTGTTATGTTATATTGTATCTGGGCTGGAGGGTAGCTGTAAATATCGGAAAAGACAGGTCGTTTTCATTAGAGAATGCAAGACATATAAAGCTGGCATCGAAAATAATTCTGTTTGATGCATTGTATTTTTTTGTTGTGAATGTCTGCATGTGGAGGATATATGTGAATCATCCGGGGGTGATACTGGCTCTTGTGTTCATAGTGTTTGCCTGTGTTGTGGCATCGGTCGTGGCGGCGGTTTTGTCACATCTTGTGGTAAAGGCCGCAGATCTGCAGGAGCAGAGTGATTTGACAATATAGCGTGTGCGCTACAGTTTTATTTGAGCGGGAGAGATACATGGAAGGCGAGATTATTTTTAACATAGACGTAATGCTTGCAAAGAGAAAGATGAGCGTTACGGAGCTGTCGCAGCGTGTGGGAATCACCATGGCAAATATATCAATTTTAAAAAACGGCAAGGCAAAGGCAATCAAGGTATCCACGCTTGCAAAGCTATGTGAAGCACTTGACTGTCAGCCGGGAGATTTGCTGGAATATAGAGATTGCTCTTGCGATAAAGGAAAAAATATAGTATCATAAATGATTGGTGTGCGCCACCTTGGGCGTACAAACAGCAACGTATTATGGGAGGCAATTGACAGATGAATAATTATGATGTGATAATCATTGGAGCAGGACCGGGAGGTATCTTCGGAGCATATGAGCTTATCGAGAAGAATCCTGACTGCAAAATAGCGGTTTTTGAGGCAGGACATGAGCTTGCTAAGAGAAAATGTCCTATCGACGGAAAGAAAATAAAGAGCTGTATTTCCTGCAAGAGCTGTTCTATTATGAGCGGTTTTGGCGGAGCAGGTGCTTTTTCAGACGGAAAATATAATATCACAAATGATTTTGGCGGTACCTTGTACGAGCATATCGGCAAGCAGCCGGCCATTGATCTGATGGAATATGTTGACGAGATTAATATGAAGTACGGCGGTGAGGGCACAAAGCTTTATTCTACAGCCGGCACAAAGCTCAAAAAGGTATGCATGCAGAACAAGCTCAAGCTTTTGGATGCTTCGGTCAGACATCTCGGAACTGACATAAACTATGTCGTTCTGGAAAATATGTATGCACATCTGAAGGATAAGGTGGATTTTTATTTCGATACACCTGTTGAGTCGGTAGAGGTGCTGTATGATGAGAATACGGCAGGTGCTGATGCCTGCGGTTTTGAAGCGGCTCACACAGACAATGTATCCGGATATGCTGTAAAAACAGCGGATAGCACATATGAGAGCAGATACTGTATCATCTCAGTTGGAAGAAGCGGAAGCAAGTGGATGGAGAAGGTCTGCAATGACCTTGATATCCCAACCAAGTCAAACCGTGTGGATATCGGTGTGCGTGTTGAGCTTCCGGCCCTGATTTTCTCACATCTGACAGATGAGCTGTATGAGAGCAAGATTGTATACAGAACACAGCTTTTTGAGGATAATGTGCGTACCTTCTGCATGAATCCGCATGGTATCGTGGTAAATGAAAATACAAACGGCATCGTAACAGTAAACGGGCACAGCTACGAGGGAGCAGACAAGCAGACTGAAAACACGAACTTTGCTCTTCTTGTTGCGAAGCATTTTTCAGAGCCATTCAAGGATAGCAACGGATATGGTGAGAGCATCGCGCGCCTTTCAAATATGCTTGGTGGCGGTGTAATTGTACAGCGCTTTGGTGATCTTGTGAGAGGGCGTCGAAGTAATGAGAAGCGTATTGAGGAAGGACTCGTTACTCCTACACTTTCAGCTACACCGGGAGACTTAAGCCTGGTGCTTCCAAAGAGAATCCTGGACGGAATCATTGAGATGATATACGCGCTCGACAAGATAGCACCGGGAACTGCAAATGACGATACCTTGCTTTACGGCGTAGAGGTCAAGTTCTACAACATGGAGGTAGAGCTTAACGATAAGCTTGAGAGCAAATATAAGGGACTTTACATCATCGGAGACGGAAGCGGTGTGACACATTCACTTTCACATGCGTCGGCAAGCGGCGTGTATGTTGCGCGTGAGATTGAGGCAGAGAGATAGTTGCTGTTAAAGAGGTAATATATATAAGCAATGATTGAGAATGTATAGATTTAAAATGATATGTTAGAACATAATATTTCTATAATTGGGAAATATTATCATTATGAACTATTGAAATGCTACATTAGTTAGATTAAACTAACTGTGTAGCATTTTTCTTTATTTATAAATATATGCATATGCGGCAGGCTTTCACATATGTATTTTTATGATTAAAGGGTCAAAAGGTATCTTTGATGCATGCTTGGATGCAATTCGATGTATACCTTAGGATAAAATTGAATCAGAAAAACATAAGGAGGTTCATAATGAATTATTTAGAAATCGAAAAGGTAGTGGGCAGAGAAATACTTGATTCCAGAGGAAATCCTACAGTTGAGGCAGAGGTTTATCTGGTTGACGGAACTGTTGCAAGAGGCACGGCACCATCAGGAGCTTCAACAGGAGAGTTCGAGGCACTTGAGCTTCGTGACGGAGACAAGAGCAGATATCTGGGCAAGGGTGTTACCGGGGCAGTAGAAAATATAAATACTGTAATCAACGACACATTGACAGGTATGGACGCAAGTGATATCTATGCAATAGATGCGGCTATGATAGAGGCAGATGGCACAAAGGACAAGTCTAAGCTTGGAGCTAATGCCATTCTTGCTGTATCAATTGCGTGTGCGAGGGCAGCAGCTGTATCACTTGATATTCCTCTCTATAGATTTTTAGGTGGTATCTCGGGAAACAGACTTCCTGTACCTATGATGAACATTGTAAACGGTGGCTGTCATGCACTCTCATCAGGACTTGACGTGCAGGAGTTTATGATTATGCCGGTAGGTGCGCCTTCCTTCAAGGAGTGTCTCAGATGGTGTGCGGAGGTATTTCATGCACTTGCAGCCATATTAAAGGAGCGCGGTCTTGCCACGTCAGTCGGTGACGAGGGTGGATTTGCACCGGCACTCAAATCTGACGAGGAGGCTATCGAGACAATTCTTGAAGCTGTAAAGAAGGCAGGCTATGAGCCGGGCAAGGATTTCAAGATTGCCATGGATGCCGCATCATCAGAGTGAAGAGTGAAAAGGGCAAGGCTTTTACAAGCTGCCAAAGGCCGGCACAGAGTACACCTCAGAGGAGCTTATAGAGCACTGGGCAAAGCTTTGTGACAAATATCCTATTATATCAATCGAGGATGGTCTTGATGAGGAGGACTGGGAAGGCTGGCAGAAGCTTACTGCGCGTCTGGGCGATAGGGTACAGCTTGTGGGAGATGACCTGTTCGTAACAAACACTGAGAGACTTGCAAAGGGAATAAGCCTTGGAGCAGGAAATGCAATCCTGATTAAATTAAACCAGATCGGTTCAGTATCAGAGACTCTTGAGGCTATCAAGATGGCACACAAGGCAGGCTATACAGCAATCAGCTCACACCGCTCAGGTGAGACGGCTGACACAACAATTGCAGACCTTGCGGTGGCACTCAACACATGCCAGATAAAGACAGGTGCACCTTCGCGTTCAGAGCGTGTTGCAAAGTATAACCAGCTTTTAAGAATTGAAGAGAAACTGGGAAAGAGCGCAGTTTATCCGGGAATTAAAGCGTTTAATGTGCAGCAGTAGTTTAAAATAAAACTCTATGACTGCATTAAGTCAATATCCATTGGAGTGTCTTTAGGAGAAAATGAGATAAGTATAGTCGCAGATATCATAATATGGTATCTGCGATTTTTTGTTTTATCAGTAAGCCTTAACATTTTCAAACAACTTTTTTTACACGTCTCAGGTTACTATTTCCTCATTTTTAATGTGACATTTACCCCTTAATTGTAGCAATTAAAAGTGATTTATCGCAACACGATAAAAAAATATTGCAAAACTAAAAACTGTGTAGTACAATTAGCTTGCCGGTAAGTAAAAAATATGAGAAAATAACTACATAGATAGTAAGGAGGTAGCTATGGACAATAATAATATCGGGGGCATGAATCCCCAACAGTTTTCACAGAACACGCCACAGACTTCACAGCCACATATGGGGGTGTCGGGTATTGAACTGCAGAAGATGCAGCAGGAGGCGGAGCAAAGACGGCGTGAACAAAGCAGGAGAAACGCGGATTTCTTTGGCAGGCTATGTATACCTACGATAATATATGCGCTGCTGTACACCATTTTCCTGTACGAGAATACAGGTGGAATACTTGTTACGTTGTTTGCAATCGTCACAGGAGTATACAGCCTGTATTGTATGAAGATACTTCATATAGAGGCAAAGCCACTCACTGTATGGTACAGTGTGATGATGATACTCACAGGCATATCATCAGGCTTGACCGGTAATAAAATTATACAGGGATTTAATTTTTGCTGGATACTTGTGTTTCTTGTTTTTATGCTGCTTCACAATTTCTGCAATGACAGACAATGGGGGCTCATAAAGTATATCACTGCGGCATTTCAGGCGGTGTTTGGAGCGATTGGGTGTATAGCTGAGCCGTTTATGGATATTGCCAACTATATGAGAAATGAGCGCATGGATAGTGACAATATGGGCAGTGACAGTATGGTCGGTGACAGTGCAAATGCAACTGCCGGAGAGCGGCATGTGAAAAAACACAGAATGCTTTATGTGTTTATCGGAATAGCAATTGCCTTTCCTCTGGTTGTGCTGATAGTGGTGCTGCTGTGCTCTGCGGATGCGGTTTTTGCCTCAGTAATAAAGAAAATATTTGCTGATATCAATTTCTTTACAGTGAGCAAGGTTGTATTTCTTTTTGTATTTGCGCTTTTCTCATCGTACTGCGGTATAAAGTATCTGAGCAAGAAGCGTATATCGGATGCACCGGTTGAGACTCCGGCATTTCCGGCTGCAATTGGTATCACTGTAGCTGCAACTATATCAGTTGTATATGTATTTTTCTGTTTTATACAGATTGTGTATCTGTTCGGGGGACTTATGCAGCTTCCAAGCGGCTATACCTACGCCAGGTACGCGAGAGAAGGCTTTTTCCAGCTGCTTTTTGTGTGTATACTTAATGTGATTATCGTATTGCTCGGAAGTGGATTGTTCAGAAGGAATAAAATATTAAATGCATTTTTAATTTTAATAACTTTATGCACATATATCATGATTGCATCAAGTGCATACCGTATGGGATTGTATGTGTCAGAGTACGGGCTGACAGCCACCAGGCTTTGTGTGTTCTGGGCACTTGGAGTGATAGCGCTGTTTATGCTCGGAGTGATTTTATCTATATGTAAGCCTGCTTTTTCGCTATTTCGGTACGGAATAATAGTAATCGGGGTATGTTATCTTGTGCTTGCATTTGCAAGGCCTGATTATCTGGTTGCAAGGTACAATACAGTATGTATGGAGGATACAGACTACAAATATCTGATGTCACTTTCCACGGATGCATCCCCGGCGCTTGCGGCAGATGCGGACTTTATGGAAAATAAGGGTATGGTCACCATGTATGCAAGACAGCTGACAGGTGAGACAAATGACAGCTTAAGACAGCTCAATGTATCTCATATAAAGGCTGCACATTTATTCAGGGATAGCATAGATGAGGTAAAGAGCTCACAGCTTATCCTTTTATATGTATATTCGCCTTACGATTCGGGCAGCTATAACAACAATGATACCGGTCTTGATGGCGTGGACAGCATACAGATGGCTATCATGTGTTAAAGGATACAGAAGATGATGACACAGCCTACTATGATTACGACAGTTATAGCATGGATGATACAAGAGTGGCGGCACCAGTATTTTTCAAATGGGTGGATGCAGTCGAGGTGAAGAAGATTTCCGACAGTGAGCGTATCTTCCTTGCAAAGATTCCAAGAAAGGCATTAAAAGGCAAAGATGGAGTGAATATTGAATACAGATTTAATAAAAATGGAGATGTTATATATTCATCCCAGTACAATGTGATTCTTGACAAGAAAAAAGGACTCAACGAGGTGGAGCTGTCATACTATGCCGGAACAGATGGCGTGGATGTGCCTGAGTACAATATTTATGGAAAGTAATAGTTTAAATTGTATATAATTCAAAGTTGATATGGTGAAGTTGATTAAAAACTGCTATACTTAACATGTAGTATAGGTTGTTAAATTATTTCATTAAGGTAGGAAAATTCATGGGAAGATTTTTAAATCCGGGAAATAAAGCTTTTCAAAAGACATTGAAATCGGAAATATATGTGGATAAAACTATGCTTTTGGCATACACCAATAAGGTTATAGGTTCTGATATGGCATGCATATGCAATAGCAGACCGAGGCGCTTTGGAAAGTCCATCACGGCGAATATGCTTGCTGCTTATTATAGCAGAGGATGTGATTCCTTTGACATGTTTTCCACTCTAAAGGTAGGCAGGCTTGATTCCTTTGAGACAAACCTTAATAAATATGATGTTATTCATATTGATGTCCAGTGGTGCATGATGGATGCGGGCGAAGTGCAAAACACCGTGAAATACATCAATAACGGTATTCTTGATGAGCTTATAATAGCATATGGTGATGTGATACCGGACACTGTTAAAACAGCCTATGGAGCCATGTCTTATATAAACGCAGCCACAGGAAATACCTTTGTTATCATAATAGATGAGTGGGATGTGTTGATAAGAGATGAGGCTAATAATAAGGAACTGCAGGAGGAATATATTAATTTCCTCAGAGGAATGTTTAAAGGGACAGAGCCGACAAAGTATATTGCGTTAGCTTATCTTACCGGCATACTTCCTATTAAAAAGCTAAAAACTCAGTCAGCACTTAACAATTTTGAAGAGTTCACAATGCTTGATGCAGGAGCGCTTGCATCATATATTGGCTTTACAGATGATGAGGTTAAGCAGTTATGCAAAAAGTATGACAGGGATTATGAAGCAGTAAAAAACTGGTATGATGGCTATATGCTTTCGGGTAAACATGTGTATAATCCAAAAGCGGTAGTGAGCGTGATGATGAGAGGCAGCTTCCAAAGCTATTGGTCACAGACCGGCACATATGAATCTCTGATTCCGCTTATTGACATGGATTTTGATGGATTAAGAGCCGCTATTATTTCAATGATTTCAGGAAATGAGATAAAAGTTAGAACAACCACGTTTCAGAATGATATGGTATCATTTAAAAACAAAGATGATGTGCTGACATTGCTTATACATCTTGGATATCTGGCTTTTAATCAGAAAAATCAGATGGCATATATTCCGAATGAAGAGCTTCGCAATGAGCTTATGGATGCAGTTGAGGAAAACAAATGGGATGAAATCATACAGTTTGAGAGACAGTCAATAGATTTGTTTAATGCAACAATAAACAAAGATGTAAATACTGTGGCAGCAAAAATTGAGCAGATTCATATGGAGTATACCTCGGTGATTCAATATAATGACGAGAACTCCCTTAGCAGTGTGTTGGCCATTGCTTATCTTGGAACAATGAACTATTATTTTAAGCCGATCAGGGAGTTACCGACAGGGCGTGGCTTTGCTGATTTTGTTTATATTCCGAAGCCTGAGTATATAAATGATTATCCGGCGCTTGTTGTGGAGCTGAAATGGAATAAGAATGCGGATACAGCCATGCAGCAGATTCGTGAGAGACAGTATCCGAATTCATTATTGCAATATACGGGAAACGTCCTGCTTGTGGCAATTAACTATGATGAAAAAACAAAAGAGCATGTATGCAAAATTGAGGAATATGCTAAAATACAGAATTAATGATTGAAGATATACAAATACAAAACAAAAACGGACATGGCAGTTTTGCATGTCCGTTTTTGTTTTTTATAATAAGTATCGGGTATTATGAACCGGGTAGGTTTGCATAAAGCAGAGTAAAATTTAATCAAGCTTTAATATTAATCCTAATATACGCTTTACAGAGGTCTCCATCTCACTACGAGAGATTGCACCCTTATCATAAGCCTTCTTTACACGATCAGGATATCCATTTCCCATCTTAAGATCATTTCCGGCTTTTGTCTCCTTGTAATGCTCGCCACAGGTCCACCAGTCGCTTGTGACCATTCCTTCATAGCCCCACTCATCACGCAGTATTCCTGTCAAAAGATCCTCGCTTTCAGAGGCTCTGTAGCCGTTTATCATATTGTAAGAGGACATAATAGCCCATGGATTTTCATCCTTTACAATCATCTCAAATGCCTTCAGATAGATTTCTCTGGCAGCTCTTTCTGAAACGCGTGAATCGCTGTTTTTGCGGTTGGTTTCCTTGTTGTTCAAGGCAAAGTGCTTGAGTGTGGCACCGACATTGTTTGACTGGATTCCGCGTACCATGGCACCTGCGAGCTTTCCGGTGACGAATGGATCCTCTGAGTAGTACTCGAAGTTACGTCCGCAGAGAGGACTTCTGTGAATACAGATGGCAGGGGTGAGCCACAGTGCAAGGTTGTTTTCCTTTAATTCTTCACCGCCGGCGCGTCCTACAGCCTCTAAAACATCCGGGTTCCATGTGCATGCGAGCAGTGTGGAGCATGGAAACGCAGTGGTGCATATACCGACCTCAGGTGCTATGCGCACTCCTGCAGGACCATCTGCTGTCATGACAGAAGGAATACCGTATTCAGGCATATTTCCGATACCGAAGGTATTTGCAACACCGGTATTTGGCTGTCCGCCGAGCAGATGAATGAGATCATCGATGGAAAGCTCTGATACAAATTCATCAAGCGTGATACGTCCTTCCACAACATCCATGATGTCGTGACTGCCGTTTTTAGCCATGCCATCGGCAAAGCGGAAGTATGGTATGGCTCTCTGACATGGAGCAACACCCTCTGTCAGGGAAGGGTCAATGTTGCCAATAGCTGAGTAGTCGGTGTCCACAGGTTCACTTTGAGGCAGAGCTTCATAGCTTCCGTCAGCGAGCATTCTCTTTGGCAGACTTGTAGGAACCAGCTTTGCTGAAAACTGCTCGGTAATTACATCATGATTTAATATATATGAGTAATCAGCTTTTGTCACGTCACGGACGCTCGTTCCAACGTATATATCATATGAACCGGCTTCAAGTACATATGCAGATTTTTTAATCTTTCCAAGGTCATCATATGATGCCATATCGTTTATTCCCCATGTGAGGATCATAAGCTGTGATTCACCCGGCTGCAGTTCTCTTGTCTTTTCAAAGGCTGCGAGCTCCTTTGCAGGCTTGCCAAGCTTTCCTTGTGGTTTAGCAATGTATACCTGAACAACCTCTTTTCCGGAGAATTTACCTGTATTTGTCACACGGACTTTTGCATAAAGCTTATTGGCCTCAGACGTACAGTTGGAATTAACAACGCCGGCAGAAACAGTCTCCACATCAAATGTGGTGTATGAGAGTCCATAGCCAAATGGGTATACAACCTTCTCGGCAGCTCCCGGAATTGTCTCGAAATAGCGGTAGCCGACATATATATCATCGGTATAGTCCACATAGTTTCTTGACTCGTGGAAATTGTAAGTAGACGGATAGTCGTCGAGTGATTTGGCAAATGTATCGACAGTTTTTCCGGAAGGATTGCCATCTCCTACGAGAAGCTCAGCAGCAGCGAGCCCGCCTTCCATACCACCCTGTAAGGCAAGCAGTGCTGATTGAATCTGATTATCATAAGCAAACCAGGATGTATCAACCATTCCACCGACATTTAAAATCACGATTACATTTTTGAAACTGGCTTTTACGGTGTCAATCATTTCCTTTTCTTTTACGGAGAGACAGAAATCACCATCCTTAAAAAGCTCTGCCGACTTCTCGGTCATCTCGCGTTCGTAGTCCCAGAGAGCCTTGTTGTTTGGGTCAATAACACTCTTTCTGTCCCAGCCTTCTCCGGAGTAGCGGCAGATTGAGATGATAGCAGTGTCGGTATATGCCTGTGCCTTGCTTAAAAGCTCAGCCGGTACATCCGGCTCTATAGTCATGCCGGGTACAGCACCGGCTGCATACTGCTTTTTAATGTCGTTGCGGTAGTAATCGCACAGCTCCTCAAATATGCTTATTTTCTCTTTTTGAAGCTTAAGTCCTTCGTAGAGATTGCGGATATATGCAACGGTTACATCACCGCTTCCGCCACCGCCCTTTACATAGTCGAAAGTACCCTTTCCAAACAGGGCTACCTTAGAACCCGCTGCAAGGGGAGTACGTTGTTTTCGTTTTTGAGAAGTACCATGCCTTCCTTGGCAGCTTCCTTTGAAAGCTCTATGTGAGCCTTGCTTCCTGTAACTCTTTCACCATTTGCCCCAAGTGGAAGATTAGGAGTGAATTTGAATCGTGACCATTTGTTCATAGCAGATTACCTTTCTTATTATTTTTATTATTTAAAGAGCTTCCCATACATTAATATGTCGGGAGCTTGTTCTTTTCGTATAAGATGATTGTAAATTATAAAAGCGATATATACAATTGTGATACTGACATTATTTTAGGTCGATATTGACTTTTTGCGTGAGAGGAGTATATTTTGAAGGTAGAATTTCAAACTATGAATATTGTTTTCTTCGGAACAATTGGATATGCTCGGGCTAATATAGCATTAAATACGAAGTTTGATTTAGTAAGTCAGGGAGAAAATTATGCAGCAATACACACACGAAAACGTCAGATCAATACCACATCTTCCAATCTACTGCGACAGATACGAGGACTTCAGGCAGTTTTCACCGAGGCACTGGCATGACCATATAGAGATAATCTATGTAGTTTCCGGCTCACTGCAGGTTGTCTGCGGTGAAAATGAATATACATTGCAAGAAAATGAATTTTTTGTCATAAACTCAAATAAGATACATGGCACGCAAAGCTATGAAAGAGTCAGGGTGCTTCTGGTGCAGATACCGTATGCATATCTGGACAGCTACATAGACGATTACGGACATATAAGGTTCCGGGAGTGCTATGAGACCGAGCATGGCAGCAGAAAATATGAGCAGATGAAGTCTCTTCTTAAGTCGATAGCGCATATATACCGGAAAAAGGGCAAGGGCTATGAGCTTCGGCTTATGGCAAAAGTGAACGAATTCTTATATATTTTGTTTACAAATTATTCGTACAAAGAGATGAATGCGGGAAAAGAATCCAGACAGATAGCGCGCCTTAAGGATGTCCTTAGATATGTGGCGAAAAACTATCAGGAGCCAATAGCATTAAAGGAGGCGGCAGACATAGCCTCACTCAATCAGGATTATTTCTGTCGTATGTTCAAAAAATGCATGGGAGTTACATTTCTCGAGTATGTCAATCAGGTAAGAATCAATCACATACATGAGGAGCTTCTGGCCACTGATGATTCCATCACGGACATACTGGAGCACAATGGATTTACGAATTATAAGGTGTTCAGCCGGATGTTTAAGGCGCAGTTTGGCATGACACCGAGGAAATTGCGGAAATTACAGGAAAATTAAAATGTCATGAATTTGATGTTTTTGTGCTTTTTTTTGTATATTTAAGGGTGCTTAATCGTTATAGTAATGCTGTGGTTACGGGTTACGCTGAAAGGTGTAGACAGTAACATGATGCGAGATGGCAAATAACTATAAATGAAAGGGGTACTTTATGAAAAAAAGAGTATTATCAGCCATGCTTTTGGCAGCTATGGCAATGACAGCCATGCCGTCACAGACGTTTGCAGAGGGAGCGTTGGATGCGGCGCAGCAGACAGGTAAACTAAGCTATGATGGCTACAAAGAAGTGTGGTGCGATGAGTTTAATGGTGATTCATTAAACCGTGCAGACTGGAATGTGGAGACACATGAAAAAGGATGGGTAAATAATGAGCTGCAGGAGTATGTAGACTCGAATGAAAACATTCAGGTAAAAGATGGAAAATTAGTGATAAATCCGGTCAAAAAAGTTGCTGAAACAGAAAATAAGGATGCCGGAAATCTTTTGAAAAACTCAGATTTTTCGGAGGAAATGGAAGGCTGGACTCAGACAATAGCAAACTGGGGTGGAGCAGATGGAACAGCGGATGCTTCAGCAAAGACAGCTGATGGTTCGATTACCTATAGTATTAAAAACGCAGGAACACAGGACTGGAATGTCCAGTTAAAGCAGCAAAATATTTCACTGCAAAACGGACATAAATATAAAGTGAGTTTTAAGGCTAAGTCCACAGCAACCCGTAAATTCAAAACAGGTGTGATGAGTGCTTCATATGAATGGTACGGAGGATGTGAACCGGAGCTTGAAGCGAATAAGGAGCAGGAAATCAGTTTTGAATTTACAATGACAAAGGACACACCTGCAGACTTCTATATTTCCCTTGGAAAATATAATGATGCCGACACACCGGCATCAGACGTGACAATTTCTGCTATAAAATTTGTTGACATGAATGCGACTGATGGTGATACCAGCTCAACAAAAGAAGCAGCTTCCTATACATCAGGAAGAATTTCAACACAGAATAAGAAGACCTTCACCTACGGCCGATTTGAATGTCGTGCAAAGGTTCCAAAGGGACAGGGATATCTTCCTGCATTCTGGCTTATGGCAAATGATGAGAATGTATATGGTCAGTGGCCAAGATGCGGCGAGATTGACTGCATGGAAGTAATGGGACAGGAGACAAACAAGGCTTACGGAACCATCCATTACGGAAATCCTCATTCAGAGTCACAGGGTACATATACTATAACGGATGGAGCTGATTTCTCTGACGATTTCCACACATTTACCTGTGACTGGGAACCGGGAAAAATCACATGGTATGTGGATGGAATTAAATACCACGAGGAGAGCGACTGGCACTCAACAACAGTAGGACAGGGAACACTTACATATCCGGCACCATTTGACCAGCCATTTTACATTATCTTAAATCTTGCTGTTGGTGGAAGCTGGGTTGGAAATCCAAACGATGAGACAAGCTTTGAGAATAACCCATATGTGATCGATTATGTCCGTGTATACCAGAAGGACAGCTACAATGAAGATGTAAAACGCCCGGTAAAGAAAGTTACACTTCGCAATCCTGACGCAGACGGCAACTATATCAATAATGGAGATTTTTCTACGGAAGAGAATCTTTCCGATGAAAAAAACTGGAAATTCATTACAGCGCTTGAAGGAGATGCAGAAGCTTCTATAGATAAAGATAACAAAACTATGACTGTAAAGACTACAAAGGCAGGTACGGCAGACTATAGTGTACAGCTTGTACAGGCAGATCTTCCGTTTGAGAAAGGTGCTACATATCAGGTACAGTTTGATGCATATGCATCTGCTGACAGAGAGATGGGAGTTGATGTAAAGGCACCGGATTATGGTTACAAGAGCTATATGCCACATCAGGATGTACAGCTTACAACCAAAAAGCAGACTTACACCTACACATTCAAGATGGGTGATGCAAGTGATGCAAACGGACGCCTTGAGTACAATATGGGAGCAAAAGGCTCTACAGCAGATATCTATATCAGCAATGTATCAGTAAAGAAGATCAAGGAAGCAGATCCAAATGAGAAAGAGGAGAAAAAGGTTCTGGCTAATGGAAACTATGTATACAATGGAAGCTTCCAGGAGGGAGATAAACATTTAGGATACTGGAATATATCAAATGCTGAAAATGCAGATGTGACAGTCACTCCATTCTCTGATGGAAGAAGATTTAAGGTTACAATGAGCGGAAATGAGAAATCTGCGGTAGTTATGTCTCAGGAAGAACTGGCATTTGCGACAGGAACACCATACAAATTCAGCTTTACCGCTTCATCAGATGCTGATAATACTATTACGGCAAACATAGGAGGATATGTATACACATTTGATATCAAAGCAGGAGAGACAAAAGATTTCGCGGTTGAACTTCCTTCGGATGCACAGTATGTAAACCACAACATTTCGATAACACTTGGAATGCAGAAAACCACCTGGCTTGACAATGTAAGCCTTGTCGAGAATGCACTCGTCAAAAACGGATCCTTCAATGATGGAACAACAGGCTATACAATATATGTAGATTCATCAGCAAAAGCATCATATGTAGTTGACAGCCTTAAGGATGACAATGCACTGGCTGTAACAATAAACGATACAGGCGATGCGGATTGGAAAGTACAGATTAAGCAGGAAAATATAAAACTTGAAAAGGGTAAGACCTACAAGCTTAAATTTAAAGCAAAATCAAGTCTCAACAGGCAGATCAGAGTTGTGATGCAGGGACAGGAAAACCGCGGATGGTCAGTGTATTCAAATGACAATATAGTAAATCTCACAAATGACTACCAGACCTTTGAGGATACATTTACAATGAATGAGGATACTGACACAGCAGCCTTTTTCAGTGCATGCCTTGGTAAAATCGGGGATAACCAGATAACAACACAGCATGAGGTACGCATTGATGACATATCACTTGAGGAAGTAAAGGATGATCCGAAAGATGATATCAAGGACAATCCAAAAGACGATCCGAAAGATGACATCAAGGACAATCCAAAGGACGACCCGAAACAGGATATCAATACAGATATAAAAAATGAGCAGCCGAAGGCACCAGCGCCGGTAATTAAGACCTCTGATTCAGATAAGGCTAAAACAACACAGGCAGTAAAGGAATCAAAAACTGTAAAAGCAGCAAAAACAGGTGACAATTCACCAATTCTGGCTTATGTATTTGGTGCTATGGCTGGAGCACTTATTTTAGTGGTTTCATTCCTGAAAAAAGAAAGAAAACTAATAACTAACCACGTACTTTAACTGCTCCGTATACCGTATCTCGGACAGTTTTAGTAAAATACATATTCCTTTCAAGGACCGGGCGCGTATGCGTCCGGTTTTTTATATATTGTGAGATAAGTTTAGTTATGTCATGAATCTGATATTTTAAGAAATAATTTTGTATAATACACTGCTGCAAAAATGTATATTATATTACGAAAATGGCTCACTGCTAAATATACGTTGGAGGCAGTTGTAACCGCAGATCATATAATTAAGTAGAGAATGGAGCAAGGAATATGAAATACGGATATTTTGATGAATCAAAAAAAGAATATGTTATTACAAGACCTGACACACCGGCACCATGGGTAAACTATCTTGGATCACCGGAGTATGGAGCAATTGTTTCCAATAATGCAGGTGGATACAGCTTTGCAAAGTCAGGTGCAAACGGAAGGCTTTTGAGATATGTGTTTAATCAGTTCGATGAGCCTGGCAGATATATTTATATCAGAGACAACGGCAGCAAGGATTACTGGTCAGCTTCGTGGCAGCCTGTAGGAAAGGATTTGAATGAATACAAGAGTGAGTGTCATCATGGAACAGCATACACAAAGATGATGGCTGATTACAGCGGGATTCATTCAGAAGTAAGATATTACGTTCCACTGAACAAGACATACGAAGTGTGGAATTTGAGCGTGACGAATAATTCTGATAAGGCAAGAAACCTTAATATTACAGGCTACGCTGAGTTTACAAACAACAGCAACTATGAGCAGGATCAGGTGAATCTGCAGTATTCACAGTATATTACAAAGACAGTATTTGTGGAGAACAGAGTGCGTCAGATGATCCATGCCAATCTTGACCGCATCGAGGATGGCAAGGAAATTGACAACAAGGATGTGGTAAACAGATTTATCGGACTTGCAGGAGCACCTGTTGACAGCTGGTGCGGTGACAGGGGAGAGTTTCTCGGAGAATATCACAGATATAGCAATCCTGTCGGAGTAGAGAGCGGAAAGCTTAACAACCACGGCAACTACAACGAGAATAGCTGTGGAGCAATCACAACAGTATTGGAGCTGGCACCGGGCGAGACAAAGACAATAGCATTCCTAGTTGGAATGATAGATAATGAGACAGCAGGAAAGATTGTTGATTCTTACACGGATACAAAAGCTGTCTGTGACAAAGAACTTGAGGAGCTTATCGCATACTGGCATGGAAAGTTATCACATTTCCAGATTAATACACCAAGTGATGAGTTCAACACAATGATCAATACATGGAACGCATATAACTGTTTCATGACATTTATCTGGTCAAGGGCTGCATCATTTACATACTGTGGACTCAGAAACGGATACGGATACCGTGATACAGTCCAGGATATTCAGGGTGTTATACACCTTGCACCTGAGATGGCTGTTGAAAAGATCAGATTCATGCTCTCAGCACAGGTTGATAACGGTGGAGGACTTCCGCTTGTCAAGTTTACACACAATCCGGGACATGAGGATACTCCTGACGATGCTTCCTATGTACAGGAGACAGGACATCCGGCTTACAGAGCTGATGATGCATTATGGCTTTTCCCAACTGTATACAAATATGTATCAGAGACAGGAAATGTAGCATTTATAGATGAGGTCATTCCATTCGCCAACAAGGATGAGGGAACGGTTTACGAGCATTTAAAGAGAGCAATTGATTTTTCGATGAACCACCTCGGAAAACATGGAATGCCGGCAGGACTTTACGCAGACTGGAATGACTGCCTGAGGCTTGGTGCAGATGGAGAGTCAACCTTCGTAGCACTTCAGTTCTACTATGCAATGACTATATTAAAAGAGTTTGCAGCCTATAAGAAAGATGATGAATATATCGCATATCTTGATGAGAGCCAGGAAAAACTCGGAAAGATCATTCAGGAGCTTTGCTGGAACGAGGACAGATTTATCCGTGGATTTACAGGGGATGGACAGGTTATCGGAAAGCGTGATGATCCTGAGGCAAATATGTGGCTCAACCCACAGAGCTGGGCTGTTATAAGTGGATTTGCAAGTGATGAGCAGGCTGATAAGGCTCTTGAAATGGTATATGAAAGACTTAATACCGAGTATGGCGCCATTCTTATGGATCCTCCATATCATGCACACGCATTCGACGGAGCACTTGCAGTAATATACAATGCGGGAACTAAAGAGAATGCAGGAATATTCTCACAGTCACAGGGCTGGATAATTCTTGCTGAGGCACTTAAAGGACATGGAGACAGAGCTTTTAAGTATTTTATTGAAAATGCTCCTGCCGCACAGAATGACAGAGCAGAGATAAGAAGACTTGAGCCGTACTGCTATGGACAGTTTACTGAAGGAAAAGCAAGTCCGAACTTTGGACGTTCACATGTACACTGGCTCACAGGAACTGCTTCAACAGTCATGGTTGGATGTGTAGAGGGAATACTTGGTATGCGTCCTGATTTCTATGGACTTCATATTGCTCCGTCTATTCCAAAAGCCTGGGATGGATTCGAGATAGAGAAGGATTTCAGGGGATGCCATCTTCATATAGTTGTAAAAAATCCTGATCATGTTGAGAGCGGATGCAAGAGCCTTCTTGTAAACGGACAGGCAGTTGAGGGAGACTATATTCCAAAAGAGCTTCTTAGCGAGCAGACAGAGATTGAGCTTACCATGTAAATTATCCGTAGGTGGGATAATGACTGCTATAGGATTGTATATGGTGTGTGAAAATTTGATTTGTAATTGTATAGAGGATTGATTGAAAATATGAAAAATATAGATTTTATAGACAAATATGGAACCTTCAGGATCAAAAATCCCGAAAACTACAGTGGACTGTATCTGCGCTTGCAGGGGAAAAAGGGCTTAAATCAAGCATTACACCAACTCTCGGCGGAGACAGTAAAACAAGCCAGAATACCTTTCTTCTGGAACCTGTTAGTATAGAAAATCTTCACAACAATAAAGGCACCAGAAATTTCTGGTGTCGGATTGTGGGGAAAGGCTTCTGGTCAGTATGCGGATCATCTGCACAGCAGGAGGCCGACAGATTTACAGGTAATCAGGATGAAAGTGAGCTTGAGGCAGGTTTAATGTGGCAGAAGCTGCACCGTGCTTCAAAGATATATGGGTTAGAGGCCGACACAACATCATTTGTCACACTTGATGGAAGCATGGAAGTCATGCTTGTGGAGATCACTAACAAGACAGATGAGGCTATGGAGATAGTCCCAATCGGGGCAATCCCAATCTATGGCAGAAGTGCTGACAATATCAGGGATCACAGACATGTGACATCACTTTTGCACAGAATAGAAACCACACAATACGGCATTGAGGTTACACCTGTCCTCTCATTTGATGAGCGTGGACACCGGAAAAATGATATAAGCTACTTCGTATATGGATCATCCGGAAACGGAGAAAGTCCTGAGAGTTTCTATCCTGCCGTTGAGCAGTTTATAGGAGAGGGAGGCTCTTTCCTTATTCCTGAGGCAGTCAGAACTGAAAAAGCAGGTGCAAAGGCCGGAGAAAAATTTCAGGGAAAAGAAGCAGTCGGAGCAATAAAATTTGCAAACCGTATTATAAAACCGCTGGAGACGGTAAGCTATATCATGCTTGCAGGTCTTACTGAAAAAGGAAATGACATAAATGCCATTACCGGACGGTACCGCAGTGTACTTGAAGTAAAAGAAGAGCTAAACATCGTCAAGAAACACTGGATAGACAAGGTAAATATTGATTTTGAGACAGGAGATGCCAAGGAGGACAATTATCTTAAATGGATATGTTTTCAACCTATCTTACGAAGAATATACGGCTGTTCATTCCTTCCACATCATGATTATGGAAAAGGTGGAAGAGGCTGGAGAGATCTATGGCAGGACTGTCTTGCACTTTTACTTATGGAGCCTTCGGATGTCCGCAGGATGATTGTAAACAATTATGGCGGTGTGAGAATTGATGGAACCAATGCGACTATTATAGGAAACGAGCCTGGCGAGTTTATCGCTGACAGAAATAACATCACACGTGTATGGATGGATCACGCATTCTGGCCATTTGTAACCACAAAGCTTTATATTGACCAGACCGGTGATATAGATGTACTTTTTGAGCGTACGACGTACTTTAAGGATTACCAGTCCATGAGAGGCACAAGCCATGATGAAGCATGGAATACTACATATGGTAACAAACAAAGGACGGCAGGCGGTCAGATATATTTTGGAACGGTTTTAGAGCATATTCTGATCCAAAATCTGTGCGCGTTCTATGATGTTGGGGAGCACAACGAGATGAAGCTGCACGGTGCAGACTGGAACGATGCGCTCGATATGGCATGGGACAAAGGCGAAAGTGTTGCATTTACATGTGCATATGCCGGAAATCTGCTTGATATAGCGAAGTGTTTAAGAAACGTGGTAAAAATAAGCGGAATAAACAGGATTGAGGTGTTAGAGGAGCTTAAGCTGCTGCTTGCTGATGACGAAATACTTTACAACTGCCCTGACAAGAAGCAGGAGCTTCTCATGAGCTATGCAAAGGAATGTGAGAACTGCACAAGCGGAGGCACTGCTCTTGTCCCAATAGCTGCGATTTGCGAAAACCTGGAGCATAAGGCTGAGTGGATGATGAAAAACATTCGCGAAAACGAATGGATATCAGATGGCACGGATGGAGGCTGGTTCAACGGATATTATGACAATAACGGCAGACCGGTGGAAAGATGTGAGAGTGGAGATGTACGCATGATGCTTACAGGACAGGTATTTGCCATCATGAGTGGAACCGCAAAAAAAGAACAGATCAAGGCAATCTGTAATAGCGCAGACAAATATCTGTTTGATCAAAAAGCCGGTGGCTACAGACTAAACACTGATTTTAAGGAAGAAAAGTTTGATCTTGGAAGAATGTTTGGATTTGCATATGGTGAAAAAGAAAATGGTGCTGTATTCTCACATATGGCTGTAATGTATGCCAATGCGCTCTATAAACAGGGCTTTATAAAAGAGGGTTACAAGGTATTAAAGACGCTTCTTGATACTGCGATGGACTTTGACAGAAGCAGGATGTATCCGGGAGTACCGGAGTATTTTGATAATGATGGAAGAGGTCTGTATTCATACCTTACAGGTGCCGCAAGCTGGTATATGCTTACCATGATAACATCTGTATACGGAGTCCATGGAGAGCTTGGAGATCTTGTTATTGAGCCTGCACTCATGCCACAGCAGTATAACGAAAAAGGTGATGCAAAAGTTTCGTTAGAATTTGCAGGTCATGGATTTGATATTTTAGTTCACAATCCTGATAAGCTCGAACCTGGGGATGCGCAGGTCAAAAGAGCACTCTGTGATGATGTAAAAGTGGAAAATGTTACAGGAAACAGCGTGCGTATTCCAAAGCATGCTATTGAAATGCTTTCTACAGACAAATGTCATACGGTTGAGATATACATAGAGTGATAGTTTATAAAATTAATAGCGTTTGATATCGTATCATTGGGTATCAGCTAAATAAAAATTCCCACGCATGTTTGTGTGGGAATTTTTTTGTGCGTAGTACAAGGCTTTTGGCATCAGGCTACCACATGGATTTGTAGTACCTGTCGCGATATTTCTTTGGGGTAAGTCCCATAAAACTCTCGAATATCTGGATAAAGTGGCTCTGTGATGAAAATGACAGGTAGTTGGCTATATCTATAATCGGCTTATCTGAGTATTTGAGCAGGTGAGTCGCTTTTTCTATTTTCTTTGCCCTTATATAATCACTTATCGAAACACCGAGATTCTGCTTGAATACCCTTGAAAGATAGCTCTCGGAAAGACCTGTGTATGCAGCCAGATCAGCTATTGTGATACGCTCTTTTATATGGCTGTATATATAGTCAACACACTGGGTAACAGGCTTTGAGAGGATAGACGATTTCTTCTGCAGCACCATCTTACCTGTGAAATCCTTTGCCATCTTGTGATGCAGGTCAGCAACCTGGCGTACGGTGGAGCAGCTGTCCATCTTAAGTATATAGAAGTCACTCAGACGGTATGCCTGCTCAGGCTCGAGTCCTCCATCAATACAGTATCTTGTGATCATGGCGGTTGTGACAACAAAGTGATATTTGATATTCTGTAAAGTATTTCTGGATAATACACCTGTTCCTTCAAGGTGTATAAATGCATCTTCTTTGCAGTTTTTTATTACATATTCCATATCTCCGGTTTTGACTGCGTTATAAAAACTATATTCAATACTTGGAGCACGATGCAGTGTGTCGCTCTCGCTGTCAAAAATTCTGCGTCATACCATTCTTTTGAAAGTGCCATAAAGGTTCTCCTTTGTAACAAAATATTAGATTTATGTCATCTTTCTATTATTATGACATGAATCTGATATTTTTACAATTGATTTAATATAAACGAAAACGGTTAAGTAGTAATATTACAACTGTAAACGAGATATCAAATTAATTCATAAGATGATATCAAAACAGTTTCTAGGGAGGAAATGAAAAATGAAACAGAAAGTGATTAGCACAATGCTGTTACTGTCTATGGGGGCAACACTCCTTGCAGGATGTGGAACAACAGCAGGAAACGGAACAGAAGGCGGAGCAGGCGCTTCTAATGCAGCAGAGGGAAAGGTTATCAATATCTATTCATGGAACGACGAGTTCAGAACAAGAGTTGAGGCTGTTTACCCGGAGGTTAAAGAAACTTCTAAAGATGGTACAATTACATATCTTAAGGATGGCACAGAAATTCATTGGATAGTAAATCCTAACCAGGATGGTGTTTACCAGCAGAAGCTTGATGAAGCTCTTTCAAAACAGGCGGATGCATCAGCAGATGACAAGGTTGATCTCTTCTTATCAGAGACAGATTACGTATTCAAATATACAGATAAAGATGCAGACGTAGCAATGCCTCTTAAGGATCTTGGAATTGATTGTGACAAAGAGTTTGCTGATCAGTTCGATTTCACAAGAAAAACAGCTTCTGATTCAGACGGAGTACAGAGAGGTTCAACATGGCAGTGCTGTCCTGGACTTTTAGTTTACCGTCGCGATATTGCAAAGGATGTATTCGGAACAGATGATCCTGAAGCAATCGGTGAGAAGACAAAGGACTGGGATACATTAAAGGCTACAGCAGCGGAGCTTAAGGCAAAGGGATACTACACATTCTCTTCTTACGCTGATACATTCCGTTTATATGGAAACTCAATCGATGATTCATGGGTACAGCCTGGAGCAGATGAGGTTGTAGTGGATAAGAAGATTACAAACTGGGTAGATGATTCAAAAGAGTGGCTTGATGCAGGATATGTTGATTCTAACATTAAAGGCCAGTGGAATGATGACTGGAACAAAGCAATGGGTTCTCAGTCAAAGGTATTTGCATTCCTTTTCCCAGCATGGGGAATCGATTTCACACTTGCACCAAACTGGGATGGAGCAGAAGGATCATGGGCTGTTACAACACCACCACAGGAGTACAACTGGGGCGGATCTTACATCCACGCAGCAACAGGAACAGATAACCCTAAGCATGTTAAGGATATCATCCTTGCTTTAACAGCAAATAAAGACAACTTACTCAAGATCTCTAAGGATTACTCTGATTTCACAAATACAAAATCAGGAATGAAGGAAGCAGCAAAAGATGATTCATTCGCATCAAAATTCCTTGGCGGACAGAACGCATTTGCTTACTTTGAACCGGTAGCTGAGAACATCAAGATTGCACCTCTTTCAGCATATGATCAGGGATGTGTAGAGCTCATCCAGAACTCATTCAGCGATTACTTACAGGGTAAGGTTGATTATGATAAGGCTAAGAAAAACTTTGAGACAGCAATTGAAGAACGTTATCCTGATATCAAAAAGGTTACATGGCCAGAATAAGATAAATAAAACACCATGCGGAGCCTTTGGGCTTCGCAGAGGTGACTCTGGTAGAAAGGAATTTGTCTCATGAAGAAGAAAAGAAAGAGCGTAAGCTATGCAAAATGGGGATATGTCTTTATTCTTCCGTTTTTCATAACATATTTAATTTTTTCTCTGATTCCGTTAGTAGATACGGTAAGGTTTAGTTTTTATGAATACTATAGATCCGGAATCAAACAAATAGGACCGAATTTTGTGGGATGGGCTAACTATGCCGAGCTTCTTAAATCGGATATGGTCACATATGGTAAGAATACTCTTATCCTCTGGATTATCGGATTTATCCCACAGATTGTGGTTGCACTTATTTTAGCAAACTGGTTCACTGATGCCAGATTAAAAATTCACAAATTACAGTTTTTTAAGGTAGTAATTTATCTACCAAACCTGATCATGGCATCTGCATTTGCACTTTTGTTCTTTACACTGTTCTCGAACAGTGGCCCTGTGAACTCAATCCTGCAGTCTATGGGAGTAATCAGCAAGCCTATCGACTTTATGGGAAGTGTATTTGGAACCAGATCACTAATCGGCTTCATGAACTTCCTTATGTGGTTCGGTAATACGACTATTATGCTCATGGCAGCAGTCATGGGTATCAGTACAGAAGTATTTGAGGCGGCAGATCTTGATGGATGTAATGCATTGCAGAGATTCTTCTATATAACTTTACCGAGTATACGACCAATACTTGCATATACACTCATCACGTCAATCATCGGTGGACTCCAGATGTTCGATGTACCTCAGATTCTGACAAACGGACAGGGAAATCCGGACAGATCGTCAATGACACTTATCATGTTCCTGAACAACCACTTAAAGAGTAAGAACTATGGTATGGCCGGAACATTGTCGGTATATCTGTTTATAGTCAGCGCAATTCTGTGCTTCATCGTATACAGAATGACAAATGACGACGATCCTGATGGATCAAAGGCAGCAGCAAAGAAAGCTGCAAAACAAGCAAGAAGAAAGAAAAAGGAGGCGGCTAAATAATGAAACCAAAACATAAAATGAATGTCCGCAGTGTTATAGCGCATATAGTTTTGATATTATTATCATTTTTATGCCTGTTCTTCTTTGTAATACTTATAATCAATGCGACAAGGTCGCATGCACAGCTGCAGAAGGGCTTCTCATTTATCCCGGGCGGGCATTTCCTGGATAATCTGAAATCTGTAGCTAATGACGGAACCTTCCCTATGTTTAAGGGAATAGTAAACAGCCTTATTATATCGGGCTCATGTGCAGCTTTATGTACATATTTTTCATCGCTTACAGCATATGGACTTTATGCTTACGATTTTAAATTAAAGAAAGCTGCATTTACATTTATCATGCGATACTGGTTATGCCGACACAGGTTACTGCGATGGGCTTCCTGCGTTTAATAACAAATATGGGAATGTATGATTCGTGGACTCCACTTATCATTCCATCAATAGCATCGCCGGCGGTATTCTATTTCATGTACAGCTATCTACAGTCATCACTTCCTCTATCACTTGTAGAAGCTGCACGATTGATGGTTCGAATGAGTTTAAGACATTCAACCATATAGTATTGCCAATCATGAAACCTGCAATTGCAGTACAGGCAATTTTCACATTTGTAGGTTCATGGAACAACTACTTCACACCGGCCCTGATCATCCAGTCAAAGAACAAGATGACAGTACCAATTTTGATTGCCACACTTCGAGGAGCGGACTATATGAATTTCGATATGGGAAAAATCTATATGATGATAACAGTAGCTATTGTGCCTATTATTGTTGTATATCTCCTCTTATCAAAATATATTATTGCCGGTGTCACACTTGGAGGCGTGAAGGAGTAAACGATTTAATTAGTTTTAGCATCAGAGCAGATGGCTTACATATATGTTATGTGGGTCATCTGTTTTTTAGTATATTGAAATATGAGGTATGGCATATTTTTTATTTAGGAAATATTGTGGCACCTATGCAGTATATCAGCAAAAGAATGCAGCAGAACTTGCAGAATATATCCAGTCAAATATCCTGCCGGATTATGATAATTTTGTCAAAGCAGGAGAACAGTACAATAACGATGCAGTGCATATAAATGATATTGTAGGTAATTTCAATAAGATGTCGTTTGAGCTCAGGCAGAGCATTTTAATAATTAAAGGCTGTTGAATGGCAGAGCGGTGTATGATTGATGATTAAATCGACTTAGACATTAATCGTGACAGATACACAGAAAATATCTATAATTTACATATTCTTGTAGGGAAATTAATTTAGGTTTTACACAATTATATTATACTTAGTATGTATTATAATCTGAAAGCGCATGTGAAAGGAAGGATGGACTTATGAGAAAATATTTATTATCGATTCGTAAAAGCCTTTGGAACTGTAATTGTAGAAGGGGCTATTGTAGATATGATAACTGGGGAAGTATGTTTTTCTACACAAAAGGTTAGATATGCGCCGGTAATTAACGGTAAAAATATATTTACCGATGCATATATTACTAAAAGATATACTATTACTTATGACAAAATTACTGGTAGAATGTCATATAGTATAAATAATGCATCTTATAAATCTAATAGAGGAGATAGTCCGAGCATGATTGTATTGAATGCACAGGTAGCAGAGATGGGAAGTAGATAGTAATGATAGTTATAACACTTCAGCAGTTTTTTGTATTATTATGGATTTTTTGCATAACTAAAGTGATATTACATGGTTTTAGAATCAATATTATAGGAATATCCATAAATCGTTAAGGAAAGAATCGAAGGTGGTGCAAACGAAAAAGCAGTATTGAGACTTTTCATTAACTGCCCTTTCGTTTGCATCAATTTCGATTTTTTCTGGTTGAACAAAGCGCGTCAACTCTATAT